>OGHO01002492.1_pt1 | contig 14230 bp, 14 predicted proteins | sample 1571421 | NCBI WGS metagenome assembly OGHO01 (sample SAMEA2581937, study PRJEB24529) | metagenome | biome: Human gut stool | place: China | collected 2011
CCCCGCACCTTGGCGGGGGAGGTCCCCAGGGCGGAGGAGAGGGCGCTGATGGAGATCACAGTACGGGAGCCCAGCATCGCCAGGTATTTCCGGCAGCGCCGCACCTTGTTCCGCTTCCGCAGGCCCACCCACAGGCAGCCCAGACTGCCGAAAAAGAAGCACAGGACGGGAAGGGTGGCTTCCAGATACCAGGCCACGTCCGGGAGCATCCACAGGCTGCCCGCCAGAGCGGAAACAGAGGTGAAGCCGAAAATCAGGCTCAGGATCCCGCCGATCACGGTAAGACGTCTGGCCTGGACGGACAGCCGGGTGAGGACCTGGCTGGAGACAGGCGCCGAGGGGGTGCGCTCCCGGGCGGCCCCGTTCTGGACCGTACGGGCCCCCACCGAGCCATTTTGCTGGGCATAGTAGGGGTGCTCCCCCCGGACATTGGTTTTTTTGCGGCCCCCGCCCAACAGCTTTACAACGATCATCAGGATGCCGACAGGGGGGAAAAAGAACAGGAAGAGGACCGCGGCGACCCAGAAACCACGGTCACCGGAGCCAGGGTTCTTGCGGGACGGGCCGCCGGACGCGCCATTTTGATCGAAATAATGCTCCATAATCATTGACCTCCAGCCAAACAGAATGAAAACTCAAGATAAGAATATCATATCAGAGAGAGGCAAAAAAGAGATTGAGTTTCTCTTAAAATTCCATGAAGAAAATCCCGGAGGCGCTCCCTTCTCCGGTCTGCGTGAGACGATTATACCGCATGAAAGCGGAAAAGTAAACGCTTCTTCCGGAAATTTCAGCGGACTGTAACTGTTCTGTAATTGTAAGGAGGGGACGCCGATGCTATAATAATGTCTGCCGAATCAACCATAAAACGGTCGATTTCCGCGCTGGAACAACGCCGGTCTGCCCGGCGGGCGCGGGCTTTCATGCCTGCGGCTTTGTTCAGCGTGTGCGATAACGGCGCCTGGTACATAGAGACGCTTCGGGCCGGCAACGGCCGGACAGGGAGCGGGACATCACCGCCGGCGGCACGGGGCCTTTCTGAGTCCGGGCCCACCGGCGTGAAGGAGCAGAAGTATGGGAAAAAGAGAGCTTTCCAAAGAACCTGCGGGTGAGCAGGGTAGAGCGAAGAACAAAAAAATATGGATGATTTCAGGGGCTGCCGCGGCGGTGCTGCTGGGGGGCTATCTGGGGCTGTGCGCCTGGGTGAACGGGTCCGACCGGATCCTGCCCAACGTATCAGTGGCCGGACTGGATGTGTCCGGCATGACCGCAGCGGAGGCGGAGACCGCCTTGAGCGGCGCCATGGCAGAGTACGGCGGCCAGATCATTGGCCTGGTATCCTATGACGGTCAGCTGTGGTCCATCACGGCGGAGGAGATGGGATATGCCTGGACCTTGCCGGCTGAGGCTGCGGGCGCAGTGGGCCGGGAAAACTTCCTGACCGGCGGCGTCGTTTATCTGACTCAGCTGCTGGGCCAGGAACACCAGATCTCCGCCCCCAGATGGGACTGTACAGTGCTGGATGATCTGGTGGATCTGGTGGAGGCCGAGACGGGGGGAAGTGTGACCGAGGCGGCCTATCAGCTGGATGGGGAGGCCCTGGTGATGACCAAGGGCAAGACCGGCCAGGCCATCGACCGCAGCCAGGTCCAGGACAGCCTCTGGTCTGCGGTGGAGGGGGCCATGGAACAGAAGTTCAGCGGCATGGAAGGGGTCGTGGAGGTGAAAAATCCTCTGATTCCCCAGGAGACCCCGCCCCAGGAGCCGGACTTCCAGGCCATCCACGACGCGGTGGCGGTAGAGCCTCAGAACGCCCAGTATACCCGGGAGACTGGGGCAGTCGCCGACCATGTGGTGGGCGTGGACTTTGACGTGGAAGCGCTGAAGGCCGCCTATGAGAAGGCGGGAGAGGGGGAGACCTTCTCCATCCCGGTGACCCTGACCCAGCCGGAGGAGACGAAGCAGAGCCTGGAGGCCAAGCTGTTCCGGGACCTGCTGGGGGAGGGGACCACCAATGTGAGCGGCTCCTCCGCCCGGAAGCACAATGTGAAGCTCTCGGCCCAGGCCTGCAACGGGGTGATCCTGATGCCGGGAGAGGTGTTTTCCTATAACAACACCACCGGAAGCCGGTCCGCCTCCAAGGGGTATTTGGCCGCGCCGGTGTACTCCGGCGACGCATCGGTAGACGAGGTGGGCGGCGGCATCTGCCAGACCTCCTCCACCATCTACTATGCGGTGCTCCATACGAACCTGAAGATCGTGGAGCGCCGGGCCCACCGCTTCAATACCGGCTATGTGCCGGAGGGCATGGACGCCACGGTGTACTACGGTCAGACGGACTTCCGCTTTGAGAACAGCACGGACTACCCCATCAAGATCGTCACCTCCAGCTATGACCAGGGGGGCAAGCGGAAACTGAACGTCAAGATCTACGGGACCAACGTGGACGGCGTCCGGGCCGAGCCCAAGAGCACGGTCTATGAGACGGTGTCCCCCACCACCCAGTATAAGGCGGATGAATCCATCACCCAGGGGACCACGAAGGTGGACAGCAAGCAGAATCCCTACACCGGAAAGTCGGCCCAGACCTATCGCTATATCTATGACCGGGACGGGAATCTGTTGGAAAAGCAGGATATGGGGAAGAGCGTGTACAAAATGCGGCCCAAGACCATCCTGTATAACCCTGCTGATGGAGATCCCGCCACCTGGCCAAATGGTGTCCCGCCGGTTCAGGCGCCCCCACCGGCGGAGACCGTACCGGAGACGCCCGCGGAAAACACGGGAGCGGAGACGCCGCTGGAGGATCCGGGGACAGAGGCCCCGGCGGAGTCCGGCGGCGGGCAGGAGCCCCCTCCCACAGAGGAACTCCCGTCTCAGGATCTGGAGGCGGCCGGTTCATCCCAGGATGCTTGAGGCACAGAGAAGGAGAAAAGGTATGTTTCAGGGATTTTCCCAGGAGGCGGTGGAATTTTTGTGGGGCATCCGCTTCAACAATGAGCGCGGCTGGTTCGAGGCCCACAAGGAGGAGTACCTGACCCTGGTGGCCGGCCCCATGCGGGAGCTGGGGGAGCAGGTCCACGCCGCGGTGGAGGAGGAGTTTCCGAAGCTGGGGCTGAATCTCCACGTCTCCCGGATCTACCGGGACGCCCGACGGCTCCATGGGCGTGGCCCCTATAAGGACCACCTGTGGTTCACCCTGCGGCGGCCAAAGGAGGAGTGGGTCAGTCAGCCGGCGTTCTACTTTGAGCTGGCCCCGGAGTATTACAGCATGGGGATGGGCTGGTATGACGCCACGCCCCTGACCATGGCTAAGCTGCGGGCCCGGATCGACCGGGACCCCAAGCCTCTGGAGCGGCTGGCCCGCCGGCTAGAGAAGTCGGAGTTCCGGCTGGAGGGGGCGGAGTATAAGCGGCCCAAGGGGGACCCGGGCAGTCTGCTCTCCCCATGGTACAACCGGAAGAGCATCGCCATCTCCCGGGATGAGAACTGCGGCGGCCTTCTCTTTCAGCCGGAGCTGGCGGAGCAGGTGATCCAGGGCTTCCGCTTTTTGAAGCCCTATTATGAGTACCTCTTTTCCCTGGCGGGGGATCCCACGCCGGAGGGAATGTGACAGGAAAACAGGAGAAAGAACGAAAACGGGCGTCCCGGCTGGGACGCCCGTTTTGCGTTTTATGCTGTAAGGAGACGGTCCAGCAGCTCCCGCACCTCCAGAAGCGAGGCGCAGCGCCGGAACAGCAGGCGCTCCAGCTCCGGGGTGGGCGGGATCAGGTCTGGGACCATGACCACCGGCATCCCAGCGGCGTGGGCGGAGAGGATCCCGTTGCGGGAGTCTTCGATGGCCAGCGTGCGGGACGGAGTCGTTCCCAAGGCGCGGCAGGCCAGCTGATAGATCTCCGGGTCCGGCTTGCTGTGCGCCACCTGGTCGCCGGTGACCACGGCGGAGAAGCAGGGGCGCAGACCGGTCATCTCCATGCGCCGCTGGGTGCGCTCCCGATTGGTGGAGGTGGCCAGGGCGGCAGGGATGCGGCGGGCCGTCAGAAACTCCAGGATCTCCCGGACGCCCGGCTTGAGCGGGACGCCCTCCCGCTCCATCCGCTCCTGGGAGCGGGCGGAGCAGGTGAGCAGAAAGGTCTCCCGGGGAAAATCCGGCCCAAACAGGTCCAGCATCTTTTGGAGGATGTCGGCCCGGTTCTGCCCCACGAACTCTAAATAGGCCCGCCCCACCTGGGGCCAGCCCAGCTCCGTGCTGACGGCGTTCCAGATTTCCTGGGACAGGCGTTCCGTATCGAACAGCACCCCGTCCACGTCAAAGACCACGCCCTCCAGGTCGAAGCGGCTCATACCTTGCCGATGTCGGTGCGGAAGTGCATATCCTGGAAGGAGATGGGCTTGCAGGCGGCGTAAGCCTGTTCAATGGCTGCCTCCAGGCTGTCCCCCACGGCGGTGACGCCCAGTACCCGGCCGCCCGCGGTGAGGATCTGGCCGTCCTCGCTCCCCTTGGTGCCCGCATGAAATACGGTGGCCAGCTTGTCGGCCTCCTCCAGGCCGGAGATGGGATAACCGCTCTGATACTGAACGGGGTAGCCGCCGGAGGCCAGGACGATGCAGCAGGCCGCACCCTCTTTCCAACGGATGTCCACCTGATCCAGGGTGCCGTTGACACAAGCCTGGAAAATGTCCATCAGGTCGGTGTCCAGCATGGACAGGATGGGCTGGGTCTCCGGGTCGCCGAAGCGGGCGTTGTACTCCACCACCTTGGGGCCGTCCTGGGTGAGCATCAGGCCGAAGTAGAGCACGCCCTGGAAGGGGCGTCCCTCCGCCTGCATAGCCTTTACGGTGGGCAGGAAGATCTTCTCCATACACTCCGCGGCGATGGCGGGGGTGTAGTTGGGGGAGGGGCAGAAGGCGCCCATGCCGCCGGTGTTGGGGCCCTGGTTGCCGTCATAGGCCCGCTTGTGGTCCTGAGAGGACAGCATGGGAACCAGGTGCTTCCCATCACAGAAGGCCAGCACCGTGACCTCGGGGCCCACCATGCACTCCTCGATGACCACGGTGGAGCCGCTCTTGCCGAACTTGTGGTCCTGCATCATGGAGCGCACGGCCTCCTCGGCCTCCTCCACGGTGGCGGCCACTACCACGCCCTTGCCCAGAGCCAGGCCGTCCGCCTTGACCACAATGGGGGCCCCCTGACGGCGGATGTAGGCCAGGGCCTGCTCCATGTCGGTGAAGGTCTCATACTGGGCGGTGGGGATGTGGTACTTTTTCATCAGTTCCTTGGAGAACGCCTTGCTGGCCTCCAGAATGGCGGCGTTGGCCCGGGGGCCGAAGGCGGGGATGCCAGCCGCCTCCAGGGCGTCCACCATGCCCAGGGCCAGGGGATCGTCCGGGGCCACCATGACGAAGTCCATCGCGTGCTCCTTGGCCCAGGCCACCATGGCCTCCACGTCCGTGGCCTTGATGGGCACACATTGGGCCACCTGGGCGATGCCCCCGTTGCCGGGGGCGCAGTACAGCTCAGTCACCTTGGGGCTCTGGGCCAGCTTCCAGCAGATGGCGTGCTCACGCCCGCCGCCGCCGACGACTAATACCTTCATAAAAACACGACCTTTCAGCGAGTTAGGAATTAGAAGTTAGGAATTAGGAATTGTTCCGTCATGGACGGACTTGGTGATGGAGGAGAGCAGTTTTCTCAATTCTTCGCAGTCTGAATGGAGGGAGTCATATTCAGTGCGGGAAATGTAGCCACAGGAATAGAGCAGTTCCAACCAATAGAGAGTCTCCGTACATTCCTTCAAGGCAATATACAGTTTATTTAAGAAGTCCCTTCGGCTGCTTCCGTACTGAGCCTCCGCGATGTTAGCCCCGATGCTGGTGCCGCTGCGCAAAATTTGTTTGGAGAGAACGTATTCTTTCTTCTCCTCTGATAAGTAGCGATAAGCAAAGACAATGCGCTTGGCAAAAGCAAGGCTTTTGGGCATCAGGATACATTCGCCGCTCATAAGCTCCTAACTCCTCATTCCTAATTCCTAATTGGATCAGTGGTGGAACAGCCGGATCCCGGTAAACGCCATGACCATGCCGTACTTGTTGGCGGTGGCGATGACCTGATCGTCCCGGATGGAGCCGCCGGGCTGGGCGACATACTGCACGCCGGACTTCCGGGCGCGCTCCACGTTGTCACCGAAGGGGAAGAAGGCGTCGGAGCCTACGGTGACGCCGGACATCTGGGCGATCCAGGCGGCCTTCTCCTCGGCGGTGAGTACCTCGGGTTTCACCTTGAAGGTGTTCTGCCACACGCCCTCGGCCAGCACGTCGTCATGCTCGTCGGAGATATAGATGTCGATGGCGTTGTCCCGGTCGGGGCGGCGGATCTTGTCCACAAACTGGAGGCCCAGGACCTTGGGATGCTGGCGCAGCCACCAGATGTCTGCCTTGTTGCCCGCCAGGCGGGTGCAGTGGATGCGCCTCTGCTGACCGGCGCCCACGCCGATGGTCATGCCGTTCTTGACATAGCAGACGGAGTTGGACTGGGTGTATTTCAGGGTGATGAGGGAGAGGAGCATATCGTTCTTGGCCTGCTGGGAGAGCTCCTTGTTCTCAGTGACCACGTTCTGGAGCATCTCCTCGTTGATGTCCAGGTCGTTGTAGCCCTGCTCAAAGGTGATGCCGAAGATGCTCCGGCGCTCGATGGGGGCGGGCGTGTAGCTGGGGTCGATCTCTACCACGTTGTAGCCCCCCTTGCGCTTGCCCCTCAGGATCTCCAGGGCCTCGTCTGTGTAGCCGGGGGCGATGATGCCATCGGACACCTCGGCGGCCAGGAAGCGGGCGGTGTCCCCGTCACACACGTCGGACAGGGCGGCCCAGTCGCCGAAGGAGCACAGCCGGTCCGCGCCCCTGGCTCGGATATAGGCACAGGCGATGGGGGACAGCTCCCCCTCGGGAGCGAAGTAGATGTGCCGCTCCACATCGCTCAGGGGCAGGCCCAGGGCGGCCCCGGCGGGGGAGACGTGCTTGAAGGAGGCGGCGGCGGGCAGGCCGGTGGCCTTTTTCAGGGCCTTTACCAGCTGCCAGGAGTTCAGGGCGTCCATGAAGTTGATGTACCCCGGCTTGCCGTTGAGTACCTTCAGGGGCAGCTCGCCCCCCTCCATAAAGATGCGGGCGGGCTTCTGGTTGGGGTTGCAGCCGTATTTCAGTTCCAGTTCAGTCATGGAAGGTCATCCTTTCTGTATTTGAGATAATGGCTGGAAGGCTCAGGGCTCCTCCGGCGCTTCAAAGGGCTCCGCATGGAATTTTCCGTCCTCTCCCCGGGCATAGGCGGCGCCGAAGGGGGCGCTGAGCAGGGGGATGATGTCCGGGTCATAGTTGCAGATGGTGTTTAGGTCGTAGACGCCCGTATGGCCGATGTCATTGATATAGGCCTCATCCTCCTCGCCGGAGAAGAAGCGCCAGCCGCTGTCGGGGTACTGTCCGTCGGGCCGCTCCCGGTAGCACCAGCCTACCTGTTTACCCAAAACGGTGATGTGGTCGGTAGCCAAGCATCCGTTGGGGCCCTCCCAGCCGGGCAGGAGCTCCCGCAGCTCCGGGGCGGAGAACAGGAAGGGCTTTTCCTGGGGAATCCGGTACCACATCCGGCCCGCCCAGGCCTGCTTGCTGTCCAGCAGCTGGCGCACCAGCCGCAGGTTCAGATCCAGATAGGCGGCCGCGTCCTGCTCGCCGTGTTCGCCCCCCATGCGGAAGGCCCAGTAGGCGGCTCCGCACACCAGGCCCACGGCGTACTCCTCCCAGCTGTGGAAAGCGGCGGCCTGCTCCACCCAGTATTGGGACATCTCCCGGTACTCGTCCATGGAGATCAGATCGCAGGCACAGGCGGTTCGCAGGTGGCCGAGCGTCTCGCTGATATCCCAGGCCAGAAAACCCCGGCGGCCTACCAGGGGCTGGAACTGCCGGGCGAAGGCAGACAGACGCTGAAAGACAGGGCGGGCGTCCGGAGACAGGTCCTCCAGGGAGAAGCTGGGGCGGTCCTCCCAAAAGGCTTCAAAGTCCAGATATTCGTGGTTGGTCAGCAGGGCAGCTTTGCAGAAGGATACCATACTGTCCTTGTCAGTGATGCCGTAGACCTGCTCCAGATGGTCCCGGGTGGCCTTGCGGTCCTCCTGGCTCAGGCAGAAGGGAACGGAGGTGAAATAGGCGTCTCCTGCGTCCTCCAGAGTGGCCAAACCGGGGATCTTACGCAGAGCAGGGACTCCGGACAGCAGGAGGGGGAAGGTATCAGCAGTGCAGAGGGTGGGGGGCTGGAAGGGAACGGAGGCCCGTTCCTTTTGAAATTGGATGATCGGGTCGGTCAATGCCATGAGAATACTCCTTTTGACAGGGGGATGAGGCTTACTGGTGCTTGTTGATGATCACAGTGTCCCGTTCGCCGGAGGCAAGGTCTACATACTGGACGAACAGGGAGACCTTGTTGTCCTCGTTCAGGCTGGCCCACAGCTCGTTGGCCAGGGTCTTGGCGTCGGGGGCGGTGACGGCCACCTTCCGGGGCTCGCCCTCAAAGGAGGGGAGGGGGTCCAGATTTTCCTGATAGGTGTGGATGAAGCGGCCCTCGCCGGCCTTGGGGTGGTCATAGCCGAAGAAGTAGCGGCAGCAGCAGGAGGGGTCGCCGTCGTTGCTCTTCAGGATAGACAGGGCGTAGCTGCCGTCCTTGTGGAGCAGGCCGGAGATGCGTGGGGTGTAGTTGTCGGGGTCGGGCTCAAACTCACGGGTGCGCAGGGCCTGGGCAAAGACCTTGCCCTCCAGCAGCCCATCCCGGACGGTGTCGGTCTGGTCGCCGTTGGTGACCACAGTGTCGTCCCCCACGATGCGGACGGGGTGATAGATGATAAGAGAGGGGTCCACCATCTTACTTTCGTCATAGGCCCGGGTGCGGATGCCGTCCTCGGTGGTCTCAAAGACCCGGTTGCGGCTGTTTTCACTGCGGCCCATGATGAAGTAGGCGATGACGGCCTTCTTGTCATCGGCGGAGCGGCCCAGGACGACGCCCCGTCCAGGGTAGGGATGGTTCCGTAAGAGTTCATTGAGATCAAGTGTTTTCATGGGAATCCTCCTTGTGATGGTCAGAATTTGGAGTTATATAGGACTCTTGGAATAGCAGCCGCCTGACAGCGGAGAAATAAGAAATGAGCAGACCGGCTCCTCCCAGAAGGCCGAGCAGGATACTGATGGGTGCAAGGACTTCGTCTGACTGGACGATCTGGTACAGCAGCAGGCCGCCCAGGAAGAAGAAGCCGCTGCACAGCAGCAATTCAGTTCTGGGTTTCATGGGAGTCCTCCTTCGCGGGTTGGTCAAAAGTGGGGGGAGAAGGCGTTTGATGCCAGGACAGCCAGACCTGTGCCAAGTGGAGGATCAGGGGAAAAGCCCCGATCAGCATCAAAAGCGGGCCGATGATCGCGCGCCAGTCGCTGTAACGCAGCATATTGACGAGCTGCAGCAGGATGCCGCCCAGGAACAAAAATCCAGCGGCCAGGATGGTCGGTATGGACATAAAACGCTCCTTTCCACAGCTGTGTCAGGAAAAAAGGGCGCACCGATTTTTTGAAACGGTGCGCCCAGACGGTCGGCATATTCAGGGCGATACTCCCCGTGGTCATTTCCACTTACCGTCAGTCATATCGCACACTTCACATTGTATCATAGCTGGGGGTCAAAAGCAAATTCATTCCGGGCGGTCCAGTACCCGGACCAGGCGCCCCTCCACCTTCAGGCGGCCCTGACAGAACAGGGAGACCGCCTGGGGCAGGAGCTTCCACTCGCACTGCTCCATGATCCGCCGCTGAAGGACCTCCGGGGTGTCGTCCGGAAGGACCTCCACCGCCTTTTGCAAGACGATGGGGCCGCCGTCGCACTCCTCGCTGACGAAGTGGACGGTGGCGCCGGACAGCTTGACCCCGTACTCCAGGGCTTTCTCATGGACGTGAAGGCCATAGCAGCCCGGTCCCGCAAAGGAGGGGATCAGGGCGGGGTGGACGTTGAGGATGGCGTTGGGGAAGGCGCGGACCATCTCGCCGGTGAGGATGACCATGAAGCCGGCCAGGACCACCAGATCAATGTCCAGCGCCCGCAGCTTTTCCACCAGGGCGGCGGTCATGGCCTGGCTGGAGGGAAACTCCTTCCGTGCCACCACATAGCCGGGGATCCCCGCCTTCGCGGCCCGCTCCAGGGCGTAGGCGCCGGGATTGGAGGAGATGACGGCGGCAATCTCACCGTTGACCAGCTCGCCCCGGGCCTGGGCGTCGATGAGGGCCTGAAGATTGGTGCCGCCGCCGGAGACCAGCACGGCGATACGTTTGGACATAGCGAACCTCCAAGTGAGTTAGGAATTAGGAGTTAGGAGTTAGGAGTTAGGAGTGAGCCTGGTCGCACGATGTGAGAGCGGTCCGACGGATCCGGGCGCTACAATTCCTAACTCCTCATTCCTAATTTGATTAAACCAGCTCCACGCCGGCCTCGCCGGAGACCACCTCGCCGATCTGATAGGCGGTCTCGCCGGCCTCCTTCAGGACGGACAGGGCCAGCCCGGCCTGCGCGGCGGGGAGGGCCAGGATCATGCCGATGCCCATGTTGAAGGTGTTGTACATATCCCGCTCCGGGATGCCGCCGGTCTTCTGGATCAGGTCGAAGATGGGCAGGCGGGGGAAGGTGCTCAGGTCGATCCGGGCGGTGAGCCCATCGGTCATCATGCGGGGGACATTTTCATAGAAGCCGCCGCCGGTGATGTGGCTGACGGCGTGGACGTCCACACCGGCCTTCAGCAGGGCCTTTACCGCCTTGACGTAGATGCGGGTGGGGGCCAGCAGGGCCTCGCCCAGGCTCTTGCCGTTCAGGTCCTCCCGGGGAGTCTTGAGGTCGGTATGCTCCACGTCCAGCACCTTGCGCACCAGGGAGAAGCCGTTGGAGTGGACGCCGGAGGAGGCCAGTCCCACCAGCACGTCGCCGGCGGCCAGCTTCTTGCCGTCAATGATCTTTTCCTCGTCTACCAGCCCGACGGAGAAGCCGGCCAGGTCGTACTCCTCCTCGGGGTAGAAGCCGGGCATCTCTGCGGTCTCGCCACCCACCAGGGCACACTCCGCCTGGCGGCAGCCCTCGGTGATGCCGGAGACGATGTCGGCGATGCGGGCGGGATGGTTCTTGCCGCAGGCGATGTAGTCCAGGAAGAACATGGGGGCGGCGCCGCCGCACACGATGTCGTTGACGCACATGGCCACGCAGTCGATGCCCACGGTGTCGTGCTTGTCCATCAGGAAGGCCAGCTTCAGCTTGGTGCCCACGCCATCGGTGCCGGAGACCAGCACGGGCTTTTTCATGTCGGTCAGATCGGGGGCGAACATGCCGCCGAAGCCGCCCAGGGTGCCCATGACGCCGGGAATATAGGTGGACTCCACCATGGGCTTGATGCGCTCGACCGCCTCATATCCGGCGGTGACGTCTACGCCGGCAGCAGCATAGGACTCAGAGTGAGAGTTTTTCATGCCAAAACCTCCGTTTTAAAATTAGGAATTAGGAGTTAGGAATTAGGAGTTGTGGAGCGCGCCCCAGGCGCGCGATTGGAACGTAATTTCTCATTCCTAATTCCTAATTGCAAAGAATAACGGCGTAGCCGTTATTCTTTGCCGCTCCAGCAGTAGGTACACACCTTATCCCGGTCCAGGCCGATGGCCTCCAGCAGACCGTCCAAGGACTGGTAGCCCAAGGAGTTGAAGCCGAATTTTTCACAGATGGTCTTCAGCATACACTGTCCGCGCTGGGTATTGGCGTCGGCGTACTCCTCCAGATGCTGCTGTCCCTCGTCCCCCTCCAGCTCCTGGACTGTGCGGCGGGCCAGCAGATCCATGTCGGAATTGCCCCGGGAGAAGTTCAGATACTTGCAGCTGTACATGATGGGGGGACAGGCGGAGCGCATGTGGACCTCTTCCGCCCCGGACTCATAGAGAAATTCCACAGTCTCCCGCAGCTGGGTGCCCCGGACGATGGAGTCGTCCACAAAGAGGAGCTTTTTGCCCTCAATGAGCTCGGGCACGGGGATCTGCTTCATCTTAGCCACCTGCTTGCGCACCTCCTGGTTGGTGGGCATGAAGGAGCGGGGCCAAGTGGGGGTGTATTTGACGAAGGGGCGGGCAAAGGGCTTGCCGCTGCGGTTGGCAAAGCCGATGGCGTGGGGGACGCCGGAGTCGGGGACCCCGGCCACATAGTCCACCTTGGGCAGCAGGCCCCGGGCCACCTCGTCCCGGGCCATGATCTCGCCGTTGCGGTAGCGCATGACCTCCACGTTCATTCCCTCATAGTTAGAGTTGGGATAGCCGTAGTAGGTCCACAGGAAGGCGCAGATCTTCATCTCCTTGCCAGCAGGGGAGAGGGTCTCGATACCGTTGGCGGTGATGCGGACGATCTCCCGGGGGCCCAACTCATAGGCGTCGGTGTAGCCCAGCTTATGATAGGCGAAGGATTCGAAGGAAACACAGTGAGCCCCCTCTTTTTTCCCAATCAGAACTGGAAGCCGGCCAACCTGGTCGCGGGCGGCAATGATTTCTCCTTGGCTGGTCAGGATCAGAAGAGTGAGAGAGCCGCGGATCTCCTCCTGGGCATGGAGGATGCCGGAGACCAGATCATCCTTTTGGTTGATGAGAGCGGCGGCCAGCTCGGTGGCGTTGACCTTGCCGGAGCTCATGGCCATGAACTGGTGGCCGTGGTCGGAGAAGTACCGCTGGATCAGCTCCTCCGAATTGTTGATGATGCCAACCGTGGTGATGGCGTACAGCCCCAGGTGAGAGCGGACCAGCAGGGGCTGGGGATCGGTGTCGCTGATGCAGCCGATGCCGCTGCATCCGTGAAAGTCGGTGAGATCCTTTTCAAATTTCGTGCGGAACGGGGTGTTCTCGATGGAGTGGATCTGCCTTTGGAACCCGTCCTGCGCATCGTGGATGAGCATACCGCCCCGGCGGGTGCCGAGGTGGGAGTGGTAGTCCACTCCGAAGAAAATATCCAGTGTCACATCCTCGTGGGACACTGCGCCAAAAAAGCCGCCCATGACGTCCTCCTCAATGATACAAATGGTAACGGAAGGGATGGGGTGGAAAAGGGGCGGAAACGGAACGGCTCCGCCCCTTTCCGAACCATCTCATTGATACAAGTGTGCCATCCGGAGCACCTCCGGGGTTTGGGGACAGTGGGGTCACTTCTGGGCGAAAAACAGCTTGGACAGGGTCATGGGATCCACATACTGACCGTCCTTGTACACCCGCATATTGCCGGAGGCCACCTCGTCGATGAGCATGACCTTTCCGTCGGCGTCATAGCCGAACTCGAATTTGATGTCATACAGGACCATGCCCTTCTCCTTCAGGTCGTCGGCCACGATCTGGGTGATCTTCTGGGTCATGTCCTTGATGTCGTCGTACTGCGTATCGGTCATCACGCCCAGGGCCACCAGGGCGTCCTTGGTCACCAGGGGATCCCCCTTCTCGTCGTTCTTGAAGGTGGTCTCCACATAGGCGGGCAGATCGGCGCCCTCGGCGATATACTCGCCGTACCGACGGATGAAGCTGCCCACCGCCTTGTGGCGGCAGATGACCTCCAGGCCGTGGCCGAACACCTTGGCGGGCAGGACCTCCATGGTGGTGTTGGCCAGGTCGGCGGAGACAAAGTGAGTCTTGATGCCGGCGGCGTTGATCTTCTCGAAGAAGTAGATGGACATCCTCAGGTTCACATCGCCCACGCCGTCGATGGTCAGGCCAACGGAGTTCTCGCCGGGATCGAACACACCGTCCTTGCCGGTGCAGTCATCCTTGAACTTCAGCAGGTAGTTGCCGTTGTCCAGAGCAAATACGTCCTTGGTCTTGCCGGTGTAAACAAGCTTCTTTTCCATGGTGAGATTCCTCCGTTTGATATAATGTTGAAAAATTGACGAAAATAACTGTGCCAGAAGCGGATTACTGGGCCAGCTCAGCCTGGAGCTTCTGCTCCTTTTCGGCGATCTGTGCGGCCATGTTCTCCCGGGCAGCGTCCAGCTTGGCGGCAAGGGCGTCATCGCTGACAGCCAGGATCTGGGCGGCCAGAACGGCGGCGTTTTTGGCCCCGTTGAGGGCCACGGTGGCCACGGGGATGCCGCTGGGCATCTGCACAGTGGCGAGCAGGGCGTCCAGTCCGTCCATAGCGCCCCCCTTCATGGGGATGCCG
>OGHO01002501.1_pt1 | contig 14168 bp, 9 predicted proteins | sample 1571421 | NCBI WGS metagenome assembly OGHO01 (sample SAMEA2581937, study PRJEB24529) | metagenome | biome: Human gut stool | place: China | collected 2011
GGGTATATTTAAACGTAATCGGTAAAGTTTTCTCGAAACGTACGGCTTTCCCACCAGACATGGCCGGTTTCCATTTCGGCATCCCCGAAATCACCCGCAAGGCCTCAGCATCCAAAAGCGGATGTGCGGAACGGGCAACTCTCGCACGCAACACGGAACCATCTTTCTCGATCACAAAGGTAATAAACACTCGCCCGTCAATCTGCTTCTCGTAAGCTTCCTGGGGATACTGCACGTTTTCCCCGATCCACTGATTCAGATTCCCGTTAAACTCGGGTTGCACCTCAGCAACCACCACGATCGTAGTGTCCTCATCCACCATACGTATCTCCATATCCCGTGCCGTCACGGGAGTTGAAAGCCAGCCCAAGCCAAGTATCCCCCCCAAAACAAGGGTTACTTTAGCCCAATTGTAGTTTCTTTTCATACTATGCATATTCGTCATTAAGTTTATCTATATCCATTTAATAAATAATGCATAAAGCTACAATTAATATCACAAATTCGGATGTCTCTCTCCACTTTTTTTATTATACCCCCTTGACAGCCTTCCTGAAAATTTGACATAATACCCGTGACAAAAAGTCCTAAAACCGTAATGGCATGCACTTTGCACTAAAGATAAGCGAACGCAGGGTTCACGAAGAACCCGGGTTCAAACCAAAATTGAAATGTTGAACTTAAAGATAGGAGACTAAAATTATGATGCCTGTAAGAAGAACTCAAAATTGGTTACCAAGTATCTTTAATGATTTCTTTGATAACGAGTGGATGACAAGAGCTAACGCAACCGCACCGGCGATCAACGTGATTGAATCGGAAAAAGATTACAAAGTGGAAGTTGCAGCTCCGGGAATGACAAAAGAAGATTTCAACGTTCGCATTGACGAGGACAACAACCTGGTTATCTCCATGGAGAAAAAGAGCGAGCAGAAAGAAGAGAAAAGAGAACATCGCTACTTACGCCGGGAGTTTTCGTACGCGAAATTCCAACAAACAATGATCCTACCGGATGACGTGGATAAAGAGAAAATCGCCGCTGGTGTCGAACACGGTGTTCTGACCATCGAATTACCGAAACTATCCCTCGAAGAAGTAAAGAAAGCACAAAGAACTATCGAAATAAAATAAGATTAAGGTAACCAAGGAATTTACTCTCCTACTCTGGTAAACAAGGGTAGGAGAGTTTTGAATTTTACAGTTTGCCGTTATTGACATCCCGCAATTTCAGTTCTAGATTTTTGTAAACTTCCGGGTCATTGTTTTTAAGTTCCTTTTGACTGGCAATCGCTTTTTCCAGGATGATTTTAGCGTCTTTGGTATTCCCGATTCTAGCCAGTAAGTCTGCGGCCGGAACGGCAACTTTATTGTTGAAACGATTCATGTTAAAGGCGTAGTTTATCCATTTACTGCATAACTCTTTCATCTTTTTATCAGAAGGAGAAAGTTTCCAAAAATAGTCCGTCCAGGCGATAATATTAAGGGCTGTAACATTCCCGGCTTCAAAAATATATCGAGCATAAAATGTCATTTGTCCTTCTAATCCTTTTTCTTTAAGCATATCCAGAAATTCATTCCGATCTTCTTTTATGAGAGAGTCGACGTGATTCTCGGCAATCAGCTTATCCATGTAGGGTACTAGTGTAATTTTAAATTCGTCTTCATTTACCCTGTTTTGAGTCCAGTAGCAAAGTTTATTATATTCTGGGGTGGCGAAAAACAATCCTCGTCTGCGAACGATTCTTAAATCTCCATCCAGTAATTGGCCTTCTGCATGAAATCTTCCTCCATAATTAGCAAATTCCTCTTTTAGCTTCAGTAACTCGTTGAACCATCCCTCGTTTCTTTCTTCAATACTTTTATCGAGGAAGGTCGTAATATCGTGTTGAACCGGGAAGACAATGTTAGAAGCAAACTTTTTGTCGTATTCCCCGTCAGAGAATCTTCCGTCGTTGCTGGCTTTCACGATCCCGTTAACAAGCTTTGTCATTAACTCTTTGTCGTAAAGGGATATTTTGTCAATCAATTTATTATCTTCATCTATCAATTCTTCTGCCGGGAGTGCTTTCAGGTAAAGATTCAATGCTTCCGGTTTGTTCCTATCATTGGCAGAAATGTAGTAGTCGCGTAGTAATTCCTTGCTAGCCGTTCCATTCTTAATTGCTGCCAGCATGTTGTCGATTCCCCCGTGGCGGGCATACATGGCGATCATCCCGGCTTCCGAGATAAAACCGTCCACATTCTTGGATCCGACAACCCTGTGGATAACCTTGCCATCCCCGTCAATGAAGAAAAACGTGGGATAAGCTTTTACGGGATAAGTCTTCACGAATACTTCCCCGGCCGGGCTTTTCGCGTCCATTTTGAAATTAATAAACCGGGAATTATAGTATTCTCCCAGTTCTTCTCGTGGGAATACGGTTTCCGACACATATTTGCAGGGAACACACCATTGGGTGTAGACATCCACGAAGATCATCTTGTTTTCAGTCTTGGCTTTCGCCAGGATTTCATCCCACGTCCCCGATTCAAATTTCACACCTTGCGCGTGACTTATCATGCAAGCGATAAATACACATACAAATGATAATACGATTTTCTTCATGATCTGTTTTTATAATTGAATGTTAAGAACTACCTCCCCCGGCTCCTCCTTGGAGCGGAACTCTTTTGTTAGAAGAGTATTCCAACTCTCCCTCTGTTTATAGAGGGAAACTAGCGATTAAGCGAGAACAGACGGGGAGCTTGCTCACGGTCTGTCGAGCGAGAGCTAGTTCGAGACCGTTTCGGGCTCAATACGGCGAAGCCGGGAGGGAGTTTTTGGAGATAGTGATAAGAACTCCTCCGTCGGCTACGCCGCCACCTCCTCTATAAACAGAGGAGGTGTTGGTGGTTCTTCCCGAAAACGGGTAAGAAACTTTACAGTTTACCGTTATTAATGTCCCGTAATTTCAGTCCCAGATTTTTGTAAACTTCCGGGTCATTGTTTTTAAGTTCCTTTTGACTGGCAATCGCTTTTTCCAGGATGATTTTAGCGTCTTTGGTATTCCCGATTCTGACCAGTAAGTCCGCGGCCGGAAAGGCAACTCTCATGTTGAAACGATTCACGTTAAAGGCGTAGTTTATCCATTTACTACATAACTCTTTCGTCTTTTTATCCGAAGGAGAAAGTTTCCAGAAATAATCCGTCCAAACGATAATATTATGAGCAGTAACATTCCCGACGTCAAGAACATGTGAAGCATATAACCTTCCTTTTTCCAATCCTTCTTCTTTAAGCATACCTAGAATCTCGTTCCGATCTTCTTCCATTAGAGAGTCAACAGGGGTCTCGCTGATCAATTTGTCCATGTAGGAGACTAAAGCGTTTTTGAATTCTTCCTCGTTTACTCTGTTTTTGGCCCAATAACAAAGTTTGTTATATTCTGGGGTGGCGAAGAATGATCCTCGCCCGCGAACGATTCTTAAATCTCCATCCAGTAATTGGCCTCCGTCATGAAATCTTCCTCCATAATTAGCGAATTTCTCTTTTAGCTCTAGTAACTCGTTAAACCATTCCTCATTTCCTTCTTCAATGCTTCTGTCTAGGAATTTTGCAATATGACGTTGAGTCAGGAAGACTGTACTGAAAGCAAAGTCCTCGTCGTATTTCCCGTCAGAGAATCTTCCGTCGTTGCTGGCCTTCACGATCTCGTTAACAAGTCTTGTCATTAACTCTTTGTCGTAAAGGGAAATTTCGCGAATCAATTTATTATTTTCATCGATCAACTCTTCTGTCGGGAGTGCTTTCAGGTAAAGATTCAGGGCTTCCGGTTTGTTCCGATCATTGGCAGAAGTGTAATAGTCGTGTAGTAATTCCTTGCCGGCAGTTCCATTCTTAATTGCCGCCATCATGTTGTCAATTCCCCCGTGGCGGGCATACATGGTGATCATCTTGGCTTCCGAGATAAAGCCGTCCGCATCCTTGGCCCCGACGATCGTGTGGATAACCTTGCCGTTCCCGTCAATGAAGAAAAACGTGGGATAACCTATCACTGGATAGGTCTTCACGAACTCTTCGCCGGCCGGGCTTTCCGCGTCCATCTTGAAGTTAATAAACCGGGAATTATAGATTTCCCCAACTTTCTCCTGAGGGAATACGGTTTCAGATACATGTTTGCAGGGACCACACCAAACGGTGTAAACATCTACAAAGATAGTCTTGTTTTCAGCCTTGGCCTTAGCCAGGATTTCATTCCACGTCCCCGATTCAAATTTCACACCTTGCGCGTGGCCTACCAAGCAAGCCACGAGTACACATACAAATAATAATACGATTCTTTTCATGATTTATTTTTATAGTTGAACATCTTATTCTCCGGTCGGCTCCTGCGAATCTCCTATTTTTTGGAGATCTACGCCATACTCATCCTTAAAATACCGGATCAATATGTCATACTTTTTCCGAATCATCCCCTTCACATCTTTCTTCTCGTGAAGAATTCCTTTAAAACTGGTATCACCATCCTTGGGCTCCGCCGTCAAATAAGTATACGGGGTCTTGATGATCGCCTTTAAGAAATCTTTCCAATCATCTTCTTTACGTTTCCCCCCAGATTTCGGTGCTATATATCCTTTCTCGTACATGTTTTTCTTATCAACAGTTACGTTATCATAAGAAGAAACGTCCAAGAATTCCGATGACATCGCTATTTTTTTAGTCAGTGTCAAACGATTTAAAAATGACATATTTATAGTATCCTTCAAAAGGTCTATTTTACGAGAGGGTAAAGACGTTATATTCTCATTTGCATAGTTTACAATCAAACAATCAAACCCGTATAAAAAACCTCTTTCATGAAGACGAGTAAAATCGGCCTGTATCAATTCGCTACATAATAACAATTTCATCGACATACACCGCCGCAGCATCGTATCCGGATAAAAATTTAAAAATTTACGCTCCACGATATCAAGCAGATCACCGGCATAAGCCTCATCCGCGGGTTCGGCTTTAAATCCGGTCGCAACGTCACTAGAAACACTCTTCTCCAATTCCTCCCAAAAATTGATATTCCAGTAAACATCTTTTGGCTCGAACTTATACAAGACATAAAAACCACATCGCTCGTACCAATCCAAAATTTTAGCATCATAATCATGATTTCCTTGTGGCAAGGTATATTTGAATTCCGAGATTTCTGTCGAAACTAGTGAATCTTCATGATAGCACCTAACACAAAGAATCAGGCAAAAAATCACAAGTAATAATCTGTATTTCATAACATTCTTTTTTTACTCATTATCAAATCATAAATTAGGCTCAAGGTTGGGATTAGCCTTTCTGACCAACAGAGGAATAGGCAAGGCATAACGAGAAGAATTTTTTTCTAACACGTACACCTGCTCTTCGCCCGGATTAATAAAAAATACATGTTTCAACTCAGGCATCCCGTAACGACGCAAATCAAACCACCGATGATTATCCTCCGCACACAATTCCCGACGACGTTCATCCTTATAAAAATTCAATAAATCCTCCCCGTTGGAAAAATTCACAGGGGTATATTCCACGTTACGGGTATCATAACGACACGAACGTAGATAGTTCAACGTTGCCAGACTTTTCTCCCGATACTCGTCCTTACCGCTCTCTATATATTTATGAATATAAACTTCCGCTCTATTCAAATACACTTCCGCTGTCCGGATTCCCGTAAGCCCCAAAAATCCATCTTTACACACGCCATGCACAAAAAAATTCTCTCCGTCAAATGACTGAAAAAGATAGAGTCTCCCTCGTATATCCCCGTAATTACTAGCGTCCTCGCCCGAATAATCAAACAAACGAATAAAGTCATCTGATACAGTAAACGGGGGAACACTATAACGTGGTTGACGATCATTATTCGTCATGCGAGCCCAAATTATTTCATCCGGGGTTCCGAAAAAATACACACCCTCCTGATCATAACTACCTAACGTAGGAATCTTTGACAAATTGAGTAATGCAGGTTTTTCTTCAATCACTTTATCTGCGAACTCCAATGCCTTATCCCAATTTTCCATGTATAAATACATCCGCGACAACAACGCCTCTGCCATCAAATGATTTGCACGCCCCATATTCCTTGGCAGGGGGTTCGCTTTCAGCAAACGATCTGCTTCCAACAGATCGGTCTCGATCTGCCGATACACCTCGGCCACCGAATTCCGGCGGAAATACTCTCCCGTAACACCCGGATCCAACTTTAAAGGAACACCCGGATTTTTTTCAGGGTCCCCGTAATTATAAGGCAAACCAAAAAAATTCGCCAACATCAGGTAATAGTAAGCCCGCATAACGTAAGCCTCTCCTTTCAAATTCTGTCGCCTGGTATCATCTCCCGTGACCTTATCCAAATACTCGATCACCACGTTGCACCCTTTTATTCTATCATAAGGCGCTTTCCAAAAAAACGGGTCGTCTCCTCCTCCGTCTTCATCGAACATATTTCCTTGCCAACCAAAAGCATACCGTTTCTGCTCAAGAATGTCCCGATAAGACGTCATGTCTTTCCAAAGCCCGTTACATTTCTTGTCATCCGTAAATATATCAGTACCGTTAAAGAATCGAGTATAATCATCCTTAGTCAAATAAACCTCTCCAAGTAACAATTGCTCCATATCCTCCACGGTTGAAGGACGCACTTCATCCTGGCTCGACTCCTCCAAGAATCCATTACACCCGGGGAAGCATAATATCAATAATAATATCCAAATATTTGATTTCATCATTTCTTGTTTTTATTGGTTAAAAACTGACATTTACACTAAAAGAGTAATTTCTCGACAAAGGCTGACTTCCCATTGCCACCTCGGGGTCCCGACCATTAAAATCCTTACTTACAATCTGGAACGGATTGCTGGCAGAAAAAGAGAGACTTACATTCTGGGCAAAACGCTTGATCAACTCGTGTGGTATAGTATAAGAAACGGATACATTATTACATCTCAAATACCACGCATCCACAACCCGAATATCAGAGTATGACCACGCGTCATAAGGGAATATCTCGGTATAATTAGAGAAAGGATACAGGACGCGACTATTTTCAGGTGTCGGTAAAGAAGGAAGTGTCGTGTGCTTTTCATCTCCCGGCTTTCTCCAGCGATCCAATAGTTGTGTCGACAAATTTTGATACTCGCTAGCCATTTTCGTTCTACCGTTATAAGGAGGTGCTAAAAATTTCTGGTTCCCCGTACTTAAATAAAAATTTGCGCTAAGAGACAAACTCTTATACCTAAATGAAGTACTTAAACCCGCCGTGAAATCCGGGTCCAACTTTCCCGCGTATTTCATGTATCCGGTCACATCCTGCTCCGTGGTTTTTGCATCTGTTTGAGAAAAATCAAATTCCGGACCGCCATTTTCCGGGTTTAGTCCCGTGAACCGGAACGCCCAAAAACTGGATACGGCATAACCTTTTTTGTTAAAATTGCCGGCCACCACATCTTCCCATTTTCCCGTGGGTTCCAAATCACTGTCTAACTCGTTGTACACTTTAGATGTATTCATACTCAAACTCCACACGAAATCTTTCGTTCGCACGGGAACCAAACTAAAGCTCAATTCCCAACCCGAATTTTTCATATTCCCCCCGTTAATCATCATCGTCGTCACACCATTTTCATAAGGTACTTCCCGGCTTGTAATCATATCCTCCGTATACTTGTAGAAATACTCGAACGTACCGTTTACGCGACTTCCCAAAACACTAAAATCTATTCCTAAATTCACGCTCTTATTTTTCTCCCATCTCAAATTAGGAGTCGGTAAACGTACTATCGACAATCTATACTCTCCGGTGTACTCATCTATCGGTTCAATCTTGGCAATCAAATCCGGTCCCACGTTCTCGGCCACGTTACCTTGAAAACCGTAAGATGCGCGAATACTCACATCATTCAATATATTTTGCCCTTCCAGCCAATGCTCCCTCGTTACATTCCAGCGTCCACCGACGGACCACACGGGTTGATACCGGGCGCTCTTATCCTGCCCGAAACGATTGGACGCATCCATACGAAGACTTGCATTCAGCGCATACCGATCGTCAAACATATAACTCATGTTTCCATAGAAAGACAAATAATTCGCTTCCCGGTCCGTGATCGTCGGGTTAGAACGGGCGTAAGTATTTCGTCTAGTTCCATTTTTTCCTGTGGTTAATGGCACATCAGCGAAACTTTTTCCCCTGTCAAGCATGTATCCGTAATTCGTCTGTTCGGAACCATCATACTTGTTGCTCCGTAATTCTTCTCCAACCATAAGAATCACGACATGGCGATCAAAAGTTTTCGCGAACTCCAACTGATTTCTCCAAGTGTAATTGACATTCCGACTTTCACTCATACCCAATACTCCCCCGAAAGGTAAGGGTGAGTCCACAAATTCGGGATCGCCCGCCTTACGGGTACCGAATTCATACCCCCGTATATCCCGAATATAATTGGATTGCTCCGTGCGCCAGGATTCCCCGCGTGATGTTGAGAAATTATATCCTAAAATCGAGGATAGTGTTAACCCCAAACCCGGTGTCCAGCGCAGATTCAGACTACTGTTAATACTACTTGTCGTATTCTGATTCCCGCTATTAGCCAATTCATGCAAAATATTATACTGTCCGAGGCCATTGTCATAAAAATACAATTCCCCGTTTTCATCATAACAAGGAATCGACCGGTTTGTCGTGCTTGCGTATTTGTAAGGATCAATTCCGATAAAAGCTTTCGTTTTTGCCGTACTCCCGGATAATCCAAACGACATAATAACTTGATCCCAAAGCGTTGAAGAAATATTCAGATTCCCGGTATAGGAAGTCTGCGAATTTCCTTTCGCCGTATTATTCTGATTATTAACACCGAATGATGCGCGATAAGTTGCCTTGTCATCGCCCCCCGAAATACTTACCGAATGGGAATGACTAAAAGGTGTCTGGAAAAGCAGATCAAACCAATCCGTATTATTCGTCTCCAGTTTTTTTGCCTCCGTGTTGAATTCTTCATAACTAATCACCCTACGTTTATAGGCCAATGCTAATGCCATGAATCCCACGCGATCCTCATTTTTCAATATAGCACCTTTCTCATAGGCTTCACGAGAAACATCAACCCGTTGCTTGGAATTCATTAATTCCATACCTTTATATGTCAACCTGGAACTCGTTGAAAAACTACCGCTATATCCCAAAGACATTCGTCCCTTCTGTCCCTTTTTGGTGGTGATTACAATTACCCCGTTGGCAGCCTTCACTCCATAAATGGCCGTTGCCGAAGCATCCTTCAAAACCACGATATTGTCGATATCATTCGGATTCAACCAAGCGATAGCACCTCCCACGAAATCACGAATCATATCCATATCAGTTCCGTCGATATTAGCCAGTTCCGTCGTGTTGAACGGTAACGGGTCTTCCTGAATAATCCCGTCAACCACCCATACCGGTTCGGGATTACCCACCAAAGTCGAGGTTCCGCGTACCCTCACCTTTTGACGTGTCCCCGTTAGACCGCTCTGGTTGATAACCATCATTCCCGGTAACTTCCCTTGTAATGCTTGTTCCAAGGTCTGGGTACCATTCAGCACTAAATCCTCCGCTTTCACGCTACTGGCCGAACCTGCCATACTTTTTTTCTTCAAGACTTGGTATCCCGTCACAACCACCTCTTCCATGGCTTTCGAATCTTCTTCCATCACCACGTTTATCGTATCCTTACCCGCGTATTTTACCTCCAATGTTTTCATCCCCATGAAAGAGAATAAAAGTGAAAGATTCTTGACTTCCGGAATATTCAAACGATACCTTCCCTGTTGATCCGTCGCCGTACCGATCGTCAATCCCTTCACGATAATCGTCACCCCGGGGAGAGGTGCCTTATCCTTGTCTGTTACCCGTCCCACAATATTCAAAACTTTCTTCTTATCCTCCGGGGCAACTTTCAAAACGATAAACTCGTCCATAATCTCGTAAGTCAACCGGGTACCTTCCAGCACCTTATCCAACACCGTCTTCAAATTCGACTTCACAAATCCCGCTTCCACAGTTCTGTACTTATCCAGTTCGTTGTTACTGTACATCACGGTGAGACCCGTTTGCTGTTTGATCTGACCAAACAATTCCAGATAGGTCACGGTCTTAGCCTCGATGGTAATCTTAGCCTGAGCCCCGACATTGGCCACCGCCAGGTGCATACTAATCAATAATAAAATCACACTTAACTTCATAACTCTTAAAAGTTTTCGCGGCTCAAAATTTAGTGTAAAGAGCCACCTCATTCGCTTTTTTTTCATACCTTTGTAATTAAGTTAATTATAAATATTAACAAGCTCTTATCTCGGATCGTGCGTCACCACTATCCGGGATATTTTTTTAGCTTATCATCATACAAGCTCTACTATTTTACATGAATCACAATTTTACCTTCTTTCTCCGCAAACGCCACATCTGTCGTTTTCGATATCATATTCAGCACGTAATCCAAAGTTCTATATTTAGTCACCGCCCCGGAGAAACGCAAATGCCTAGCGGCATCGTCTCCAAAAACAAACGTCACTCCATACCAACGGGATAATTTCGCAATCAACTCTTCCAAGGGCATATCTTCGAAATTAAATCTACCCTTTTTCCAATCCACGATGGCCCCTACATCACCTTTCCGAACCGTAGTTTGTCCACTTGCCCGGTCCAAAATTGCTATTTCTCCCGGAGCAAGCACACAAGCATTCTTTCCCGCGTCAAAACTCACTTTCCCATGCAATAAAGCAACCTCCGTGCGCTTATCGTCCTCATAGGCCATCACGTTAAATGCCGTCCCCAAAACACGCACTTCTGCCTCTTCGGCATGCACGTAAAACGGTTTCTCCGGATTAGACGCTACCTCAAAATAGGCTTCACCTTTCAATTTCACCTCACGGGTATCTCCATGAAAGCGATTCGGAAATTCTAACCGGGAATCTGAATTTATCCAAACCCTTGTACCATCACTCAACTCGACAAAGTACTCCCCTTCCTTAGGAACGACTATCGTACTGTTCTCTATTCCTTTTTCTCCGGAATCTCCCGTATCCTCGAACCGAACCCCGCCGGTTGAATCCTGTATCACACTAACCCCGGCAATATCTGCTACCTGACATGTCTCACCCTCTTTCAATTCGATCTTCACCCCAGAAGAAGTCTCTAAAATTGCTCTCGAAGACCCGGCCTCCACCTGCAATATGCTTGCAATCGACACCGATTTTTCCTTGGGTTCCTGCCGTTCCTGCCACACGAAAAACACCCCCACCAGTAGAGTAATTACAGCTGCAACACGCAACCCCCATATATATAATTGCCTTTTACGACTCACCAGTACAGGGGCTATACGCAGCCATCCCCTCTCTTGCATCCGGTCCAGTTTACCCCATTTACCAACCGCATCCACCCGAATTTCCGTTTCAAGCATGTCCTGGAACTGTTTTTCATGTTCCGGCGAAGCCTCCAACCACCGGATCAATTTCGCCCGGTTTTCCTCGGAAAGCTCACCCTGCCTGTACCGGGCAATCCATTCATCTATTTCATTCCACGTCTCCATAATTCATCTTCTTTCCCGTATAGACAACAAAAATGGAAATCGGGTGAATCAAAAAGATTTTTTTTGAAAAAAAATAATCGGCCCCCGATTTACATGGTCTATAACAGACAAGACTAATTTGTACAACGTCGCCTTGGAATGGACCTCGTTCGGCTATACCTCCTTAACCCTTACACTTGGACAACAAGCCAATCCTGACACAACACCAACGGAACATAGACACATATTTGTGTCTATGTTCCGTTGGTGTTGTGTAGTTGTTACGTTCTTGATCAAGAGAAAGGATAGCCCAACCCAAAACAAGGGATGCCCTATGCCTTGTGTTACGATAGCATGCAGATTCAACAAATTATTTCATCAAAGCAATCACAAGGAATAAATCCATTCGTTCATCAAAACGTTCCCGCAGGTGTTTCATCCCGTTTTTCAACAACGTTTTCACCGTATTTATTGATATTCCCAACTGATCTGCCACCTCTTGATACTTCATTTCATGAAAAAATACCCCTCGAATAATTTCTTTTGTCTGTTCCGGCATCCGGTCTATTTCAGTCTCAACCTCTTGAATCAACGTGTCATTCCAAGTCATCATCTCTTCTTCAACCACCTCCTCCCGAAGCACGTCCAACCGATCTTGCAACACATCTTTCTTTTTCAGGCGATTCAAGCAATTATTCTTCACCGACCGGAACAAATATGTCTTCGTAACTACACTTTGAATTTTCTGAAAAGTATTGTCTTTCCAGAAATTAATAAACACCTCCTGTATTACATCCTCCGCCTCTTCTTCCGAAATCAAAAAACTAACAGCATACAAAAACATAGGCTTCGAGTATTCTTTATAAATTTGCTCGAATCTGAATTTTTCATTTATTGTATTTTTCAACTCCTTCATCTTATTAATAACAGACACCTAGGGCAAAAATACAAATTTATTTGAGAAAACATAAAATAGATTGCCTAAAACAGAACATCCATAAAAAAACCCTTGATCCACGAATGAATCAAGGGTTCCCTGTGTTCCTATATTTCAAATATACTATCTCTGCAACGGGAAAGTCAATACTTGTTCTTTATCTTTCTTCACGTCTGACTTGTTGATCTCGATATTCTCAACCAGAATAGAAGACGGGTAAATCAAAGAAGACAATACCTGACCGTTCAGGATATAATTACTTACATTCTCCTTACTGGATATGTTCAGCATACGTTTCAAGTTTGCCAACGTAAACCCGCTCACATCACCGAAACGTACTTGCGTTTCACTTCCGTCTTTCAGGTCTACCCGATAAATACAAGAAGCTTTTCCTGCCAAACTACGCACGATGTAAGCATACTTCAAACCTTCTTCTTTCGCGGCTTTAATCAAAGCGCTCTTCATCTTTTCAGGTTTTGTACCTTTATCCACCTTGATATGGATCGTTCCGGGAGCGGTCGTGTGCATTCCGTTCCGACTGGATAACAAGAAACGAGAGCTACCTGTCGATTGGGGGGCATGTACCGTAGGAATACATCCGTTCAACATCCCCTTAAAAATACCATTCTCAACCAACGTGATCTCTTTTGCCGGCACGATACCTTCTGCATCAATATCATAAGCACCTAACAACTGAACCCCGTTATATTTCTCCAACGAGCTGTAATTCTTAACTGTCAAACGGGTATCAATAATCTTCATTCCCAAACGGTCATCCAACGTTTTCTTCGGTTGAACACGATCCGAATCCGGCTTACGATAAGCGATAAGCCCACCCTGGTATATCAAGTTTCTTGTGAGAACAGTTGAAGACGCTCCCCCCTCGAATAATACCGGCCCGGCATAATATTCGGTAATTGCGGGAGCATTCTTTAATGCAATCAACCCATCTGCAAAAGCCTTAACGCCTTTCTTCAATTCATCCAAAGAAGGTAAATCATCCGGACGAGCAACCAACACGGAATACGTATCGTCGATCCGAACTCCATCTTCCGTAAGTACATACCCGGTTGCATACAAGCTTGCATAACGTAACGGTTCTTTCAAGACAACACCATCCGTTGTCGTCTTGTACACTTCCATCTCTTGTCCCGTGATCACTACGGAAGAATTATAAATATCCTTGTAATCTTTAAAGATAAGAGATAATTCCTCTGCCATTTTCTCCAAAGCCGTACGATCAATCGTGTAAGCATTTTTCGGTTCTTCCAACTTCGTCACGGGATCCACTTTCTGTTGATCCTTTAAATCGGCCATCTCCCCGGTTCTCGGATTAGCTTTCAAATAAGCATCCTTCATGGCAGCAGCCTGTAAAGAATACTTGTAAATGGCATCCGCTCCTAGCCAAAAATTCCTCCGCATCACGTCATAATCGGGAGTTTCCGGCATCCCGGCTTGTACTGACGCACAAGCATAGCCGATATCATTATTATGAGCATAATCACCCAAAAACATTTGAACTCCACCGGTTGCCATCCAAGGCGATTCATAAAAATTCGTAACACCACCCAATGAAGCAACCACTTCAAACTGATGGATACGTCCCAACGTGAAAGCCTGATAATACGGCTTCGGCATCCCCGGCAACATCAATTGCTCC
>OGHO01002516.1_pt1 | contig 14084 bp, 10 predicted proteins | sample 1571421 | NCBI WGS metagenome assembly OGHO01 (sample SAMEA2581937, study PRJEB24529) | metagenome | biome: Human gut stool | place: China | collected 2011
CATTAGCCTCCGCAGTACGGATACGGGTATCCCGCACGGTTTCCGCAATACGGATATCCTTATCTCGATCGGCCTCGGCCTTACCGATCTCCCCGAACCGATTCTGTTCGGCCACGCTCTTCTTAGCATCATTAATAGCCTTGGCTGCAGCTTCTTTTCCGAGCGCCTCGATATACCCCGACTCATCGCGGATATCCGTCACGTTCACGTTAATCAATTTCAAACCAATCTTGCGTAATTCCGCTTCCACGTTAGCGCTCACGTTAGCCAAGAACTTATCCCGGTCCGAGTTGATCTCCTCGATATCCATCGTGGCGATCACCAGACGCAACTGCCCGAAAAGAATATCTTTTGCCAAATCCTGAATATTCTCCAAGCGTTGTCCCAGTAAACGCTCCGCGGCATTCGTCATACTATCCGACTCGGTCGAGATTCCCACCGTGAAACGACAGGGAACATCCACCCGAATATTCTGTTTACTCAATGCATTCGTTAAATTACATTCTATCGAGATCGGCGTCAAATCCAGGAATGCATAACTCTGAAACACGGGCCAGATAAAGGCGGCTCCACCATGAATACAACGCGCAGAACTCACTCCTCCGGTCGCATTCTTTCCGGTTTTACCGTACACGACAAGAATTTTGTCGGACGGACAACGTTTATAACGGGATAATATCGCCGCAAACGTAACAAACAACACCGCCACCACGGCGACAATCAAATACAAACTTCCTTCCATTTCCATGTATTTTAGTATTAATGATAAATAGTCCTCTTAAAAACGTTCGACCAGCAACGTGCTGTCATTGATCACTTCCACCACTTTTATCGGGGCACCCGTTTCCAGTTCTTCTCCCAACGTGAGCGCATCAAATTCCCGGATCGCTCCCTGTATCGAGATCTGCACCTTCCCCTCTCCCCCTTTCCCGGCCGGAATCTTCAAATATACGTTTCCCTTACACCCTAAAGCGTTCGCCATATTTATAGTGCCACTTTGTTCCATCCGGCTCATAAACCTGAAAATAGCCATCACCGCCATGACTAACAACACACCGATCGCAGCCGACACGAGAATTAACACGAACTGGTTCCCGATCGCCCCTTGAAAAGAGATAATCGACCACCCGAATCCCAACAAGAAATTGATAAAATTACGGAAAGTAAATAACTGAAAAGGCCCGCTATCACCATCTCCCGGCATATCAGTCCCCGTGTCAATGTCCATCCCTCCATCCGTATCCATTCCGACGAAAGTCATAATCGTTTGTATAATAAACACCAAACTAGCAAATAGTGTGATACACCACACCGATTGCATAAATAAACCTAGAGAACTCCACCATTCTTCCATCGCATTAAATTTTAATTAGTAACATATATTTCCCCTCTCGCTCGCACACAACTACACAAATATAAACATTTTCACAAGACTTCCTAGCATATAGTTAAAACTAAATACACTCCTTCTTTAAATATAAGCACCCCGTTCTTTCTCCCCTTCAAATACTACCGACAACCGTATTTCAACAATATTTGAACCGTATTTAATCATAGCGGAACGCATAGTTACCAGCCATTTACAATACATCAAAAAAACATCCCTGATTTTAATTTGTATTAGTATACTTAACATGAACTACTCTTTAAAGTTTATTAACTACAAAAATTAGTTTTATAACTAGAAAATATAGTTCTTTGCAACAAAAGAGACAAAACCATGAAAGGACTAACAAGTAAAGAAGAAGAAATCATGGGCTTTTTCTGGGAGCAAGGCCCTTTATTCGTGAAACAGCTACTCGCATTTTACGAGGAACCGAAACCCCATTTCAACACCCTTTCCACTATCGTCCGCGGACTTGAAGAGAAAGGCTATCTTTCCCACGAAGTTTACGGAAACACATATCAATATTATGCGATGATCAGTGAAGAAGAATTTCACAAAGGGACCTTAAAAAACGTGATCAGTAAATACTTCAATAACTCATACCTCAGTGCCGTATCCTCGCTCGTTCGGGAAGAAGATATCTCGCTGGAAGAATTGAAACAACTCATTTCGGAAGTAGAAAAAGCACATCACAAATAAAACGACTTATGGGAACTTTTTTTGTCTACATATTAAAAGCCTCCGTTTGCCTTGCCGCATTTTACCTGTTTTACAGGCTATTACTTAGCAAGGATACTTTCCATCGTTTCAACCGGATCGCACTACTGGGCATATTGTTCCTATCCCTCGTTATCCCGTTTTGCGAAATTACCGTTCACGAAAATATAGAAGTACAACAGACTCTATTAGACATAGAACAATTGCTCGCACTGGCGGACAACACGCCACAATTGATTCAACAACCAACGATATCCTCGATCCCGTTATGGATTCCCGTTCTCCTGTTTACCTATTTTTCAGGTATCCTTTTTTTCTTCGGGCGTAACATTTACTCGTTATTCCACATGCTCCATTTATTACACGGCGGGAAGAAAGAAAAACTGGAAAAAAGTATCACGCTTGTCACTCACGATAAAAATATAGCTCCTTTCAGCTGGATGAAATACGTTGTCATTTCCGAGAAAGACCTGCGAGAGAACAGCAAAGAAATATTAACTCACGAACTGGCCCATATTCACAACCGGCACTCGATAGATTTATTCATCAGCGAAATTTGCATCTGCTTTCAATGGTTCAACCCGGCCTCTTGGCTCCTAAAACAGGAATTACAAAACATCCACGAGTACGAGGCCGATGAAACAGTCATTCGTCAAGGCATTAACGCAAAACAATATCAATTATTAATCATAAAAAAAGCTGTCGGCACAAGGCTCTACTCTATGGCCAACAGCTTTAATCACAGTAAACTTAAAAAACGAATCACTATGATGTTAAAAGAAAAATCCAGTCCTTGGGCTCGCGTGAAGTACCTGTACGTACTTCCTATCGCAGCGATCACGTTAACCGCTTTTGCCCGTCCCGAAATCACGAACGAATTGAACGAGATTTCAGCAATCAAAGTTAACGATATTACTTCAATTCTCGAAACGAATAAGGTAAATAATTCTGTATTAGAAGTTGATTCTACAAAAAAATCAACCGTTCAGCAACATCAATCAAAAAACTATTTTATACTACAAAAAGATTCTACTCAAAAAAAATCAGGAACAACAAAAATCAAAATTAGAGAAGAGGATGATTCCGCAACCCCAAAAGAAAGTCTTATTGAAATAACCCAAGCTTTTTTAGTGCCAAATGATTCCACACATACTTCGCAGATAACCCTGTCCTCTCTCGGCTTACTCATTGTTAACGGTAAAGAAGTTTCCATGGACTCTATACAGAAAATCGATCAAAGCCGTATTAAAACAATTACAGTCCTTAAAGATAAAACCGCAAGAACCTTGTACGGGGACAAGGCAAAAAATGGAGTCATTTCGATCTCGATAGCTTCAGAGAATGACCCTACCATAACAAACCTATATTACAATCTTGTAGATGGAACAACCGTTTTATTAAATCCTAAAACAACCACAAAAACAGCCACCTACATGGTCACGCAGAAAGATGCGTCCAACAGTAAAAAAGTAGAACTAAAAGGTGAAGCCTATTTCAGTGTTGTTAGCGCAGATTCTTTAGTCATGTACACGATAGCTTGCGATACGATCGTAATGACTAGCGATACATTAAAAATTGAAAAGAAAAAATAGACTGAAAATTCAAAAAGAATAAAACAAAAGCGTGTGGCAAAACAATTGGCCACACGCTTTTATCTCTACCTCCCCCGTCTTCTCAGCCAGATAAATACCGCCAACAACAGCAACACCCCGGGATATCCCCACATAAACGCAATTTTTGCTCCATTCATGGCTTCCTGGCTCAAATAAACCGTATCATCGGGTGGAATCGGGCGACGAATATCAATAGGAGCCACCCCATCCGACAACCAGTAAAACACCCCCGCAATCACAGTGAAGTTAGACGCTTTCACCGTCTTTCGGTAAATACTCACCTCTCCGTTACTAATGCAATCTGCATCCCCAAGAATAACAATCTTTTGCTCCTTATCTCCCACTTTCCGCAAAAGAGCCAACGCCGTGGGATATGACTTCTCCACCTCCCCGACAGCCGGATTCAGGCGAACGGTATCATCAACAAAATTAGTGGTTTCCAATTCATTCCAACTCCCCATCGTGTCGCTTACCAACATCGGGATCACCTTATACCCCTTATCTTCCGTGTAAGTCAACCCGGTACATCCCGGCATCGTTACGCAGCGATTGTTTTTCAACAAACCCTCGAACACGTATGCCAGCTCACAAATTTCTGGTGTAGGACGGGCTTTTATAAAATCCGGTAAGAAATTCTCGTTCTGTTCCACCAGACATCCCGGCATGAAAGATACGCCAAAATACTCCACTAATGGATTCATATACTCCTGACGGCCAGGTTCCCCGGCAATTAACAAATTTCCACCACGAGCTACGTAATCATCCAGGTACTTTATTTGTTCATTCGTAACCGGACTTCGCAACTCAGCTATCACCAGTATAGATATATCAGCGGGAATCTCCTTATCCAAAGACACATCCTCAAAAGCAAATCCTTGATTAATTAATGAATACCGGAACGGCTTATCTTGAGCAAAACGATTATAATTCCGGTCCCCGTCCTGCTTGCTATCCCTCTCTCCATGCCCGACTAGAAAACCCACTTTCGGCATTGTCGTGGCTACCAATCCTTTCAAAGCGATCGAAATCTCCGCCTCCGATGGTAGCCGCTTATTATCATCAAACACCCTCAAAAACGTCTTCTCCCCACTCTCCCGTTCGATCAAACGCACGAAACGATTCCCCTCGGAAGAGAGATCTATCCGTTCCCGGATCTGTTCCGGCGAAAGAAACATCCCGAAATCCAGCTCTAATCCCTTGGCCAACTCTCTTGCCCGTTCTTCATCGCTCATGTCCGGATAGCGCTTATCCAAATCCTCGTTCTTCACCTTGTCATAGTAATAAACGTACTTCATTTTAATCTCCGGTTTGAAACGCACGTACTTCTCGAAACGTTCTAAATCTGCATTAATCGAACCCGGTAAAGCAATCCAATAATTCTCATCCAGCAAATTCGTGTAAGTCGTGATCGTCAACCCGCCTTCCAACTGTTTTACGATATCCTGACTATTGGGCGTCAACGTGTTCACCTTGGTATAAGTCGCATCATAAAAAAACTTGCATGCCGGACGTGAAGAAAAATACCCGACAACCACTACCACTAAAAACATTCCCACGTATTTCCCCACAACAGCACTCAACGCTTTTTTTTGCCGATCGGCCTGCAATTTAATGATACTCCACGCCAGAAATAACATGATCACCACGATAAAATAGATGATGTCCTCGCTGCATATCAACCCGTTAATAAACTCTTCCGCCCGTCCCGAAATAGAAAGCCAGTATGTCACATCCCGCACAAAAGCAATATCCTGCCCCACCGAACCGATAAAATTCAACACCGATAACACCGCCAATGTACCCATCGCCGCCACCATCTGATAAGAGGTTAAGCACGACATGAACAACCCGATGGAAGCATATGCGCAAATCAACAGGTAAATCCCCAATAATCCCGAAAACGCCAATGAAAGATCAAACGCCTTCACCGTGCATGCACCGAAAATAACATATACCCAAAGTATCCCCACCAACACAAAACCGTACACCATCATCGCCAAGAACTTTCCCAACACGATATGGGTATTGGTCACCGGAGAAGAATATAACAATTTAACCTCCCCGCTACTAAATTCACGGCTCATCACTCCCATGGTCAACAAAGGAATATACAAGTAAAGATATTGTAATACAGTGGAAAAAAGTCCCATCCAACCACCAAAAATATTCTTGGTAACACTTTGTAAACCATATCCTATTTCCTGACTTTTTACCAAATCGCCCATGACCCCGCTAAAACTCATACTGGTTTGAAACGTGAAAATCACAATAATCAACCAGGCAATCGGGGAATAAAACAAAGTCTGTAACTCCGTCTTTGAAATCTTATATATCATACTCAATGTCTTCATCTTCAATAATCTTTTAGCGTGAATCACTTCTTGTTCTTTGACAACTCGGCAAAAATAGAATCCAGTGAACTCTTCTCCAGACGAATCTCTGTCAATTCCCAGTCTCGGGCTACACTCGCTTGTACTACCCGGTTCGTGGCCTCCCGCACATCTGTAAAATGTACCCGATAATTCGTTCCGCCCAATTCCTCCACTTTGGATACGCCGGGAATGGCGGCCAACTCCCCCACCGGAGGCTCTGCTGCCAAAGAAACAAACAACGTGTTGGGCACGATGTAATTATCAAAATCCGTCACCGTCCCCGCAAACACCAGCTTTCCCTGTTCTATCATCCGTATGTAATCGCACGTGGCCTGAACTTCCGACAGGATATGAGTGGAAAGAATCACCGTACGTTCCCCCGCAATCTCCTGAATCAAATGTCGGATCTCCACGATCTGGTTCGGGTCCAACCCGTTTGTCGGTTCATCCAGTACCACGAACTCCGGATTATGAATAATCGCCTGCGCAATCCCGATACGCTGTTGATACCCACCGGAAAGATTACGAATTAACCGTTTACGGAAATGCGTGATATCACAACGATTCATCACGGCCTTCACCGCCGCAGAAACCCCGGAAGACGGAATCCACCGAAGATTAGCCGTGAACCTCAGGTACTCCTCCACCGTCAAATCCATATTCAAAGGCGGCTTCTGCGGCAAGAAACCGATATGCCGTTTAGCATCCACGGGGTTCTCCGCCAGATCCACGCCCCGAATATACACTTTCCCCTCCGTCTGCTTCAACACCCCACACATGATATTCATAATCGTTGATTTCCCAGCCCCGTTAGAGCCCAACAATCCGTATATTCCATTTTTCGTGATCTCGAAATTAATATCTCGAATCGCCCATTGCACACTGTAACGATGAGACAAATTCTCTACTTTTACTATTGATTCTCCCATAAATAGACTATTTGTAATTCCCATACAACTATAAATACCCAGGCATACCTCTGGCATAGCAGGTTACAAGCCCGACTCTCACGGACTTATAACCTGTTAATTTATAATGAATAAACGTTCTTTTAATTCTCCCGAACGAACTTAAACACCAAAGTAAAATCCCGTTTCATCGGCTCTTTACTAAAAGCAGAAGAAGTTGATCGATACTGATACGTTTTCTGCAAGAAATCCGTAGGTTCATAATCGAACACCCGTAATTCCAACGTATTTCCACCATCCAACAACCTGAACCCGATTTGTGCCTTGCGAATCTTCGTACTCGTAACCGAATAATTCACGTTCGCTTCACTCATTTCCATTGTCAACACGGACTGGAAAGGAGGATTATCCCCCATCTCGTACAAATACTCCTCTTCTTCTTTCACCGAAGATAAATCACAATCCCGCAGGTAACGAGCCAAATCACCCGTTATCTGGCTAACATCCATTCGATTCGTGGCCCCGGTTTTAAATATCAACTTATCCGTCACAGGGTTATTCTCCGGTAAATATTCCAGATCGGATTCATCCCCGCTCAACACAGAACTCTTCACGTGGGCGAGGCTTGTAAACCCGTCCATGCGCCAAATTCCCGCCAAATCCTCAAATCGTGTAGGTCCGTCAATTGTGATTATCGTGCGATTTCTTTCTCCCGCCAGATAATGCAAATCCTCATCAGACATACGAAGCACAATCTTGTCCTTTCCGGCTTCTTTCTTCAAACATTTAAGCTTTACCTGAGCAGACGTGCCACCTATCGGCATCACCAATTGCTGATTACCACCCACGATTTCGAAATGTATCCCCAACTCGGCTGTCGAAGAAGGATCAATCTCAAACGGGACCAAAACAGGATAAGACGGGTTCTTATAACTACTTCCCCCGATATACATATTCATTGAAACCGTCACGAAATTTTTCAACTCGTATGTATCCGTCACGAAAGAAGTCGTGATTACCTCCTTTGTCTCCACGGGAATCAACGCCACCCGGTAATTCCCGTACTCGTACCCGACCACGTTTCCCAATTCCAAACGGATTTGCCTGTCGGAATAGATATTATCAACCGGGGTGATCACGATCTTGGCCGAATTCTCACCCGGAGCCACCACGAACTCTCGAGCGGATAATGAATAATCCTCCCCCTCGACCGCCGTGCCGAAAACCTCAAAAGGAACGACCAGTTCCTGCCCCGCAGGCTCCGACAACCCGATTTCCACCTCTATCGCCTGATTCGACGACAAAATATAAACCGCCCTTTTGAAAGAAACTGTCCGGGCATTATCGTCATCGTCCGAACAAGCCGTAAAACACATTATTAACGTGAATACCGCTACTAATTTTAATACCTTTTGCATAATCATCTCGTTTATTGGTTACTGGAAACAGACCGAACCCCTATGGCCTTCTCGTATGCATTCTTTTGAGCCTCAATAATATCCCTCTCCGCATCTGTCAGTCTAGGTAATGCAGGAAGAACAAAATCCATGTCATTGAATGCCTCTTCCCTAGGCGGAAGTTCATCCGGTTTCTCACATCCCCAACAAAAAAGGATAAACAACATTGTACAATAGAAATATATTTTTTTCATAGCTTTATTCTTTTAAAGTTTTTCATATCCGGGATTCTGCACCAAATTCTCGTTAGCTATAATATCAGCCTTCCGAAGTGGGAAGGTGTAAAGGAATTTTTCAGTCGTATATTTTATCTGGTTATACCCGAACCAGAATTCCGGCGACCCATTTCGCTTCAACTCAAACCAACGATCTCCTTCCATAAACAACTCTTTCCTACGCTCGTTCAAGATAGCAGCCACCAAGGGTGTCAACTTCGTACCCGTCGCATCCACTTTTATAACCTCCCCCTCACTTGCGGCCGGTAAGGTCGCCATCGAGTAAGGCTCGTAATTGGAAATTCGCTTGGAACGCAACAGATTCAGATATTTCAAAGCATTATCGTTGTCCGAAAGATGAGCGTAACTCTCGGCGAGGATCAAACACATCTCGGCTGAACGCACGCAAGTACGAATCCCTTTCGTGCTAAAAAATTTAGAATCGAAAAAGGTAGAGTAACGGATATCTCGTCCTTTTTCTGTGAACAAACTAATTAAAGACATATTCACCGGACGCGTTTTCACATTCTTCAAATACCTATTGTAAGACGTCAATGATCCTGTGATAAACGTACGGAACAACATTTCTCCGGACATTCCCTGCGGGGATTGAATCATCTCTTTATACTCATCCCCCTCAACTAGCGGGTATTTATTCAATACCTCCCGGGCTACTTTTATCGCATTCTCCCAATCCTGAGCCCAAAAATAAGTACGGGCCAAATAAGCACGGGCTACATCCACCGTGAACCGATACTGTTCGTCTGTCTGGTTCATCCTGATCGCCGTATCCAGATCGGACACGATAAAATTAACCAATTGTTGTATATTTCCGCGTTCCGGCTTTGCTTCAAGATCAAAATGAGCGACGTTAGGAACCCCCATAATCTCTGTCGCCCGATCTTTACTATAAGCCTCACAACACTCCCGCATCAAATTAAAATACATCACTCCCCGCATCGCATACGAAGTTGCCAGAATCTTTTTTCCCAATTCCGTATCCCGATCTTTCAGATTATCAATAATAATATTGTAATCCTTGATCAGGCTATAATAGTTCATAAACCGATACTGCGATGAAGCGATATTCGTTCCCACGTACAAGTAAGACAACGCATTACTCGTCATTAAACTGGTATTCAAGTTATCAGAATAACATTCCAGCTCGATCATCCAAGCAAAAGACCCCAGCATGTTGGTTGCCCCTGCCGATCCTTTATCTATATCCGACAACTGTTTATTGATCAACGTGGCATAATCTTCATCCGTTTTAGGTAAAGTCTGCCCGTAATTCTTTACCTCCAGATAGCTATCACAAGAACAACACATTCCCACGATCCATAGCATCATATATAACTTCAAACTTTTCATAGACATTGCTTTTAATAATTATTAAACTAAAAACCAACGCTTAAACCGAAAGACATTGAACGGGTGATCGGGTAAGTCGCACCCGGTGTTTCCGGATCAATCCCCGAATAATCCGTGAACGTGAAGAAATTATTCATTGTGAAATACATCATCACGGACGACAATCCCATACGCTGTAACATCGGCTTCGGAAAACTATAAGAAAGCGTGATATCCCGGATTCTCAAATAAGAATTACTTTCATAAAAAGCCCCGTTCACAATAGTATTGCTCATCGCGTTATAAGTCCGCAATGACAAGGATTCTCCCAAATAATCCACGATTCGCGGGTACTTCGTCCCGATAGTTCGATCCTCGGTCCACCGATCTGTCATATCCTTGGTCACGTTCAAATGATTACGATACAAGTCACTATAAGGCGATTGGGGTGTCTCGTTCCCGTACCAAGCCACCTTATCACAATTTGCAGGTGAATCCATCAGGCTCTTGGTCTTTCCCCCACAAGCATACGAGGCCCCGACATTCAGGCTCAAGTTACGGTAAACAAACTGTACATTAAATCCACCTGTCACCGGGGCATTCTCTGTTCCAATATAATAACGATAGTTTTTTATATCATTCAAATCCGAAGTTTCCTTTATATTCGCATCCGGTCTTAATTTATAAAGATAATACCCCGTCCACGGATCTATCCCTATCAACTTTCCCCCGAAAATGGCATCCTGAGGGTAACCTTCAAACTTTCCATCCACCAACGTCACCCCGTTAGAATTCCGATAACGAGCCAACTTGTTATAATTCCAGGCCACGTTAGTCCCCACATTTATCTTAAAATCGGATATATCCAACGCCACAACCCGTAACGTACCCTCGATTCCCTTGTTCACAATATCAGAAGCATTATAAACCATTGACCTAAAACCGGTTGTACTCGAAAGAACCGAATTGGAAATCACGTCATAACTCTTCCGGTAATACCCCTCGACCAATCCGCTTACCCGTTCGTCAAACAACCCAAAATCAACGGCCACTTTCATATCACGGGTCTTCTCCCACCGCAAACGCGGGTTAGGAGCCTTATCTATACTCCCAGTCTTCTCCCCGTTCCAGTAAGCAGAACCGTATTTAATCACCAACTGTTTGTAAACACCCTGCACAACATTTCCCGTATACCCGGCAGCAGCACGCAAAGTCAACCGATTAATGTAAGGCCACAAAGCCGACATAAAATTCTCCTGATCCATATGCCACGCAGCACCCAACGACCAAGTCGGGTTAAACTGTTCCTTGCTACCGAAATTATTAGAACCGTCCGTACGAAAAGAGGCATTTAAAATATAACGATCCAGAAAAGTGTAATCCAACGAAGCATAGAAAGAAGCAAACGTGTTCTCCTTGATTGATTGACCAGACAATTGATCCATTAAATTCGCATAAGCAGAAGCATCGTCACTACCAGGCTCAGGATTCACCGGAGTTGAGAAATTACCGGTATCCGGATCATACCCGTAGCGTTTCGTATAAAAACGTTTCGACTTGTTTCCCCGCAATTCTGCCCCGGCCAACACAGAAATCGAATGGTCGTTCCAATAAGTGTCGACATACGAAAACTGCCCTCTTGCATTATAACTATCACCAGAAGATGCCGTTTGCGTGATCGAACCGTAAGGAGTCCAATTCGCATTCGTGTTATCAAAATAAAGCCTATCCGTAAAAGCCGCATACGTGTCTTTACCAATAACATCCTCCGACTTGTTATGATCATACGTGTAAGAAAGTAATCCTGTGAAAGCAATCTTGTTCGTGATATTATACCTCAGATTTAAGGAACCGGAAGTCGTCATCTTGTCATTTCTTCCCGAAGTCTCATCAATCTCCCTCAAAATATTGAATCCGTTCGCCGGCAAAAGATCAACCCCTATATCCCCATCATTGATGGCGGACAAATTCTGATAAGTCATATCCGCCCGGTAACTCCCATCAGCATTGTACGGGCGCTCGTAAGGATTTGCGAAGTAAGCGTATGTAAACGGATCGACACTACCGGAATACGAACCGGATTCCAGACGGGCTACTTTAATTGTTGCGTCTATCGACAGTTTCGGCAAAGGCATCATGCGCAATCTAAAATTCAAATTATACCGCTCGTAATCCGTTTTCCGCACCAACCCTTCCTGACTCGTGTAACCCAAGGAAAAATAGTAAGTATACTTCTGATCTCCCCCGGAAAGAGAGAGGTGATGATTCATCTCGAAAGAATTCTGGAACAACTCGTCAAACCAATCCGTGGAATGAGAAGATAAATCATTCAAATAAGCCTCCTTCTCAGAATCACTCATCGGACTGAAATTCTCCGAATCCGTCCATAATATCCCGTTCTTCCCTAATTTATTCGCCCGTACCATACCCGTGATCCCGACAACTGCAACATGAGTGGCCCCTTTCGAGGCAAAAGCATCTGCCGAGAACTCGTCCCACAACTCCTGTTCCCAAGCCAGCTTCTCTTTTGAATTCATGAGGTTCGCATCCCGTTGGGGCTTCAATCCCATTGTCAGGCTCATGGAATAATTCACCTTCATCTTACCCGGACGCCCCGACTTCGTGGTTATAACAATAACACCACCCGCAGCACGGGACCCATAAATTGCAGCAGCAGCAGCATCTTTCAATATTGTTACATTCTCGATATCGCTCGGGTTTATTCCTCCCACCCCGTTTATGAAAATCTCGTTCAGATTACCGGATTTAATCTGCGTCGTATTAATATCAGGAAGATCATCCTGCAAAGGCACACCATCAACTACCCACAAAGGTTCGGCATCCCCCTGTATCGTGTTTATACCTCGAACCCGAATCTTTGCAGACTCACCCGGTCGACCCGATTTAGCCGTGACGGAAACACCAGCTACCAATCCCTGCAAAATATCATCTACCGAGGTTGGAATCTTATTCTCGAACGCCTCCCTGGTCAACACAGCCACCGATCCAGCCGCTTTTCGTTTCGTGGTTTCCGAGTATCCCGTGATCACCACCTCATCCAACTCATCCGCTTTTTCCCGCATCACGACCTGAATCTCTCTCTGGAAATCCATGACCTTAACTTCCTGCTTCTCCATTCCCACGAACGAGAGCACCAGCACAATTTCCTTTTCTCGTGGAATAGTAAGCATGAAACGCCCCGCCGTATCTGTCACGACACCTAGATTCGTTCCCTTGATCAACACAGTCACCCCCGGAAGAGCATTACCACGCACATCTCGCACAATTCCTTTCAGACGTTCCTGCTCGATCGTCTTTTGCGGCACGTTCTTCTCCTTAATTATAGCGATCACGCCATTCACCAACTCGTAAGTATACCCGCTGCCATCCAACAATCTCGTCAACAACTCATTCAACTCCACATCCTTTAAATGCAACGTGATATTACCCACCCGTTCCAGATCGTTACCATTATAAATAAACCCTTTCCCCGTCAACTGCTCTACTTTCTTGATACAGGACTTCAGGTTCGCATTCTCCACCTTGTACTCGGCAACACGCTGAGCCTTCACTTCCGAAAAACCGTTCAGATGAAACGCCATGAGCAAGATAATTAAATACTTCATGGCAAGCAATGTCCCCTTCCCTAACAATGGAATGAGCAACACCCTACATTTCGACTTTTTTTTCATACATTTGTAGTGTTTATTTTGTTAAACATCATATAGAGATTGGCAGAAGGTTGTGGTTAGCTATTCTGCCGATCTTTTTTATTTATCAATATATATCACATTTCCTTGCACTTCTATTTTCAAATCAGAAACTCGTTCTATTAGATCGATAATAATCCTCATGTCATCAAAACGAGGTAATTTTCCCGTGAACACCTCACTCCTTGCTTCCGGCCGGACATAAAACACACGCACATTATACCACCGTTGTAATATTGTGAACACCTCTTCAACCGTATTATTATCAAACTGGAAAGTCCCATCACGCCAAGACACAAACACGTCGGTATCCACGTGACACACCTCCATCTTCCGGCTCTCCCGGTGGAATACC
>OGHO01002521.1_pt1 | contig 14071 bp, 9 predicted proteins | sample 1571421 | NCBI WGS metagenome assembly OGHO01 (sample SAMEA2581937, study PRJEB24529) | metagenome | biome: Human gut stool | place: China | collected 2011
GATGCCGTTGCCGCCGTTACGACGCCTGTGGTGGAGGTGCATATCTCGTCGATTCTGGCCCGTGAGGAGTTCCGCCACGTGTCGCTGCTGGCGCCTGTCGTGCGGGGGTCGATCATGGGCTTCGGACTCGATTCCTACCGGCTGGGCGTCGAGGCACTGCTTTTGCAGAATAAATAGCATGAGTGCAGGGCCTTGCCCTTTTCTCGGGCGGGATGCCGCTTTCGGAAAACCGGCCTCTGTGCGGCGCTTTGCAACGAAACGGTCGGATTCTTATTGAACAACTGAATAATTAGCTTGCATTATGATTAAAAGAACGAAAATAGTAGCGACGCTTTCGGTGCAGCGTTGCACGGAAGAGTTGGTACGAAGCCTTTTCAAGGCGGGGATGAACATCGTGCGCATCAATTCGGCGCACGCTTCGCTGGAGAATGCCGCCGAGATCATCCGCATGGTGCGCAGCGTCTCGAATTCGATCCCCGTCATGCTCGATACGAAGGGGCCTGAAATCCGTGTGACGCGCATGGCCGATGCCTATCCCGACGGAATCCCTTTCGCGGCGGGCGATCGGGTGAAGGTGCGCGGTACGAGCGTGCAGGCGGATATTCCTTCGACGCGCGAAGTGATCTATATGAATGTCGAACATATCGTGCACGATGTGCCGGTGGGGGTCACGATGCTCATCGCCGACGGCGAGATGGAGCTGCTTGTCCAAGAGAAGACCGAAGAGGAGCTGATCTGCCGCGTGATGCGCGACTGTACGCTGCGTTCGCGCAAGAGCGTCAACGTTCCCAACGTGTCGATCGACCTGCCGTCGGTGACCGAGAAAGACCGGATGTATATCGAGTGGGCCACGGAGAACGACGTCGATTTCATCGCCCATTCGTTCGTGCGCAGTGCCCGCGACGTCGAGGCCGTGCAGGAGATTCTCGACAGCCGGAACAGCGGTATCAAGATCATCTCGAAGATCGAGAATCAGGAGGGCATCGACAACATCGACGAGATTATCGAGGCCTCTTACGGCATCATGGTGGCACGCGGCGATCTGGGTGTCGAACTGCCTGCCGAGGTGATTCCCATCACGCAGCGCATGATCGTCGACAAGTGTATCGCCGCCAAACGACCGGTCATCATCGCCACGCAGATGCTCTACTCGATGGTCGCTTCACCGCGTCCGACGCGTGCCGAGGTGAGCGACGTGGCCAGCGCCATCTACGAGCGGGTCGACGCCGTCATGCTGAGCGACGAGACCGCTTCGGGCGCCTATCCCGTGGAGTCGGTCGAGACGATGGCGCGTATCGCCAAGGCGATCGAACGCGACGAAGCCTATTCGACCCCGTTTATCGACATTCATATGGTGTCGGTCAACCACGAAATTACGGCGCAGATCGCCCGCTCGGCGGTACGTGCTTCGACCAACCTGCCCATTCGGGCCATTCTGCTCGATACGCTGACGGGGCGCACGGGGCGTTACATCGCAGCGTTCCGTCCGACGACGCTCGTCATTGCAGTCTGCTATACGTTGCAGGCGCAGCGGCTGCTGGGACTCTCCTACGGCGTCATGCCCATTCTGCGCAGTAAGAGCAAGGAGGACTCCTACCATTTCTTGGGCGATGCGATGGAGTTCATCAACCAGCGTTATCTGGAGCTGAAGGACGAGGATATGGTGGTGGCCATCGGCGGCAGTTTCGGCGCCGTGCGCGGTGCTTCCTACATCGAAATCGCCAAGATCGGCGACATCAAACGCCGCAATGAGGAGCGTCAGGCTCATTTGAAATAGAGCGGCATGGGCGGAGAGTTGCGCGATAGGGTCGCCAGCGGCGTGGCGTGGAGTCTGAGCGAGAAGCTGGGAACCATTCTGTTGCAGATGGTCGTTTCGATCGTCGTGGCGCGGTTGCTGATGCCTGACGATATGGGGCTGATGGCGCTGATGACCTTCTTTTCGTCGCTGGCGCTGGTGGTCGTGGACAGCGGCTTTTCGCAGATGCTCATCCGCAAGCACGATCCTGCGCCGAGCGACTATAAATCGGTCTTTCTCTTCAATATCGTCATTTCGTGGATCGTCTATGCGGTGCTGGTGGCGGTTTTTCCGGCGGTGGCGGCTTTCTACGAACGTCCGATTCTGGCGCAGATCGCGCCGGTGCTCTTCTTGCTGGTCCCGATCAATGCGCTGGGAGTGATTCCCAATACGCTCTTCACCCGGGAGTTCCGTTTTGCACTGCTTTCGAAAATCACCTTCGCCGCCTCGCTCCTGAGCGGTGTGCTGGCCGTGACGATGGCGCTGGCCGGATGCGGAGTGTGGAGTCTGGTCGGACAGCGCGTGTCGTCGATTGCGGTGCGGGCGGCCCTGCTGTGGTTTTTCAGCGATTGGCGGCCGCGTCGTGCCGAACGTGCTTCGACCCGCCCGCTGCGTGAAATGGCTCCATACAGCCTGCGGTTGATGACGACCGACCTCATCGCGGGGATCTACAGCCGCGTGGCGCAGCTCTTCATCGGCAAGATCTATTCGACCGATCTGCTCGGTTATTTCTATCAGGCGCAGAAACTCGAAGAACTGCCCGTCACTTCCACCGTGCAGTCGGTGCAGAACGTCACCTTCCCAGCCTTTTCGAAGCTGACGTCCACCCCTCGCAAGTTCGCCGAGAGCTACCGGCAGGTGGTGATGATCGTCGCTTTCCTGATGTTTCCCGCGATGACGGGCCTTTCGGCCGTTGCACCCGATCTCTTCGCTCTGCTGTTGGGCGAGAAATGGATGCCGACGGTGCCCTATTTCGAGGTGATGTGCCTCATCGGACTTTTCACACCGCTGGCGATGATTGCCTACAATGTGCTTAAAACCCTGAGCGACGGGCGTATGGTGGTGCGGCTGGAGGTCGTCAAACGTATCTTGATGACCGGAGTGCTCGTGGTGACCATCCCGCACAGCGTGATGGCGGTCGTGTGGGGGATGGTGGCGATGGCCGCGATGGAGTTGGTACTCAATCTGGTCGCAACGACGCAGTTCTGCACACTGTCTCTCTGGCGGTTCGTGCGGACGCTGCTGCCCGTAGCGGCCGTTACGGCGCTGATGTACGGTACGGTGGTGTGGGGCGTGCAGCCTCGGATCGCAGGGTTGCATCTCGGACTGCGGTTGATGGTGCAGCTGATCGCCGGCGTCGTGGTATTCGGCGGCGCTGCGGCGCTATTGCGGCTGGAGGCGCTGCGCGAGACGCTGGCGATCGTCCGTAAGATTGTCGGAAAGAGATGCTGAACGCATTCATATCGCGTCTGATGATAAAAATAGTTGTTGTATATAGCAATATTCACCTCGTGCGGTAAACTACCGTCAGTAAAAGATGGCGTCGGCAATCTGCAAAGGATTGCCGACGCCTTTTTTCGATCGGGACGGATTGCCCTGGAATTTAGCGGGCCGTCACCTCTTTGCGATACTCCTTGGCTGTGCAGTCGCCTCGCAGCACGGCCAGCGCGTTGCGGGCCAGCGCCTCCAGCTCGTTTTCGCCCGGGTAGACGAAGACCGGAGCGATGAATTCGGTGTGGGCCGCGATGAAGTCCGTGAGCCGTTTGTTGTGAGCGATTCCGCCCGTGAGCAGAATGGCGTCCACCTTTCCCTTGAGGGCGATGGCCATCCCGCCGATCTCTTTGGCCACGTTGTAGCACATGGCGCGCAGCACCAGCATCGCCTGCAAATCGTTGTGATCGATCCGGCGTAGAATTTCGGGAACCGACGTCGTGCCGAGATGCGCGATCAGACCACCGCGGCCGTTGACGAGTTTCTGCAACTGCTCGCGGGTGTATTCCCCCGAGAAACAGAGGTCGATCAGCGGTCCCGGAGGCAGCGTACCGGCACGCTCGGGTGAAAACGGCCCTGCACCGTTGAGGGCATTGGTCGTGTCGATCACACGCCCCTGACGGTGTGCGCTGACGGTGATGCCGCCGCCCATGTGCGAGACAATCAGATTCAACTCTTCGTATTTCCGACCCGTTTCGCGGGCGTAACGGCGTGCGATGGCCTTCTGGTTGAGGGCGTGGAAGATCGATTCGCGCGGCAGTTCGGGAAGTCCCGAAATGCGGGCGTAGGGGATCATCTCGTCTACGACGACCGGATCGGCGATATACGCCTTGACGCCGGCTTCGGCTGCAATCTCCTGTGCGATCAGGCCGCCCAGATTCGAGGCATGCTGCCGTCGGGCGTGGAGCAGGTCGTCGTGCAGCGCGTCGTTTACTTCGTAGACGCCGCCTTCGACGGGATGAACCAGCCCGCCGCGGCCGATGACGGCCGAAAGGGTGCGGATGTCGAAATCACGCTCGTGCAGCGATTTGAGAACAAGGTTCTTCCGCCATTCGAATTGGTCGCCGATCGTCGCAAACGCGGCGATTTCGGCGGCGGGGTGGTCGATTGCCAGCGAAAGAATGGGCCGGGTATCTTCGTAGACGGCAATCTTCGTGGAGGTCGAACCCGGGTTAATAGCCAGAATGGTGTAGTTCATGGTCGGAGTACGAGTGTCGGTTCAAGTTGGGCGATATGGGGTGTTAGCGGACGGCGAGGCAGGCCAATGCGATGGAGTACATCTTGGTCTGACGCGAGTCGCCGCGCGACGTGAGCACACAGGGAACTTTCGTTCCCATGACCATCGCCGCCAGTACGGCGCCACCGAAATGCGTAGCGGCCTTGAAGAAGACGTTGGCCGATTCGATGTTGGGAAAAAGCAGACAGTCGGGATCGCCCGCGACGGCCGAACCTTTGACCTTCTTGTGCTCGGCGACCTCCTTGTAGAGCGCCACGTCCAGCGACAGCGGCCCGTCGACGATCGCGTTGCCCAGCTGTCCTCGGTCGCCCATCTTGGCCAGAATGGCCCCTTCGGTCGACGACGGTACGCTCGGCAGCACCTGTTCCGAAGGCGCGATGCAGGCGATTTTCGGCGTGGCGATACCCAGCAGGTTGGCAGTCTGCATGAGGAAGCGGATCAAGACGGTCTTCTGTTTGAAATCGGGGGCGGGAATCACCGCTACGTCGGAGATGCAGATCAACTTGGGAAGAGAGGGCATTTCGAGAATGGCCACATGGCTCAGCACACCCTTGGGCGGGACGAGTCCCGCATCCTTGTTGAGGATGCCGCGCATGTATTTGTCGGTCGAAACAAGTCCTTTCATCAGTACGTCCGCATCGCCGGACACCACTGCGGAGACGGCCAGACGGACACAGTTGACATCGCTTTTTTCGTCGACGATCTTGAAAATCGAAGTGTCGATTCCCTCGGCGCGGCAGACCTCCTCGATGACCTGTTTGTCGCCGTAGAGAGTAGGCTCGACAAGCCCCTCCTTATATGCGTCGTAAACGGCGCTGAGTGTATGGGAATCCTGACCGTAAGCGACGGCCAGACGTTTGCGGCCCTTTTTCTGAGCCTCCTCGACGATTTGCGAGAGTTTTGTAATCATTGCTGTATAGTTGGTATTAAACGATGAATCTCATGCTTTGTTTTCTGCGTTCGGCATAGTCCGCAGGCAGCCTCTGCCCCCGCCGATCGAAAACAGCGAGCCTCTCCGCTTTCACACCCGACAAAGCCGGCCGGCGTTCTCTGCGTTCGTCGGACGAAGCGGGTTTTTCGTTTCCGCCGAGTCGGTCTCGGCGGGACGGGAAGCTGCCTTAGTTGAGTTTCTTGACTAAATTATAGGTGTCGGTGGCGATCATCAGCTCTTCGTCGGTCGCGATGACGGCGACTTTGACCCGTGACGACGGTTTGGAGAGAATTTTATTCTCGCCCCGCACTTCGTTGGCGGCCGCGTCGAACTCCACGCCCAAGAACTCGAGCCCTGCGCAGACCGAACGGCGCAGTTCGCGCGAGTTCTCGCCCACGCCGCCCGTGAAGACGACGAGGTCTACGCCGCCCATCTCGGCCGCATACGCGCCCACGAACTTCTTCACTCGGTTGTAGTACATATCCCGTGCTACGATGGCGCGCGGATTTCCTTCGTTATAGGCTTTGTCGATGTCGCGCATATCGCTCGACAGATCGGTCAGCCCCTGTACGCCCGAACGCTTGTTCATCATCTCGTCCAGTTCGGAGAAGCTCATCCCCTCCTTTGCGCCGATGAAGGTGATGGCCGATGCGTCGACCTCCCCGCAGCGCGTACCCATCACCAGTCCGTCGAGCGGCGAAAAGCCCATCGATGTGTCGAAGGATTTGCCGTCGAGGATGGCCGTCACCGAAGCGCCGTTACCGATGTGGCAGGTGATGATCTTCGATTTTTCGTAGTCCAGCCCCGTCAGTTCGGCGCCTTTGCGGGCCACGTAGTGGTGGCTCGTACCGTGAAAGCCGTATTTGCGCACGCGGTATTTGTCGTAATAGGCGTGGGGCAGGGCATAGAGGTAATTCATGGCCGGAATAGTCTGGTGGAACGAGGTGTCGAAAACCGTCACCTGCGGCGTGCCGGGCAATACCTTCTCGATCGAGAGGACGCCCTCCAGATTAGCGGGGTTATGCAGCGGTGCGATTTCGAACAGGGAGCGGATCTTCTGCTTTGCATCCTCGTCTACGATGCAGCTTTCGGGGAAGAATTCGCCGCCGTGCGCCACGCGATGACCGACCGCCTTGATCTCACCGAGCGATTCGACGACGCCGTGCGCCGGATCGGTCAGGGCGTCGAGCACGAGACGGATGCCGGTCGTATGGTCGGGAATTTCGCAGTGCAGTTCGAAATTCTCCCGTCCGACGGGTTTGTGGGTGAGGATACCGTCGTTGAGTCCGATGCGCTCGACCAGACCTTTGGCCAGCAGGGTGCTGCCGGTCTGCTCCATGTCGATCACCTGATATTTGATGGAGGAGCTGCCGCAGTTGAGTACTAAGATAACCATGTTTATTTTCTTGTTTAATTACTAATTATCGGATTTTTGCCAAAAATAGTGAAAGTTTCTGAGAAGTGAATGATTTTTCATTGAAAAACGGTGCTTCGGGCAGTAAATCGTCCGAGACGAAAAGCCGCTGCGAATAGGATCGTGCGGAGATATTCCGCTGGTGGAAATTGCGGAAACAGAACGACGAGGCCGCGCGAAGGAACCCCTTCCAAGCGCACTCGTCCGCGGAATACGACTCCGGTGTATCCGCTATTTTTCGTATTTGTACCCCACGCCTTTGACGGTGATGATGTGTTCGTCGCCGATCTTCTGCCGCAGTTTGCGGATGTGAACGTCGATCGTGCGATCGCCGACCACCACGTCCGCGCCCCATACGCGGGAGTAAATCTCCTCGCGCGAAAAGAGCCGTCCCGGCTCGGACATCAGCAGCGCCAGCAGCGCAAACTCCTTGCGCGGCAGGGAGATCTCCTCCTCGTCGCGTTTTACGATGTAGCGGGCGGGATCGATCGTGATTTTGTCCGTGCCGCGCGGAGCCGATGCGGAGTCGATGCGTTTGAGAATCGCTTTCAGGCGGCTGACCAGAATGTGCATCTTGATCGGTTTGGAGATGTAGTCGTCGGCTCCGGCGGCGAATCCCGTAAGCTGGTGCTCGTCCTCGCCCAGCGCCGTGAGAAAGACGATCATCGTATCTTTCAGTTCGTCGTGCTCGCGCAGGCGGCGGCAGGTTTCGAGTCCGTCCATGCGGGGCATCATCCGGTCGAGTAGGATCAGATGGGGATGCACCTCGAGCGCACGGGCGACCCCTTCGGCGCCGTCGCGGGCGGTAAATACTTCATAACCTTCGCGTTGCAGGTTGTAGCGGACGAACTCCAGAATGTCGGCTTCGTCGTCAACCAAGAGAATGCGGTGACTCATAATCGATGTATGAATTTACGTCTTCGTTTTTCGTGCCGTCCGTAATTTGCGGGCGGCCTTCGTACTCGCGGATCGAAAACGGAGAATATCCGCTCTTCGTTTTCTGCACTCGGCATAGCCCGCAGGCCCACGGATCGGAAACGATTCTTAATTTCCTGCTAAGATAGTTAAAATCCCGAAAAAAATTGTGAAAATCTTCTGAAAATGGTATCTTTGCCAGATATATATGCGCGAGTGTATATCATGTTAATCAAAACTTAGCGTAAGATGGCTACTAAAATCACCAACCCGTCTGTTCCCGAGGAACAAGTCAGCAGTGCTGAAGATGTGCAGAAAACGTCCGCTTCTGAAGCTCCCGCAGAGGAGTCTGTAACCGTTGCCGTGCCGGTAGAAATTCCTGTCGAGGGACCTGCCGCAGCTGCCGTTGAGGCAGAGGCTCCTGCCGAGCCACCCGCTGCCGCCGCAGCGGCCGAAGTCCCGGCCGAGGAACCTGCCGCCGTTGAGGTCGAGGCTTCTGTCGAGGAGGCCGATGCCGCTATGCAGGCCGGAGTGTCCGTCGAGGCGTCTGCCGCTCCCGAAGGGGCTGATTTCGCGGAGGAGGAGGCTGCGCTGGATGCCCAGAATGCGGGACTCGATGAAGAGGAGCCTGCCGAAGAGGAAGCCGAGGAGGAGAATGCCGCAGCTGCCGATTCGTCGGATGCGCTTTTCGACGGCAAGAGCGAAGAGGAGATGGTATCGTTGTTCGCCAAGATGCTGGACGAGGAGCCGGTGCAGTCGCTGCGCCGCGTGGTGGAAGCCGTTAAGATAGCGTTCTACAAGGTACATCGCGCCGAGGTCGAGGCGCAGCACAGGGCCTTTGTCGAGGCCGGGGGTGATGAAGCGGCCTTTGTGCCTGCGGTGGATGCGCAGGAGCTGCGGCTCAAGGACTTGTTCAAGGAGTACCGCCGCCGCCGTGACGAGTTCATCTCGACGCTCGACGCCGAGAAGGAGGCCAATCTGAAGATCAAGCTGCAAATCATCGAGGAGTTGAAGGAGCTGGTCAATTCGGACGAGACGCTCAACCATACCTTCAACAAGTTCCGCGAATTGCAGCAGCGCTGGAAGGAGACGGGACTCGTCCCCCAGCAGAATGTCAAGGATTTGTGGGAGACCTATAACCTGCACGTCGAGAATTTCTATAACTTCATCAAGATCAACAAGGAGCTGCGCGACCTCGACCTGAAGAAGAACTACGAACAGAAGGTCGCGTTGTGCGAGGCCGCCGAGGCACTGGTGCTGGAGCCGTCGATCGTGGAGGCGTTCCACAAACTCCAGAAGTATCATGACGAATGGCGCGAAACGGGTCCTGTGGCCAACGAATTCAAGGAGGTGCTCTGGGAGCGTTTCAAGGAGGCGTCGAGCCGTGTCAACAAGCAGCATCAGGCCTTTTTCGAGAACATCAAGGCCGAGCAGACGAAAAACCTCGAGTTGAAAGCGACTCTCTGCGAACAGACCGAGGAGCTGGCGCAGCAACTCTATACCACGCGCAAGGAGTGGAATCGTGCGAACGACCGCCTGCTCGAGATTCAGAAGGTGTGGAAGACCATCGGCTTTGCACCGAAAAAGGACAATACCCGTATTTACGAGCGTTTCCGCACGGCGTGCGACAAGTTCTTCGAGGCCAAACGCCGGTTTTACGCTGACGTGAAGACCGAGATGGAGCATAATCTCCAGTTGAAGAACGAGCTGTGCGAAGCGGCCGAAGCGTTGCAGAACAGCGAGGAGTGGAAGAAGGCGACCGATGAACTGATCGCCCTGCAGGCTCGCTGGAAGGAGATCGGCGCCGTGTCGCGCCGCTACTCCGATCAGGTGTGGAAGCGTTTCCGCGCGGCGTGCGACAAATTCTTCGAACGTAAGGGGGCGCATTTCGCCGACGTGGACGGAGAGCACGAGGAGAATCTCGTCCGCAAGCTGGCGCTTCTGGACGAGATGGCCGCTGCGGATGTCAAGGAGGGCGGTTTCGAAATGATAAAGGAGTTCCAGCGCCGCTGGAGCGAGATCGGGTTCGTGCCCATCAAGCGCAAGGACGAGGTGCAGAAACGCTACAAGGAGTGCGTCGATGCGCTCTTCACGGTGCTGCGCGGTTCGGAGCGCGACCGTTCGATGTCGCGTTTCCGCGAAAAGGTTTCGACCTTCAGGGCGTCGGGCGACCGGCGGGTACGTACCGAGCGCGACCGTCTCTACAATAAGGTCAAGCAGCTGGAGGCCGATATCGCTCTGCTGGAGAACAACATCGGTTTCTTTGCGCATTCGAAGGGCGCCGAGGCGCTGATCGCCGACGTGCGGGAGAAGATCGAGCGCGCCAAACGCGAGATGGCCGACACGATCGAGAAGGTGAAACTCATCGACCGCGAGGCGGCCAAGGAGCAGGGCGACCACGAAGCATAGGCCGCCGCTTTCGGTAAACGCGCGACGGGGCCGCCTGCGAACAATGCGGAGGGGGAGAAAACGAAGGCCGCCTGCGGCGAAACCGAAACGGAAAATTGCAGTAAGAAAAAACATTTTCAGACTATATACGTTCAAAAGAGGATATGAAACTCAAAAAACCGAAGTACATCTTTGTGACCGGCGGCGTGGCTTCTTCGCTGGGAAAAGGCATCATCTCGGCATCGATCGCCCGCCTGTTGCAGGCGCGGGGATATACGGTGACCATCCAGAAACTCGACCCCTACATCAACATCGACCCCGGTACGCTCAACCCCTACGAGCACGGCGAGTGCTACGTCACGGAAGACGGCACCGAGACCGACCTCGATCTGGGACACTACGAGCGTTTCACGTCGATCACCACCTCGAAGGCCAACAACGTCACCACGGGCAAGATCTATAAGAGCGTCATCGAGAAGGAGCGCCGCGGCGACTATCTGGGCAAGACCGTGCAGGTCATTCCCCACATTACCGACGAGATCAAGCGGCGCATCCAGCTGCTGGCCCAGCAGAAAGTCTACGACATCATCATCACCGAATTGGGCGGTACGGTGGGCGACATCGAGTCGCTGCCGTTCATCGAGTCGGTACGCCAGCTACGCTATGCGCTTGGTTACCGCGATACGGCGCTCGTTCACCTGACACTGATCCCTTATATGGCGGCCTCGGGCGAGTTGAAGACCAAGCCTACGCAGCATTCGGTCAAAGCGTTGATGGAAAACGGGTTGCAGCCCGATATTCTGGTGCTTCGCACCGAGCGTGCATTGTCACAGGGGCTGCGCCGCAAGGTGGCGCTCTTCTGCAACGTCGATGCGAACGCCGTGATGGAGTCGATCGACGTGCCCACGATCTACGAGGTGCCGCTGCGGATGCACGATCAGCATCTGGACGAAGTGGTGCTTGCGAAACTCGACCTTCCGGCCGACCGCGAGCCCGATATGGAGCAGTGGAAAGCCTTTGTGGAGAAGGTCAAGAACCCGCACCACAAGATCGAAATCGCGCTGGTGGGGAAATATACCGAGCTGCCCGACGCCTATAAGTCGATCAGCGAGGCGTTCATCCATGCCGGTGCGATGAACGACTGCAAGGTCAAGGTGCGTTACGTCAATTCGGAGAAGATCGACGAGACGAATGTCGAGCTGATGTTGGGCAAGATGAGCGGTATCCTCGTGGCGCCGGGCTTCGGCAACCGCGGTATCGAAGGGAAAATTGCGGCTGTGAAGTATGCCCGCGAACACGGCGTGCCGTTTATGGGTATCTGTCTGGGTATGCAGTGCGCCGTGATCGAATTCGCCCGTAATGTGCTTAAACTCAAGGATGCCAACTCGACCGAGATGGAACCTTCGACCAAACATCCGGTCATCGACCTGATGGAGGAGCAGAAGGGCGTAACGGCCAAGGGCGGCACGATGCGTCTGGGCGGTTACCCCTGTCAGCTGCGGCCCGATTCGAAGGCCGCCGCCGCCTACGGCATGACCGACATCGTCGAGCGTCACCGCCATCGCTACGAGTTCAACAACGACTACCTCGCCGATTTCGAGTCGCACGGCATGATTCCCGTGGGCGTCAATCCCGAGACGGGACTGGTCGAGGTCGTCGAATTGCAGAACCATCCGTGGTTCGTCGGCACGCAGTATCATCCCGAATATAAGAGTACGGTGCGGCATCCGCACCCCCTGTTCGTGGCCTTCGTGGCTGCGGCGTTGAAATACAGTGGTAATTAATCCCTCGTGTCGAGAAAGTTTGAATGGATAAAAAATCAATCTTAGGCATCGTCCTTATCGGTATCCTATTTTTCGGATTTACAATTTACAGTTCGCGGCAACAACAGAAATATCAGGAGGAGCTGGCCGCTTACCAAGCGGCCCACCCCGAATTGACGCAGCCCGTCGTCCCCGATTCGTTGGCCGCGGCTGCCGCTCCGGTCGTGGAGTCGCTCGGCGCAGCGACGCCCGATTCGACTCTGCTGGCGCGCGAAGTGGCCGTGCTGGGCGATTATCTCGCAACGGCCAAGAACGCTGAGCCGCAGCAGATTGCGGTTGAGAACGATGTGATGAAAGTCCTCTTTTCGACCCGAGGCGGTATCGTGCGCTCCGTGACGCTCAAGGACTATACCCGTTACGGCCGTCAGGGCGAGCGCAACGAACCGATCGAGATGTTCGTTCCTGAAAGCGCGAAGTTCGATCTGTCGTTCTTTATCAAAAACGGTCTGAACAACGTGAAGGTCAATACGTCGGAGTATACCTTTACGGCCGATCCGGTCGTCACGACCGATACGGCGCAGATCGTCCGTATGCGTCTGAGCGTTGCGGAAGGTGCTGCGCTGGAGTACCGATACGTGGTTTACAACGAGGCGAAACCCTCGCGTGACTATATGGTCGACTACACGGTGCGGCTGGTGAATATGACTCCCTATATGGCCAACCAGAGCAGTCTCGGCATCGCATGGAGCAATACCTCGTATCAGAACGAGCGCGGCTTCAAGAACGAGAATACCTACACGACGGTCGCTTACCGTATTCCGGGCGAAGGTTCGATCGACGATCTGTCGATGAGCGAAGGTGCGAAGGAGGAGAAAATCTCCTCGTCGGTGGAGTGGATCGCCTTCAAACAGCAGTTCTTCTCGTCGGTACTGATCGCGCAGAACGATTTTCTCTATGCCGACGTCGGGTATGACACCGCATCGCCCGATTCGGGACTGATAAAGGCTTTCACGGCGACGATAGCCGTGCCTTATACGGCGCAGACCGAGCAGTACGACTTCTCGTTTTACTTTGGTCCCAACAAGTACGCCGTCCTGAAGAAGATCGACGACGTGCAGGGCCAGTCGCTGCTGCTCGACCGCCTGATCCCGATGGGATGGGGAATCATCGGGTGGGTGAGCCGCTGGCTGGTAATTCCCGTTTTCGATTTCCTGCGTCAGTATATTTCGAGCTTCGGCTGGATCATCCTGATTCTGGCGCTCCTCATCAAGATCATCGTCTCGCCGCTGACCTACAAGAGTTATCTCTCGCAGGCCAAGATGCGGCTTATCAAACCGGAGATCGACGCGTTGAATGCCAAGTATCCCAAGCAGGACGACGCCATGAAGAAACAACAGGAGACGATGGCCCTCTACAAGAAGGCGGGCATCAATCCGTTGGGCGGCTGCATCCCGATGCTGATTCAGTTCCCGATCCTGATCGCCATGTTCCGCTTCTTCCCTTCGTCGATCGAGCTGCGCGGGCAGTCGTTCCTGTGGGCGCACGACCTCTCGTCGTACGACAGCATCCTGAACCTGCCCTTCTCGATCCCCTTCTACGGCGACCATGTGAGTCTGTTCGCCCTGCTCATGGCGCTGTCAACCTTCGGATTCTCGTATATCAGCTACCAGCAGACGGCGGCGGCACAGCCGCAGATGGCGGGCATGAAGTTCATGATGGTCTATATGATGCCGATCTTCATGCTCTGCTGGTTCAACGACTATTCGAGCGGCCTGTGCTACTACTATCTGTTGTTCAACCTGCTGACGATCGCTCAGACCTTCCTGATCCGCCGGTTTGTCGACGACGGGAAGATTCATGCCGTCATGCAGGCCAATGCCAGTAAGGCGAAGAACAAGAAGAAGTCGAAGTTCCAGCTGCGTTACGAGGAGTTGATGCGTCAGCAGGAGGCTCAGGGCCGCACCGGCGGAAAGAGTTCGAAGCGCAAGTAAGTCCGAGCTTCCTCGAAGTTCTATTCGGGGTGTTCAAGAAAACGATACGGGGTTCGACAGTCGACTGTCGAACCCCGTCTTTTATTTTTGTTTATTAGAATTAGGGTTTCCGGGGTATACTTTAAGAAGTATTACCCCGTGCGGGG
>OGHO01002532.1_pt1 | contig 14005 bp, 10 predicted proteins | sample 1571421 | NCBI WGS metagenome assembly OGHO01 (sample SAMEA2581937, study PRJEB24529) | metagenome | biome: Human gut stool | place: China | collected 2011
AACCGAAGTTTCCCTCAATAAAATACCTGCCGTTATAACTGGTAGAACTCCGGTTAGAATCAATCTGCGTGCAACCACCTACTTAACTCCTGGTAACACTGAATTATCAACAACTCCCGTAATGCAAACCTATCTAGTTGATAATCATGGAAATATCGATTTTCCCGTGCTGGGAAGAATTAAAGCTAGCGGATTGACCCGAATAGAATTGGCTGACTATATAAAAGAAAAGGTAAAGGTTTATGTAAAAGAACCGTTGGTAAATGTACAAATTATAAATTTTAAAATATCCGTTTTAGGTGAAGTAAATGCTCCTGGTACCAAGTCAGTTAGTGGTGAACGTATTACGATTTTAGATGCAATCAGTTTAGCAGGTGATTTAACTATTAACGGTATGCGAAATAATGCATTATTAATTCGTGAAAATGGAATGAAAAAAGATTTTTATCGATTTGATTTGACTTCTTCCGATTTGTTTTCTTCTCCTTATTTTTATTTAAAACAAAATGATATAATCTATATTGAACCTAATGAGGCTAAACAAAATTCTTCGAAAATAGACTCAAGAAAGCAATTCAATATATCAGTAGCTTCTACAATTACAAGTGTAGTTGCCACGATAGCTTCATTATGTATCGCTCTGTTTATAAAATAATGGTACGTATATTTATCTTAAAAAAACTAATTTTTACATACAATAAAAATGAAACAAGAAGAAGTTGTTGACTTTACCAACATTTTAAAAAAATATATAAAACATTGGTATGTTTTTGTTATTTCAATTACGGTTTGTGCCATATTAGTATTTGTATATTTAAAAATCGCAAGCCCAATATTCCATGTTGAAGCCAAAATAAAAGGTGAAGAAGAGAAGGTCGGTGGTATACAAGCTGCTTTATTGAAAAACACAAGCTTTGGCGGACTGTTAGGAGGGTCAAACGGTAGTATTTATAATGACATGGAAACCCTTAGGTCTTATACATTATTGTCAAATGTAGCCGAAACTCTTGGTCTAAACACAATATATACTATCAAAAAATTTCCTAAAAACGTAGACTGTTATAACAATTCTCCTTTGGAATTAAAACCGATGTTGCCGATAGCTGATACTCTCTCAATTGCATTAAAATTCAATGTAGAAGTAAATGAGGAAAGTAAAGTAAATATCAAAACATATTTAGGTAGAAAGAAAATAGCAGAAGTAAAAGAAGCATCATTTCCAGCAAAAATACCCACAATCTTTGGTGATTTCTTAATTAACACCACTCAATTCTATAAAGCTGATAAAAGTATATCCATGAAAATTATTTATACCGGTTACGGATATATAGCAGAAATACTTACAGAAAGAATCCTGATAGATCTTGTTACCAAAAAGGCTGATATAATATCATTAGGTATTGATGAGAGCAACATAAACAGAGGTAAAGACATACTTAATACTCTTATTAGTAAGTATAATGAACGAGAACTTAGTGACAAGCGCGCATATGCAAAAGAAATGGAAGTGTTTTTCAATGATCGTGTAAAATTAATTTCAGACGATTTAGAGAAAGTAGAAAAAGATATAGAAGTTTATAAAACCCAAAATAAACTAACAGATATAACAGCTGAAGCCAAAATTTTAATTGAGAAGAATGGCGATTTTAAAGAAAAAATGATTGAAGTAGAAACACAGTATTCTGTTATATCAACAATTGATGCCTTTTTAAAGGATCCAAATAATAAATATGCAATGATTCCTATGACTTTAGGTATTGCCGACAAAAATGGAGTAGAGGTGTTACAAAAATACAATGGCTTATTATTAGAAAGACTAAAGTTGCTACGTTCAACTCATGAGGGTAACCCAACAGTGAATCTGTTGAATGAACAAATTGAAGCAACACATGCAAGTGTCATGGCAACAATAAAGAGTATTAAAGAAGGTATTGAATTTACTCGAAATGATTTAAGGCAGCAAGAAAATGAATTTTATAGTAGGATAAAAAACATGCCGACCCAAGAAAGGGAATTTGTAACAATGAAAAGACAACAATATTTAAAACAAGAAATGTTTGTTTTTATGTTACAACAAAAAGAGGAAAATGCAATAAAATCTGCTATAACTACTCCCAAAATGCGAATAGTCGACCATGCATATAATTTGGTAGAACCACTTAGTCCTAAACCATTAAAATGTATGTTTATAGCAATAGTAATTGGAGGAATTTTGGCCATGATATTCATATCTGTATTCTATAGAAAACGATCAATCTGATATTTTAACAGATATTATTATGGTTACCAAAAAGACATTGATAAATAATTCTCTAAGTGGGTTAGTGCAGCTTATTATAACTGCACTACTTACTTTTATATGTATTCCTGTTTTTATCAATAAATTAGGAGTCGAATTATATGGAGTATTTGCTATTGTGTCTGTAATCGGGAATCTGAATATATTCGCAAACTTGGGATTAAATACTTCACTAATAAAATATATTTCTGAACAAGGTAAATGTCCGGATTCAGAGAATGATATTTTTTCTTCATTATTAATTATTGGGGTTATAATCATACCTATTACAATATTAGCTTTCATACTTAATCGATTTCTACTAATAGATGTATTAAATATCCCAATACAATATTATGAACAGACAAAAACATTACTATTTTCACTCCTAATTTCTAACTTTTTATTAATTGTAGGACAAATTCTCACAGCAGTACTTGATGCTTTGCAAAAAATATACCTTACTAATTTTGCTCAATTAATCTATAGTATTATTTATTGGGGAGGAATTATATGTGTAACGAGTTTGGGATATGACCTTGAAAGCATCGGTTGGGCTGTATTTACAGCAGCCGCTAGTTGGTTTCTATTTGTAATTGGTTCCTTTTACGTCTACTGGGGGCCTATAAAGCCTTATAAGCTTCGACAACAATTTATTCCTGTAGCCAAAAAACAGTTATTGTTTGGAGGTAAAGTATATACCTCCGGTCTTATAGGTTTTTGTAACGAACCTCTATTTAAAATAATAGTATCAAACATTTTTGGAATGCATGTGGTTGCTTATCTTGAAATTGCATTAAAAGTAAGAGTCCAATTAACAAGTATATTTTCTAAGTTAACGATGCCATTGCTTCCATACTTATCTCAGTTAACAGATAAACAATCAATGGCCAAATTAATAAAAGACTTAACTTCTAAACTGTTTCTTTTAGTATTGCCTGTTTGTGGTATGTTATCTGTCGGATGTGAAGAGATTGTTAGTTTATGGCTTCGTACCGATATTTTCAATTATACCATCTTTATCATAGGCTTAGTTGTTCCATATTTAATATTTTCACCATTGACTTTACCTATATATATATATCTAACTGCTAAAGGCCATCCGGGTAAAACCGTTGTTTTTCAATCACTTTCTGTCGTCATTAATATTTGTGTATTTTTTATGCTTTATAAATTTACAAATGAATACACAATTATTATTTCTAACATTCTTTCGTATTTTGTCAGTTATCTATTAGGGCTTTATTATCAAAAAAAATATTTAGCCATTCATTACCAAATGAACCGTTCATACATACTAAAAATACTTATTCTAATCTCAATATTCATGGTTATTTATTTTTTGAAATTTTATATTAGCTCTGATATTTTAAAACTATTATTCATCTCTATAAGTATTCCAGTTATGACCATATGGATATACAAGCATCTAAGGATTGTAACTATTGATGATTTAACAAGATATTTTTCCGATAGTAAAATTGCTAATCGTATTTATAAGATAATATAATTATTATGCTGTTTATCCCTATATTAATCGTAAGTATAATTCTATACCTAAGTGGTAAAAGGATACTATCCACCATTCTTTTTTTCTTTTTTCTTTTTGACGGTTTTCAAATTATACCAGAAAAGTTCTTCGAAACAGGTATGGGAATCAGTAAATCTACCGACTTTGCTCTATTATATATTATCATTTTATTTATATATGGCATAATTAATACTAAAGACTTCATTCCTATTAATAAATTGGCCTTATTATTAGGAGGGTATTTACTCTTTATTGTGTGCCTGATAGGAATTAGTTATTATACCTATCATATTCCATTTGTTGAAATCATCCGTACCTCCCGTTACTATTTATTTGCCTTATCCTACTTCGTATTGAGAAGGCTAACAAAGGAAGAAATTTCTTCTATCTTGAAAATTCTTTTTTGTATAGTAATATTTCAATCTATATTATTCACTATTCAGGGTTTTACAGGAATCGCATTGCTCATTGGAGCCGAAAGTCATAAATCTGCAAAATTGATTACGCGTTTCTATAATTCGCCGTTAATGCTCTATTTTTTTGTATTTTACGGAATATTCAATAATCCATTTACTGGCAAATACAAATATATATCAGCATTAATATGTATTGTGTGCGTATATATGCCGTTACACCGTTCGCTAACCATTTCTTTTATTCTCATTTTAATATTAGGACTTTTCCTGAAAATGGGAAAAATAAAACAATTCATAAATTATCTTCCTATGTTATTACTATGTGTAATCCCTTTGGTTGCAGTTATGGGAGCTCAGTTAGCAAGTAGAACGATGAATGATATAAATAGTGTAACTACCGGTGAATTTGTGGATATTGAAGAAATTGAATTAGGTGAGGAATCTACTTTATTGTTCAGAATAGCACACTTTTATGAAAGATATATGCATATCTTAGAAAAACCTATAGAAACAGCATTCGGTAGTGGATTGATGGCGGAAGAATCAAATTACACTAACAAAAAATTTGATTTCATCGTTGGCCTTGAAAATGAAAAGACAGGAGAGATCGTACAATTAGAGACATCAGATATTGCATGGTCTAACCTAATTATACGCTATGGAATTATTGGTACTTTAATATATTTAACGATATATATTTCAATCATGATATTCTATTATAAACATAGAAAAGTACGTTATGCCTTATCAACCTTTTTGTATTTGCTTTTACTATTATTTACATCAATAACTTCAAACCAATTATATTATGTATATATGCTTGTTTTTCCCCTCATGTTTTTTGATATGACTTTAGAAAAGAATAATCCCAATCTGACCAATAATGAAAATGAAGAATAAAATATTTCAATTATATAGCATTTGTAAAAAGTCGGAGTCAAATTTCTATTGTGTTCTCTTTCGGCTTATATATTACAAAATTTTCTATAAGCTTGATATTATTGCTCACCCTAAAGTAAAGATACAGGGAATAGAAAATATCATTACGCATAACAGTTTGTATATAGGCACAGCTTATGTTGGTACTAGTTTGAAGTCGGATAAAACCTTTTTAAATTTGAAAGGAAAATTAATCATCGAAGGGCCCTATTTGATTGGGCGTGGTTGCCGCTTGGATATCTCAGAGGGGGCTACTTTAAAGATAGGTAAAGGTGGGTTTACTAATATAAACTCCACATTTATCATCTCACATGGTGTAGAAATAGGAGACGATTGTTCGATTTCTTGGGGATGCCAATTCTTAGACAATGATTTCCATGAAATTAATTATGAAAATAAACCTCCGATTGATCCTAAAATTAATATTGGAAATCATGTTTGGGTAGGTTGTAATGTCAGTATCTATAAAGGAACAAAAATCCCCGAAGGATGTGTGATAGCTGCCAACTCTGTAGTAAGAGGGGTTTTCAATGAGCCCAACGCTCTGATAGCAGGAAATCCTGCCAAAATAATAAAACACAATATTAAATGGAAACCATAATTTTTTTGTATCTATGTGTATGGAAAAAATCACTGTTTTAACCTCATTATATAATTGCGAATTATTTCTTGAAAGTTATTTTCAGGAACTCTCACAGCTAGAGCACAAAGAACAATTAAAAGTCTTATTGTTACATAATGCTCCTACGCCACAAGAGTTAGTTATCATAGAAAAGCACCTACCCAAATATTCTTTTATCCAGCATATAATTATCCCTAATCGTGAAAGTCTTTATGCCACATGGAATCGTGGAGTAAAATTAGCGACCAGTAATTATATAGCTATATGGAATGTAGATGACATACGTACCCCCGATTCTCTATACCGGCAATCCGTTTTATTGGACAATAATCCGGAAGTAGCAATGACCTATGGTGATTGTATTGAAACGGAAAAATATGGAGACAGTATAGGAAGACTCTGCGCCGAACCAGAATTTTCTTATCAGAACTCAGCTTTTTATAGAAACCACCATATTGGATGTTTTCCAATGTGGAGAAGAAGCATCCATAAATCTATTGGCTATTTTGACGAACAATTCCGGTTAGTTGCAGATTTGGACTTTCAGATAAGAGTAGTACGCCAATTTCCAATAAAAAAATGTGAAGGAAATATGGGTTTTTTCCTAAATGAAGGTTCTACCAAATTAAGCAGCAATCGTTTTTGCCAAAAGTTAGAATACACAATGTTAATGATGAGGTACGGAGGTTATGATTTACTGGATTTATTATATTTACGTCCCGGCAAAAAAGTAATAAATTATAAAGTAATATACTATGATAATAAATATCATAAAATAGAAGATCTATTCCCTGATTATAAATTATTTATCGATGGAAAAAAGAAACTTTGGTTTTTAACAATCTGGAAGCAGCCAAGATTTCTGTTAGCATATATAAAACATGTTATTTTAAAAATTAACTAATAAACCAGCATGGTAATAGTACACATTATATTTTCGTTTCTGCGTGGAGGAACCGAAAGTATGCTTGTCGATATTTTAAACGAACAAGTCAAAACCGAAAAGGTATCATTGATTATTATCAATAACTTGTTCAATCAGGAACTTTTAAATTCTATTCATAAAGACATACGAATAATTCGATTAAACCGCATTCCGGGAAGCCATGATATATTCGCATTTATAAAACTGTATTACTATTTACTGAAGATATCCCCACAAATCATTCATTGTCATGATGTAAATATAGTAAAAATGCTCTTTTTCACAAAAGCAAAACTATGTTTTACTTTGCATAATGTACAATCCAAATTATCAGATATAAAAAAATACGATAAAGTATTTGCAGTATCCAATGCTGTAAAAGAATACATCAAAGAACAAGCAGGAATTGAAGCCCAAGTCATTTATAATGGGATATTCCCCGATTTTATAGAAAAAAGAAAATCTCCTCCCGGTGCTCCTTTCCGAGTTATTCAAATAGGACGTTTAGACAAAGATATCAAAGGACAAGATTTACTTATTCAAGCTGTTTCAGAGGTAATAAAAAAGGGACATGACATAGAGTTATACATAGTTGGCAAAGGGAAATCTTATGACTATTTAAAAAAAATAACTGATAAATTAGGTATTGAACAGAAAATCTTCTTTTTAGGAGAAAAATCCCGAAATGAAATTTATACCAATCTGCATAAATACGATCTGTTGGTACAGCCCTCCCTGTTTGAAGGATTCGGTCTTACAATCATCGAAGCCATGGCTGCCCATGTTCCTGTATTGGTTTCTAACCTTGCAGGTCCAATGGAAGTCATCAATGAAGGGGAGTGTGGCGACTACTTTGAAGCAGGAAACCTTGCAGACTTAACTGCCAAAATAGAAAACATCATAAACAACCCTCTTACTGATAATATTAAAATAAAGAAAGCATCAGAACGGGTAAATACTTATTTTAACATCTCGCATTCAGCTCAATGTTATCTCAATTCTTATAATGATTTAATCCGATGAAAATATTAATTGTCCATTATCGTTATTTCATAACCGGAGGCCCGGAACGATATTTATTCAATATAAAGAGTGCTCTTGAAAAAAGAGGCTGTGAAATAATCCCTTTCAGTATCAAAACATCTCACAATATAAGCTCTAAATACGAAAGTTATTTTGCTGAGAATATAGGGCATTCTGATAGTGTATATATGGATAACTATCCCAAAAACATTAAAGTTTATTGGGATCTGATTTTCCGTGAGTTCTACTCCTTTAGAGTCAAGAAAAAACTTAAAAAGCTTATTAAAGACACTCGGCCGGATATTTGTTATCTATTAGCATATAAACGTACACTTTCTCCCAGTGTTATCGATGCTTGTGCTGAATTGAACATTCCTATTGTAAATAGGCTGTCTGACTACAACAGCATATGTGGTGCTGCCCACCTATATAGAGACGGGCATGTATGTGACAATTGTGTGAAAGGATCTAAAAAAAACTGCTTTACCCATAGATGTATGAAAGGCAGTACGCTCTTCTCGTTAATGCGATATTTATCCATCCTTTTACACCAAAAGCTCCACATGGATAATAAAATATCTAATTTTATCTGTACCAACGAATTCATGAGAATTCAGATGCACAAGGATGGATACGCAGCCAATAAATTGAAGTTACTCCCAACCTTTTTTCATGAAACGGAGGAAACGGTTCGCCAGCGAAGTGAGAATGTCCTTTCTGATAAAATAAAATTCTTATTTATAGGTACCTTAGATGAAAAAAAAGGACTTTATGATTTGCTGGAAGTCTTAGCCTCATTGAAACAAAATTATTCCAATTTCTTACTGAACATAGTAGGAGGTGTGAGTATTCAGGAACAAGAAAAAGTGAAACGACTCATATCAGAGAAACAATTGGAAAAATACATCACTTTTGAACCTTTCAGAAACGACGGGAACATCTTCAGTGCATATAAAAACGCCAACGTAGTCGTTCTGCCCAGCAGAATATATGAAAATCTGCCAAATACTTTGATAGAATCAATTTATTTCCAAAGACCAGTCATTGTGCCAGATTTCGGTTCTTTTTCTTATACAGTAGATGACAACGTCTCATTCAAATATACAGCCCTATCCCTTAACTCTTTGAAACAAGTGATGCAGGCTGTTTTGGAACATCCCGCATCCATTCTTGAAAAATCAAAAAAATGCAATGCTTTCTTTCAGAAAAACTATTCGGAAAAGTCTCATTTAGAGAAGCTAACGAAAATATTCAATGAAACAATAATAAGCCATAATAAGCGTTATTAATATTACATGTACAACTTTAAATAACATGGGATGAAAAGTAAAGCTAAATATTTAATTAGGCTTGATGATGCTTGCGAAACATTCTCTATCGAGAAATGGCAAAAATACTTTGATTTGTTTGACAAATACAATGTGAAACCCATTATAGCAGTAATACCGGACAATAAAAGTCAAGAATTTCTAAATCATCCTCAAATTCCCGACTTTTGGAAGTTGGTAAAAGAATGGGAAAAAAAGGGTTGGTGTATAGCTATGCATGGCCATGAACATTTATATTTATCAAAAAACTCAGGTATGTTAAATACCATGCCTAAAGTTAGCGAATTTGCCGGTATCCCCTATGACCGGCAAATAGAGAAATTAAGAAAAGCAAAAGAAATTTTCAACAAAAACGGACTAAATCCCACCGTTTTTGTAGCCCCGTCACATACATTAGATCATAATACACTAAAGGCATTGAAAGAAGCCACTGATATTACAACCATCAGTGACGGTTTTGCCTTAAAACCCTATTTAGCTTATGGTTTTAAATGGATTCCCATGCAATCATGGAGTTTTCGTTCCAGGCCTTTTGGGCTTTGGACAATCTGTTTACATCCGGAAGTTGGTGATATAAACGAAATAAATTCATTAGATTGTTTTCTTGCAAATAATAAAGATAGAGTAACGACTATAGACGCTTTATCCTATGGAAATCTAAGAATAAAAGATTATCTATTTCGCTATCTTTTATCTGCCAAACGTCTAATTATAAAAAGAATAAAAGGACATTACTAATTCTTTATTCTCAAAATTAACACATATCAATAATATGAAAAAAATTATCATCGCTTCATTGTTATTATCATTACTTAGTATCGGTTGCACCCATGACCCAATCGAAATATCTCCTCCAGATACAAGATTAAATTGGTTTAATGACGCTAAATTTGGAATGTTCATCCACTGGGGTGTTTATTCGGGTATGGCAGGTAAATATGTAGGCCCTTCCCTATATGGAACAGAATACACAGAAGCTTCTCCCTACCTATGTGGCTGGGGTGGGGAATGGATTTTAAGTAGAGCTGGAATCCCCAGAGAGTCATACAAACAACAAGCAGACAAATTCACAGCAAGTGCTTTTGAAGGTAACGAAATCGCATCTTTAGCTCAAGAAACCGGAATGAAATATATCATCATCACTATAAAACACCATGAAGGATTCCTACTTTATCCATCCGAAGTACAATCTGATTGGTGTACAACCATATCAGGAGCAAACGGCCGTGATTTAATAATGGAATTATTTACTGCGGCAAAATCAAAAGGCCTAAAAGTTGGGTTTTATTTCTCACAAAATTTAGACTGGATGCAAGAAGGCAGTCTAGGGGAGATACCTCAACTGTATGGAGGTAAATATGATATTGAAGCAAATCGATCGTATATTGATCATACATGTAAAGTAATATCTGAAATGATGGATCGTTATGGTGAAATCTTGGATGTATTTTGGTGGGATATACCTAAAATAAATACCAGTCAAGAATTTACCGATAAAATGTATAATACTTTAGTTCAACATAAAAACTATAGTAGAAAAATACTCCAAAATGATAGATTATCAACTCTTGCTAATGGAGATTTTGAAACTCCGGAAGGAGTTATAGTGCAAATACCTAAAAGACCTTATGAACTTTGTATTGCAATGGATAGTTCATGGGGGTACAGTGATTATGTTGATAGCAAAAAAACAAGATTAGAGCTTTTACACGAAATTATTAATACTGTCTCGAAGGGAGGGAATTTACTGTTAAATATATCTCCGAAAGGAGATGGCAGTTTACATCCCGATGCATTGAAGATGCTTAACGAAATCGGAGACTATATTAGGACAAATGGTGAATCAATTTATGGGTCGGAACACAGTGGTTTCATTTATGGACAAGATTTTGGGCGAGTTACCAGAAAAGGAAATTCTTTATATCTACATTACTACGTTGGAGATAAAATTGAACTATATGGGGTGAATTCTCCCATTCTTTGTGCAAAAACGCTAAATGGTAGAGACATAAAATATGAAGCTATTCCCAATGGTTATAGATTTATGGGAGTAGAAAAAGGAGAAGTTGTTAAAGTTACGTTTAATTCAATTATGATTGATGAAGGTTTTCCAATTAGTAGTAAAATGAAAGAAACTGACCTTTATGCTATGTCAGCTTTAGCTGAAGGAGGATTGATGATGAGCGGATTTGAATCTGGTCCTGTAAATTATAATTCTTGGATTAATTTGTGGCCCGATTTAGGATGGTTATTAAAAGTTGAAGATCCTGCAAAATATGATATTTATGTTACCATATCTAATGGTGGACCAGGAGAATTGGAAATGAGAATTGAAGGTGATGACAATGCGTATATATATTTCCAATATCCTACTACTAGAGGTTATGATGATTATCAAGAAATGAAAGTCGGTAGTATGTATATTAAATCTGGAAAACAAGAAATTATTTTCAAAAGAGTAGGAGGTAGTCCATTAAATTTTGCATCTATGAGGCTTGTGCGTGTAGACAACTAAACATTAACAAAAACTCGTTATTTATTGGAAATACTCAATTAAAACTAGACAGAAACTACAAAGCATACATTGAGTATCGTAAACATATTGGACTTCATAAAAAATAAATTTCATATGTGTGCATGCAAATACAAAAATAAATCCACATTAACTCTATTAAATAAAAGAAATCATGGAATACAATTATAAATTACTATCCAAAGATTTATCTTTCGCTAGTCAAGTAATACAATCACATACTATTTATGAAATAAAAGATATTTTTCCAGTTAACAACTTTACAATGCCAAATGATTGTATTTTAATGTTTACTGGTGGATTATTAGTCATTGAAGGTACATTAACAGGTAATTATACAAAAATTAAATGTGGGTTATATCGCTGTTTTTCTGGCAATATAAATCTTAACGGGAAGTGGATTATAAGTGAAGCTTATCCTCAATGGTTTGGGGCAATTGGAGACGGAGAGACCGATGATACTTTTGCTATTAGATACTTATTCGCAAACGCTCATTGTTATAATAAAATATCATTTCCAAATATGAATTATTTATTCTCAAATATAGACATTACCAAACAATGCTATATTGATTTTAATGGAAGTCACTTAATCTGTTTATCACTTGGTTACAGTAAAAATTTTTTCACTATTTATGCAAATAATTGTATTATTGAAAATTTTATAATTGACGGTAATTCTGAAAGTATTTCTATTTCAAATGGAGGTCATACGTTTGCAGTATATGGGAATAATAATATATTTCGAAATGGAAAAATATCCAATTCTGTACAAGACTCTTTTTGGCTCTATGCTGGTCTTTATAATGGTATTGAATATTTGGCAGATAATACACTCATCGAAAATATAGTTATAAATTATCCTAGAAGGAATGGAGTCATGCAATTATATGATTCACAAATATTTAAATCATCAATTATAATACGAGGTTGTCGTTTTTACAATATTAATGGAGTAGGTGAAGCTATTCAGTTGTCGTATTGCAAAAACGTTTTATCGGAAAATAATTATATAAAAGGCTGGAATGTACAACAGTCATTAGTTCATATTAAATATGCAAACATCATTAATTCAATTTATGAAGGATATGGGGATGACGATACTAATATAAACGACCATATTGATTTAACCTTTAGTGAGAACATTAACATATCTAAATGTCTTTTTAAAAACCGTCCGTTAGGTATTGCAATAAACCCATCAAATACCTCTAAAAAAACACAGATATCAGAGTGCCGTTTTTATGACAATCAAGGTATTGTTAGTTTTAAAAATTACAATGATATAAAAATAAATAATTGTAGTTTTTATGGTTGCAGAAGTGCTATTAGCGGTAAAAATGTAAAGCTATTTAGTATACTTAATAATTATTTTGAAGAGTGCTTTGTGTGTATGTATATTTCTTGTGATGAAATAGACAATGATAATGACAATCCAAGTAACTTAAAATTAATCTGTAATATACAAAATAATGTTTCTATAAGATGTGGTAATGCCTTTCTTCAATGTGAACCTTATATTGGAAACTTTGAATTAATATCAATAATACAAAATACAATAATAGACCTACACCAATTCAATATTAAACCAGATTATAAATCATGGCAGAATAATAATTACAATCCACTAGAACAAGTACCAGGTGCCATTGCTATATATGCTTTAGGTAGCGCTACATCAATAAATAGTATTAATCTTCTTGAGATTTTAAACAATAAATATATCCAAGAACAGTTGTATTCACCACATATAGCCGGAAGTGGCATATATACATTTTCTAAACTTAGTTCATGTGATGATATTGTATTCAAAAATAATACAATCAACAACATAAATCTACCATTATATATTGATTATCCAGAAAGACTAAAAAAAATTACAACAGATTATTATTACGAAAGCGAAGAAATAGATTTATCATCTGGAAAAGTTTTTAATGCGAGATGTATGTCAGTCGTAAATTCATTAAATACTCCATTTGCCATATATATATCATATACTGAAAACAGTTCAAATGATACAGGAATCAATATTTCTTTTTGTGATGGAATAACTAATACTGAAAAAATATCTTATATAACTGAACAGGAAAAAAGTACAGAGTATCAAAAATTTATATATACCAATAATCACATATCCAAATATAGACATTTAAAAATTAATTGTTTATGTAATAAAATAGGCTCAGGGAAAATCATAATACGTGTTTACTATATTGACTAAGTTAGCAATTACGACCAATTTTATTTTGACTTAAATACAATATAGCACTAATATATTAATAATTATGTTGTTTAATTCATTTGCTTTTATATTATTTTTCCCAATCGTCTGTATTATCTATTGGATATTACCTTTTAAATATAGAAATATATTTCTGCTTATAGCCAGTTATTATTTTTATATGAA
>OGHO01002552.1_pt1 | contig 13918 bp, 8 predicted proteins | sample 1571421 | NCBI WGS metagenome assembly OGHO01 (sample SAMEA2581937, study PRJEB24529) | metagenome | biome: Human gut stool | place: China | collected 2011
TACGCCAACGACCCCGACTACGGCAACCGCAACTTCTCGCGCATCTCGGATTTCAACGTCGAGAAGGCCGACTACCTCTGCATCCGCGACGTGACGCTCAGCTACGACCTGCCCGTGCGCTGGATTCAGAAGCTGGGGATGAAGAAGCTCACGGTGGGCGTCACGGGAAATACGCTCTACTATTTCACGAAGGTGTCGGGTTCGATCAGCCCCGAGAGCGGAGCGGGCGCCGACGGCAACCTCTACAAGAGCACGTCGACGGGCGATGCAGGCGGCAACATCGCGCCCAACGCCCGCAAGGTGCTCTTCTCGCTCAAATGCGTCTTCTAATGCTTCACTACAACCAAGATAAAACCATGAAACGGAATAAACTGATGATCGTGCTCGCGGGATGCGCCGCCTTCGTGGCGACGGCCTGCCATGGCGATCTGGATATCATACAGGACAACCAGCTCACGGCGAGCAACATGTGGACCGAAGCCAGCGATGTCACCACGTCGACCTACGGCATCTACTACCTCATGCGCGCCAATTTCGTGCAGGACAAGATCAACGTCTTCTACTGGGGCGAGGCCCGTGTGGGCGAGTATATGTGGGGCGCCGGTTCGTGGCGCACGGCCCACGACAACGATATGTACGGCGTGCAGAACAGCACGATGAACGATTCGAACGCCTCGACGGTCTGGACGAAACTCTACACGGCCGTCAACGCCGCCAACGCCGTGCTGAAGTACGCCCCGACGGTGCCGATGACCGATACCGAGCGCAACTGGGCGATCGGGCAGGCAGCCTTCGCCCGCGCCTATCTCTATTTCTGGGCTGCGCGTCTGTGGGGCGACGTACCGCTGCTGCTCAACCCGATCGAGTCGGTCGATGCGGAGGAGTGCTATCCCGAACGTTCGCCCAAGGCCTACGTCTACGAGCAGATCGGGCGCGACATCGCGACGGCGACGACCTACGTCACTTCGGGCACGGACAAATACGTCGCCACGCCCGATGCAGTGAACATGCTCAAGGCGGAATATGCCCTGTGGATGTACGCCGCGCAGGCAGGTGGCGACGACTATCTCACGCTGGCCGGTGAGGCGCTCAAGGCCATCGGCATCTCATCGACGCGTCTTCTCAGCGACTACGCCTCGGTCTTCGCGGTGGACAACAAGTGCAACGCCGAGGTGATCTTCGCCCTGAACAACAACCAGACGGAGAAGCTCACGGGCGGTTACTACTGGTATTACTACTGGCCGGCGACCAACGTGGCCAGCGGGTATCAGATGAATCCTGTGCCGATCTATACGACACAGTGGTGGAACTATTCGGATAATTTCATCGCGGTGCTCAAGCAGAGCAAGGCTGCGCACAACGACCGCCGCGTGGACTGCAACTACCTCGAAGGGCCTTACGGTTCGTCGTCGGAGGGGGTGATGAACACGATCTCGTGTCCCAACAAGCTCAAGGGCGACTGTTCGACCAAGATGATGATCCTCGACTGCGATCTGCTCTACTACCGTTATGCGCAGGCGGTGATGCTGGATGCCGAGCTGAAATATTATCAGAAGGACTATGCGGGAGCCGTCAAGTCGTTGAACCTCATAGCTAAGCGTGCCTACGGCGTGGATGATTTCTACACCGAGGCTACCAAAGAGGCGGTGCTCGATGCGTTGTGTACCGAGACGCTGCTCGAATTCCCGTGCGAAGGGGTGGTGTGGTGGACACTGATCCGCTTGGACAAGATCTGGGACTACAATCCTTCGCTCGCGGAGCGGCGGGCGCTGAATCCCAACATCCTGCTGTGGCCCATTTCGGCATCGGCGCGCAACAAGAACACCAAGCTCCGCCAGACCGAGGGCTGGAACTAACCGAACAACCTAAAATTCAGAACAGATGAAAACACGAATCATATCTTTCCTTTCGGCGGCGGCGCTCCTTGCGGGGTGTTACGAGGATGCCGGGGAACTGGGCGTCGATACGGCCACCCGCATCGCCCTTTCGCCCGCCGAAATCAGTTTTACGGCCGACGGTACGACCGTCGACGGCAATGTCTCGTATGTGGGCGCCGTACAGGTGATGCCCTTCGAGAAGAGCCGTTACACGTGGCGTGCCCAAGGCGATGTGACGTGGGCGACGGTCAGCGAAACCGTTGTCGACGAACCGTTCAAGGAGACATGGACCGGCGCCGTGACGACGACCTCGATAAAGGGCATCGAGATCATGGCGACGCCCAATACGGAGTACCGCCGTTCGGGTGTGCTGACCGTGACGGCCGAGGACGGCACCGTCCAGACCTTCGCCATCACGCAGGTGGGGTTGAAGGCCGATGCCGAGATCGCGTGCGAACTGGCGAAGACGGGCATCGAATACGCCTCGGGCGGCGGTGAGCAGACGATCGACTATACGACCAACATGGGCGACGTCTACGACTACGCGGTGACCTACGGCGAGCCGGATGCCGGAGAGTGGCTGACGTGGAGCGACGAAGGAGCCGGCCGCGTGGTGCTTACGGCTTCGGAGTGGACCTCGAAGAGCGACAACCGCACGGCGGTCTTCACCCTGCACGTCGGAACGGCCGACACCAGCGAGGCTTCGGCCGAGATCGCCGTCACGCAGCTGCGCGTAGACGATTACTACTATCTCTACGGTGTTTCGGTACCTCGTTACGAGCCGATCGACACGGCGTTGCAGATGACCAAACAGGAGGAGGGCGTCTATACGGCCGAGACCTATTTCGCCGCTGCGGGGACGAATTCCGTGCGCATCAACAAGGACAGCCGTACGCTCTGCTATCCCTGTTATGCATTGACGGCGGGAGGGGTTGTCGCGAAGATCGAATCGGCCGAGACGCAGCTGCCGGCAGGGCCTGAGATCGATGTCGACGGTCTGCGCACGCTCACGATCGATTTCAACCGCATGACGTGGCAGTGGGAGCGCGTCACGGCGCCCAACTGTCTGCCCGACGACAAAGTGGCCGATTATCCGACCAAGGGTTACGTCACGCCGCGCGGTACGACCAAGATCTGGATGACGCGCAACCTCGACTGGGACGGCGGCGACGGCATCGGCGCCTACAAGCTGGGCTGTCCGCTGGTGTTCAGCCCCACGAACAAGGATACGGGCGGCTACAACTCGAAGACCGATCCCACGTACAGTTACCGCAATACGGCGCTGCGCAATCCGGCGTGGGACGACACCGAGAACGGCGGCACGATCGCGCCCGACGCTGCGATCACGGCCATTGGCGGGCGTCATTACAGTTTCTACGAATACCTCACGGGTGCACCGCGCGGCGGTCTGATGGAAGAGTATTACAGCGAATGGCCTGCGCCCTATACCGTCGGCAAGGAGGTGCGCGACGCGGCGGATTATACGATTCTGTTCGAAGGCGTGACCAGTGCGGCGGTGATGAGCTATGCCGGCCGCGAGGAGGAGTTCTGGCACGACCATCCCGTTTCGCGCATCCAGATTCAGGGCATCTGTCCCTACGGCTGGCATGTGGCCAACTTCCAAGACTGGTACGACATTCTCTACGCCGCTTACGACTTCGGAACGAAGAACAACGGCGGATATACGCCCAAGGAGCCGTCGTTCGCCAATACGGTCTACGGCAGCGCTTCATCGGAGTATGCCATCAATGTGGTTCCCTATCTGCGTATCTCGCGGGCGCTGTGGACGGTGAACGGCAAGTGCCTGTGGGACGACAACGGCAAGCTCTATCCCGTCAACGAGGGTTCGACGACGACGAGTTCCAAAGAGGCGCCGATCGCCTCCAACTCCGAGGAGTTCGGCTTCAATCTGGCGCCTACGGGCTGGCGGGCGATGTCGGTGGGATGGCAGGATCTGGGACTGAAGACCCACGCTTGGATTCCGATGCCCACGACGGCCACGTACACCGGCAACGGTCAAACCTGTTACATGGGATGGCGCCTGACGGCGATGACCAACAACGGCAACTGGATCTTCCGCGACAATTATCAGAACGGTAATGTGGCGCACGGCGTGCGCTGCGTGAAGAATTACGATGCCGAATAATCCGCAGGGGCGGTCGGGAGGCGGCGTAAAGCCGTCTCCCGAATCGCCGTCCGAAAAACGATAAATCAGATTTAAACCGATTGTGAGTATGAAACTATATCGATTGTTATTGATCTGCGCGGCGGCGGTGACGGCCGCCTGTACGGAGGAGCCGCGCGATTTCGACATGACGCCTGCGGCGCCTCCCGTGCCGGAGGAAGAGTATGCCGCACCGACCAATCCGCTGGGAAGCATCGTCGTGGCGCACCGCGGCGGAGCGGCCGAGTCGGGGCATCCCGACAACTCGATCGCCGGCCTGAAGTATGCCCTCGACCTGAAGGTCTATGCCGTCGAGTGCGATATCTACGCCACGGCCGACAACCGCGTGATCGTGGCCCACGCCACCGACGGCTGTCTCATCAACGGACTCAAGCCGTGGGAGCACACCTATGCCGAGATCTGTGCGGCGGGTAACCTTTCGAACGGTGAGCAGATTCCGCTGTTGGAGGATTGTCTGGCCGAAGTGATGAAGGCCGGTACGTCGAAGCTGTGGCTCGACGTGAAGAACATTCTCGTCGCGGGTTCGTCGGCGGGATATACGGGCTTCTCGGCCCGTTCGTGCCAGCTCGCCTGCAAGGTGGTCGAGCAGATGCGGGCGCGCAACTTCGTGGAGTTCATCGTCACGGGCAACAAGACCGTCTGGACGCTCTCCTATTCGGCGGCGCAGAGCGCGGGCGTGTGCGCCGGCTGGATGGGGTACGTCGCTCCTGCGGAGTATCAGACCTACATCGATCCGTGGATCAACGTCGACGCGTCGAACATCTGGTTCAACGGTGCGGCCGGCAGCGGGCAGTGGGGCATCGACGATTATGCGGCCGAAGGGATCGCCGTGAGTGTCTTTACCATCGACAAGGATGTCGATGTCGCCTACTACGAGAATTATATCGACAAGCTCAGGGCCATTACGACGAACTATCCGAAAAAATTGATCGGAATCTTCAAAAAGTAGCGTTTCGGGGAGAACTTTTTTTCTCCTGAATCGTACATATATTAACCGAGGGCAGGAAGCCCCAAGAACCGAAAAAACGATAGAAAATGAAGAAACTGATTTTGTTCCTCACCTTCGCCGCACTGTGTGCGACGCAGAACCTTTTTGCGTGGGGACGTTTGGGCCACGCTACGGTGGCCTACATCGCCGAACAACACCTCACCAAAAAGGCGAAAACCCATCTGGACAAGTACCTCGACGGCCGCTCGATCGTCTACTATGCTTCATGGCTCGACGACTATAAGCCGCAGATGCTCGTCGATCTGGGGTATGATCCCGAGACGGGCGATCGGATGCATCAGCTGCCTCACACCTTTTCGGTCGATGCCCAAGGGGAAGTCGTGCCCGGCAACCGCTGGCCCGACACCGACAAGTATCTGGCCAACTGTCTCTATTACATCGAGGAGTCGTCCGATCTGCTGAAGAACCATGTCCGCGAGCTGGACGATTCGACGCGGCTGGCGCGCATTCAGCTGATCGTCCACTGCGTGGGCGACATGCACTGTCCGGCACATATCCGCTATCCGGGCAATACGACCATCGGCTACTATAAGGTGAACTATTTCGGCAAGGAGATGCGGTACCATACCATCTGGGATTCGGACATCATCCAGCGTCCCCATCCGTGGAGCTTCTCCGATCTGGCGTGGATGCTCGACCGTTATACGGCGGCGGAGCAGGCCGAGATTACGGCCGGCACGGTGAACGACTGGGGGCGCGATTCGGCCGCAGCATCGCTGTGTATCTACGACGTGCAGGCAGGGGATGTTGTTGGCCACGAGTTTATAAAAAAGTACAAGCCGCTGGCCGAGAGCCAGATCGCAAAGGCCGGTTATCGGTTGGCAGCGGTACTGAACGACGTTTTCGGGAAGTAACGAAAAGTCTGTTTGAGGGGGGGGGGCGACCGATGGTCGCCCCGTTTTTTGTCAGCAGAGAGAACGGCCGATCGTTTTGGCAGGGCGATGGCTTGCCTGAATTATAAAACCACAGTTGTGCGGAGCATATCATAAATTCTGCATTGCGAAAAATCGGTCGATCCTCACGTCGCACCTACGGTGCTCCTCAGGATGACAGACCCAATGGACAAGCGGTGAATACTCTTCCTCGGAATGACAGATCCTTGTCATTCCGAGCGAAACGCAGTGAAGCGTGGGAATCATCCGCTTTGTATAAAAGCGGCAACTACGCTTTCTGCTTGACCCAAAAAATCAGAAGCGGCGGAACTGACGGGATCGACTGGCTGTTATCGTCAGGAAAATAGAAAATGGCCAGAACTTTTTGCGGTCCGAAAGAGTCGGTGTCTAACGGAACAGGAGTAGGAAGAGGAGCCATTGGAAATCCCGCAGATGGAGTCTGATTTCGCGCAGCGCCAGTTCGAGATGTTTGTCGACGGTGCGTACCGACAGCCCCAGCCGTTGGGCGATCTCCTGCCGCGTGAGGTTCTCCCGCCGGCTCAGGGCGAAGACCATCTGCCGCTGCGGGGGCATGGCGGCGACCGTTTGCGAGATCGTCTGCCGAAGTTGTTCGGTGTCGAGTCCGCTGTCGGGTCCTTCTTCTTCGCAGGCGGCATCGTATGTCGATAGCGGCTGTCGGAGCGTTTCGAGGTTGTATTTGCGGCGGAAATGATCGTAGATGCGATGCTTGGTCATCGTGAAGAGCAGGTTGTAGAGCGAACGGTGTTCGTCGAGCCGGTCGCGGTGGAGCCACAGCTGCATGAAGACCTCCTGCACGATATCTTCGGCTGCCGGACGCTCCTTGACCAGCCCTTCTGCGAAGGTCAGAAAGAGAGGGTAGTAGCGATTGAAAAGCGCCTCATAGCTCTTCAAATCGTCCTTTTTCAGGCGGACGATCAAATCGCAGTCGGAGATATCGGGAAAAGGCCTCTTCATATTCGATCCGACATTGTCTGTCGCAGATGTTCCGGTGCGGCGCAGGTGCGTGCACGTCGGAGCTTCGGGTATCGATTATCCAAAAATAATAAATTTTTTCCGATAAGAAAACAACTGAATGAAGTATTATTCTCTCGGTACTGCTACCGGACGTATTGTCTCTTGATTTAGACACTTTTACAGATTTCGCCGAAGCGATTTCCCGCCGTATGGCGTGTTTCGGCGTTACGGAATGCATGTGGCGGGGTTAAGACGGAGTTGCGGGGGAATGTCGCGGCGGGGTGAAACAAGTCTGTCTTGTGCCGCTCCGAAGAGGAGGGGACGGTTTCTTTCGATCTGCGGAACGCCGGTGGGTGTAGGACGAAAAAGAGGTTGCGATCGAATCGTAACCTCTTGAAAATTTGTGACTCCGACAGGATTCAAACCTGTAACCTCTTGATCCGTAGTCAAGTGCTCTATTCAGTTAAGCTACGGAGCCATTCCCTTATTGCGAGTGCAAATGTAGGGCATTTTTCCGGTTTATGCAAATTTTTCCGTATAAATTTTAAGGGAACGGGAAAAACGCAGGCTCGAGAATCGGATACGTTTCGTCGCGCTCTTCTCCGGCCGGAAAAAAAGGGCGGATCGAGAGCGGGTATCGGCCGCAGAAACCTTAGAGCTGCGGTTTGGCGGGGAGCCGGTATTCAGACAGGGGCGGCGGATGGTGAGACGATTGCGATCCCGGGTACCCCGATCTGGCGGGAATGTCGGCATCCGGTATTCGGGCAGGGTCGGGCTGCGGCAGGAAGGGAGGGGTAAAGAAAACGACCGGACAGCTAATGTCCGGTCGTTTTGCCCGAAGAATCCTGCGTTACTCCTGCATGAGTGCGCCGTAGAGAACACCCGGCTGGGTGCTGTTCGTGGCACGCAATTGCCCCATCGTGTAGACGTCGTAGCTTACGGTCGTCCACTCGATCTTGAAGGTCTTGTTCATGAGGAAATCCGTCAGATTTTTGATACTGCCGTCGTTGAAACTTGCGGCAATATTGTCCATCGCGAGTGTCGAACCGTCTATGGTAAAGCTGTCCTGCGCCTGATTGAAGTTGATCTGGTAGGTATACCGGATCTCTTGTCCGATTTTGCCGATCACCGGAGCGACCGTCAGCTGGGTGTTTCCTTCCGTATCCAGACCGAAATAGAAGTTGATGTGCGAGAAGGAGGCAACGCCCGACGTGAGCAGCAGTTTCATCTGCATGATGTTGTGTACCAGATAACCCAGATAGTTCGTGGATGCGTCCGTGCTGGGGAACATTGCGCCCTCTACGCGCATGATCGGGTAGTACTTGCCGACGCCGAAGCAGGCCTCCATGCCGATATTGGCTTTCGTCTTTGTCTGCACCAGAATCGGAGTGTCGCTGTCGGTGATGAAGCTGTCCGAATTGCCGCTTCCCTGCTGATATTTCAGTCCTTTGATCTCCGTGCCGTTGATCGTGATCGGTTTGTCGAACACGAGGTCCTTCGTAACGAGGTTCGTATGCGTCTCGACCGCATTGACCTGCGTTGCGCTTCCGATTTTGTAGAGGAACATGACCGTACGGGTACCGAGTTTTACGTCGACGGATAAGCCGTTGACATCTATATAGCAGTATAAGTTGGGCTTGTACGACGGCGCATTGCGCAGCGCTTCCTGCAGCTGACCTTGCTTGACAGCCTGCATTTCTGCCTCCGTAGCGCGAGTCAGCATCGCCTTGATGCGGTTGATACGGCCCGTCATGATGAAGAGATCTTCCGTCACCTCGTCGATTTCAAACTCGAAATCGGTCTTCAGACCCAGATTGCCCGAACCGCCGCTGATTGCATCGTTGGGATCGCTGATAATGTGAAGGTAGTTGTAGGTGTCGAACGTGAGCACCGGACGCTGGTAGGCGTGGAACATATAGGTCGAAGTCCGCGGAATACCGTTGTATTCGGGATAATCGAGGTTGTCGGTGAACATCGTTACCATATTGTTATCGGCGAAATCCATCCAGAACCGGTAGAAGCCTTTGCTGGTTTCAATGTCGGCGAACCAGCCGAATTCGGCTCCGGCGAGCTGTGCCTGATACTCTTTCATGGCGGAGTCTACACGAACGTCGACACTGCCATCCATGGTGACCGTGCTTTCGTTACAAGCGGTATAAACGGCCGCCGAAGCCATCAGAATGAGTATGCTTATATATTTTCTCATAGTATCTTGTCGTTTTCTTATTAAAAATCCATACGTTCGCTATTCCGTAGGAGGATTGGAAACGGCATCCTCGATGGCGATGCGGAAATAAGTCTCCAAGCCCTTTTCTCCCGTGGTCTCGTTGTCGAAGAATTCGATGTTCCACGTCTCCTTGAAGTAGCTCTCGACGATGGCTAATTTCTCTCTCAGATTGGCTTCGGCGTTGGGATTCTCCGTCGATTTGGCCGCTTCGGTGAGTACGGTCTCCTCAAACCACTTTTTCCCGTATACCAGAATGCCTGAAACCATCTCGGCGAAGTCCTCGTCCTTGTTCAGCATCGAATAGTTGGTGATGAAACCCAGACGGCGGGCCTCGGAGTCATTGAGCAACGTCCAGTTGGAGTTGTAACGACCGGTTGAGATTTTCTGATATTCGGGGCTGAAGAGCTTGGTCTGGTGGAGGATGTGCGTAAACTCGTGGACGATGGTGTGGAGCGACTCTTTCAGTTTGGCTTCGTTCGAAGCATCGAAATTGTTGACGTCCAGAAGCAGGATCTTACGTCCGCCCTCGGCCTGTCCCAGCTTGTAGGAGCCGTTCGAATACTCGGGGCTGCCGACCAATACGATCTTTTTCGGAGAGACCTCCTTGAGGAACTCCTCTCCGCCGGTGGCTTGGATGTACGGCTCGAACCATACGTCGCGGAGTGCGGCCATCATCGGCTGTACGGCGTCGAATTCGACCGGTACTAACTGTACCTCCGACAGACTGCTGTAAGCCTGTGCGGCATCCCAGCGGTAGACTACGTCGATGTTGTAGGGCACGGTGTAGTGCTGCTCGAGCCATTTGTCGAGTTCGTTCAGCGGGTACTCTTCTCCGCCCAGACCCGGGATATAGAGGTCGTCGGCGATCTTCTCCTCTTCGCGGCAGCCGCCCAGAAGCAGGGTGGCTCCGAATACGGCGGCGAGGAATATATTGTTGAATCTTTTCATCTTTTTCACGATTGTATTAATTGGCCGGTTTACCAAGGTTGCGGAATGTTATTCATCGGGTTGGCTTCGACGCCGGCGAGGATCGCGGTCTGCGGAACCTGCAGGACGCGACGGTCGTCGTCGGGCGTCAGCGTGCTGGTCTGACCGGAGTTGTCGCGGTGCGTGACGGGGATGTTCCAGCGCAGGATGTCATAATAACGCTGTCCCTCGTAGAGGAATTCGATGCGGCGGAAATCGAGAATCGTCAGAATCAACGCCTTTTGCAGACGGCCCTGTTCGTTGTCGAGGAACCGGTCCTTGTTGAAATCACTGTTGATGAACGAGTTCGCTCCGTTAAGCTGCGACGAGTAGTAGCTCAGAATCTTGGCTTGGGTGAGCGACGTCGTGGCGATGTCGAAATCGTCGGCCGGAATACGCAGCTCGATGAAACAGTTCAGGTCGTCGAGCGCTTCGTCGAACTTGCCGGTCATCGCATACGCTTCGGCGCGTGCCAGCAGCATCTCGTCGCTGCGGAACAGCGGGATTTTGGTATAAGACCGGCCGATGCCCGCCACGATATCCGAATAGTAGAAATCTTGGTAGTATTTCTTCAGCACCTTGCCCTTTACGCCGCCGCTGTATCCGTAAACCGTGTCCGAGTAGCTCCAGTCTACACCGGTAGCGTTCTTGGAGGCCAACTTGGTGATGACATCCTCGTCGAGCTGATAACGGGTGTAGATATTGGCCATGGTCGTCGACGGAAGAACCGTCATCGGTTCGCTCAGCAGCAGATTGGCATTGCTGCTGGCCGAGGAGAACTCCTGACCGATCTTGTCGGCATTGTCGTTATAGCTGCCCAGCCTGTTCCAGTTGGTGAGGTAGCTGCGGCAGTAGATGCGGCAGGGATCGGAAGCCGAGGGGAAGCGAACGGGCGTCTTGGTGGTCGTATTCGACGTTCCGGGCCGGTCGAAAAGGGTCGGCGTGGGGAAGAACTGATTGACATAATAGATCACGTTCTGATAATCGCGCGTGAAGAGTGCCACGCGGGTTGCGAATGCCAGCGCCGATTGGGGGGTGAAGTGGTACTTCGGCTGGTTATAGTCGCTGGCGCTGCCGACGATCTTCATACCGTCTTCGAGGTCTTGGAGCACCTTGGAAAGCGTCACGGAGACCGTCTCGCGCGAGTAATCGGCATAGGTCGTCTTCTCCGGGTCGGTAGCGTAGGGAATGCCCGGATTGGTCGACATACTCTCCAGATCGAAGAAATCGGTGTAGAGCGACAATATGCAGAAATGCGCGTAGGCGCGGCACAACAGCGCCTCGCCGCGCGAGCGGGAGAGCTGCGTGGTCTCGCCCTTCTCCTTTACAAGTTTGTCGATGGCCTCCAGAGCGTGGTTTGCAGCCGCTATGGCGTTGTAGGCTGCCGACCAGTAGGGTTCGTAGCCGTCCCACACGCCCTCGCCCGCGAGCGAGTATTCACGCCAGCGGAAAGCGTCCTCTTGGACGGTGTAGAGCGAATTAACACCGACTAACGATGTACCGTAATCGACGAAGCCGTCGCAGCGTGCATCGACTACCGAGTAGAAGGTAGAGGTCGGATAGGCCGAGACCAACAGCGCTTCGACTTTTTCCGGCGTATCGATGTAGGTACGGTTATCAGGATCGGTGCCCAGAAAATCGGAACAGCTTGAAAAAACTCCGGCCGAGGCGATCAGTGCGATAATTATTTTTCTCATATCTCTTTCTCTTTTTTGCTAAATTAGAAACCGAGGTTCAGCGACAGCGTGAACTGCGTGGTGGTCGGCATGGCCACACCGCCCGTGTTGTAGAACTCAGGGTCGCGGCCGTGAAGCGCCTTGTCCGAATAGATCAGCCACGGGTCCTTGACTGTAAGACGGACGCTGGCGGTCTTGAAGAAGCGGCTTTTGCTGATCCAGTCCGACGAGAAATCGTAATTGAGCGATACGCTTTTCAGACGGATGAAGTCGCCTTTGGCTACCCGCTGGCCGGTGTAGTTATAGGAGGCGTAGGTACCCGAATCGGTGATCGAGATCGAGGAATGCACGTAGTCGGGGATGGCGGGAACGCCGTTGTCGCCCGACATGACGTAACGGTCTTTGAACTCGTTCGTCAAAGCGGTCAGGTCGCCGTAGGACATGCTGAAGATCGGGTCGAGACGAATTACGTTGCCTGCCTGAAAGGTAAAGAAGGCGTTCAGCGAGAGGTTCTTATAGCGGACCGTGGTGTTGAAACCGCCCGTCCATTTCGGGTCGACCTGTCCCTCGTAGATCAGGTAGTCGGTATCCGTACCCTGCTTGTCGATCTCCTTGGTGACCTCGCCCTTCTCGTTGATGAACAACGGAATACCCGTGCCGGGTTCGAGACCGGCGTAGGGGATCGAGAAGAGGCTGCTTACGGGATAGCCGTTCTTGTTGCCGCCTTCGTTGCGAATCAGCTCGTTGGTCTGCGTCAGGTTCTTCGTGTTCTTGATCTGGTTCCATGTATAACCGAGGATTAAGTTGCCCGACCATGTCCAGTCTTTCGAACGGATGAACGTTCCGCCCAGCGTGATGTCGTAGCCGTGCGAATCGAGGTCGGCGTAGTTGGCGTATTTCCAGAACTCACCGCCGATACCCGACGTCTTGACCGTGGCGATCAGGTCGAAGCCCTTGCGGTTGAAGTAGTCGAACGAGAAGTTCATCCGGTTGTTGAACAGCGTAACGTCCAAACCGGCGTTGAACTGGTAGCTCTTCTCCCACGTCAGGTCGGAGTTTTCCAACGCCTCGATGTAGATCTGGTTCTCGCTGTGGCCCGGGTTGAAGGACTGCTGGTTGCGGAAAACCACGCCGGCACTGGCCATCGAAGGCATGGAGGCCGTCAGACCGTAGCTGGCGCGAAGACTCAGCACGTCGACCCACTCGGAGGCGTTCTCCATGAACGATTCGTTCTGGATGTTCCACTTGGCACCGAAGTTCCATGTGGGCAGCCAGCGCTTGTCGGCGCTTTTACCCAGCGCATTCGAACCGTCGACGCGGACCGTGGCCGAGAGCGAGTATTTGCGGTCGAACGAGTAGTCGGCATTGGCATAGGCGGCTACGAAGCGGTCGAAGATCTCTTCGGCGGAGTAGAGGTCGGTCTTGCGGTCGGCCATCATGCGGTAGAAGTTGGGATCGTTGTAGACCACGCCGCCCATCTTATATTGGTAGCCGGGCTGCGTTGCGGAGGTGATGCGGCGGTCGGTGTACTTGATCTGCATACCGGCCAGTGCATTCAGCTCGTGCATGTGGGCGCCGTCCCAAATCTTGTTGTAGTTGAGCGAGTAACGCATGTCGTAGTTGAGCATACGGTAGTTGTTCGTGTTGTAGAAACCTCCCAGCGGCAGTACGACCAGCGGCTCGGCATTGAGGTCCTCCGTATTGTGCCACAGATAGGGGTTGTTTTGCTTGATCGTCGAATTGCCGTCGGCGCGGTAGGCGTTGGCGACGTTCGAATCCTCCGTAATCTTGTGCAGCTGGTCGCTCTTCACATAACGGAGCGCTCCCGTGAAGTTGAATCTCAGATCCTTGAGGATCGACCAGTTGAATTCGCCCTGCAGCTTGGCGTCCACCACGTTCAGCTCGATCTGGTTGTTGGCCAGCTCGTTGAAGATGTTGAACGGAGCGTAGTTCATCTGAACGTACTCCAGATTGCCGTTGTCGTCGTAGGGACGCACGGCACGCGACGTGTTAAGCGCGTAGCTGAAGGGGTTGATGTCGAATTCACGCGACCATTCGCCCGTCACCGAGTTGATTTTACGCGAATAGGAACCCGGAGCCTTCTGGTCGC
>OGHO01002561.1_pt1 | contig 13899 bp, 9 predicted proteins | sample 1571421 | NCBI WGS metagenome assembly OGHO01 (sample SAMEA2581937, study PRJEB24529) | metagenome | biome: Human gut stool | place: China | collected 2011
CACCTTCGGAAAATGAGGACAACTCTCAGCAGTCAGAGCAGTTACCCACAATCCTCGTAAACGGATTATGGATAACTGCTGAAAGAATGATTGAAAACCCCAAAATCGGAATCGGCGAAAAGTTTCACCGGTGAAACTTTTCGAGCCTCGAGTTGCCCACAATTTTCCCTCGGTTCACTACGGCCAGTTTCGAGGACAAGCGTTCACCTTCGGAAAATGAGGACAACTCTCAGCAGTCAGAGCAGTTACCCACAATCCTTGTAAACGGATCATGGATAACTGCTGAACGGTAGAGGAGAGTGCTAGGGCAGGATCGCATTTTGGGCCCAAATGTATACATTTAGGCCCCGAAAATGCAACGCACCTTCTAACGAAGGTCAAAAATCTGAAGATTTTTGGCTATCCTGCCCACCGCTTTGCGGTCGAAATTTTCAATTTCGGGGAAAAGAAAAGTTTCACCGGTGAAACTTATTGAGTTGCGAGTTGCCCACAATTTTCCCTCGTTCACTACAGCCAGCTCTAGGGACAAGAAATGAGGAAACTCTTAGCAGTCAGAGCAGTTACCCACAATCCTTGGGCAAGCCGGATAATGGGTAACTGTTGATAAAAGACAAAAAAGAAAAGGTTCCGTCCGCGGAACTTCCAAATGGATGAATAATTCACTTCCTGCTTATTTTCAGTCTATTGTTCCAATTCCTCGGAATTTTGATTTTGTGGATTGGCAGTAAAGTGACCGAACTTGTCTTTTAAAAATCCGAAATTGCAGATTTGTTTACGAAGTTTAGAAGCCAAGAAGCCGTAGGCCTTTTTGAATGCGATAACCTTGGGATTTTTTTCTTGCTTGGCTTGTTTAATCAGAAAATTTATTTGATACCAACCAGCATCCCAACGGTTCAGATGAAGGTCCAGGCAACCTTCCTTTGAGCTGAAAGTAGGGTTGGCGGCTCTCAAAGGGAAGGTTTCTTTGATCACCTCAAACGCCAAATCAAGTACTTTTTGGGCCTCTTTTGATCTCGTATGTTTTTTCAACCACTCATGCACAAAACGTTCTTTATCAGAAATAATAGTGTTATACATATCGTCTTGGTTGTATTTGTTTGCCAAAACTTTCATTTCGTCCTTACTCCAGGGGAACCATTGGTTATCAAAAGAGAAAACTAATCCGTTTGGTCCCTCGAGGTCTTTCACGCTTGTCTGATTGGAACGAGAACTGAAAAGACTGAAAATAACAGAATCTTCAAGAAACTCTTGGTAACCGTCCAGGGAGACATCCGGTATATGGTATTCGTCTATGTGTACGAGCCAATTATCCTTGACCAAATGCCGCACGGCAAAATTTACTACAGTTCTCTCAAAATTTTCAGGAGTCACGTTTACTCCGTGACCTTTATAAGCTGAAGAACTCACTATCCAGGTATCGGTAGAACTGTTATAGACATTGTTTGCCACGTTAACCATGTAACCGATAGAGTCTTTTAATAAATTTCCACTTGGTTTCCCTTTGGCAAAAGAACACTTGAGCCCGGATGATAATTGCGCACAATCCCAATCTACCCTTGCAGGCCTCAGTGCTTTGATTGGTTCTCTGATCCAAAAAGAAAGGGAATATTTCTCAGGCCAATGGAATAATCGCTTTTCCCCTAGTTTTGTAATGTTGCCGTTCTCATTTAGATAAAGGGCATCAAATTTCCAAGAATGAGGAATATTTTCATCCCAAATGTCTACTTGTGTTTCATGTGAATCTAGAACAATGAACCCCACGCCCCAATTTGAACTAACATCCGCGAAGTCTCCAGCCGGAAATATAAATCCAAATTTAAAACCAAAATTAGAGAATATGTTTTTCCTGAAATTGGCCCAATAAGGGGACGGGCTGAAGAAAATAGGATTTATAAAGAATGCGATGACACAGTTGGACAAATTGAAATCCTTTTTCAATTTGACAATTCTCCAAATAAATTGTGCTAATAATTGTTGAGATGCAGAACCTGCATCTTCATTTCTCATTATTTTGGAAACAGCTGTTTTTGCAACTCCCTGTTTGCTCTTTCCTTTCGCTCCAGCCTCGTTCGCTGTGGCATAAGGAGGATTACCGAGGAAGAGAACAGGTTTATCCGCCTTTAGTGCATTGAATAACTCTTTAGGAACTTTTATCAGAGTGTCCGGATCGGTGTTTGGATTCATATCAATGTCATCATTGAGAAAATCCATTTGAAAAGCTATAGATGAAGGGTTGTAGCTCTGAGAAATGTCTAATTCCGATTGGTGCAGAGTTGATAAATAAAGTTCGTTAAAGCTGTAGTCTCTTGTTAAATTTTTTGATCCGCAACTTGAATCCCATACTACAAATTTTTCTCTCCAATCCGAGCCATAAAGCTTGTCTAATTCCTTATGCGCTTGGTCGGCCCATGCCGAGGGAGTCCAAAAATCTCCGTGGAACCTTCTTTTGGTTTCTTCAATGAGCCTGTCTGCTACCTCCGTAAAAATTCTCTTTTCTCTCGGTGTGTAGGATTTTTCATACATACCAAAGAATGCGACGTACGCATGGGAGTCAACAGTAATTTCTTTTCCGTTTGCCAAATGAAGTTTATTTACAGTGTTAGGGACCAAGTAGCATTTATTTGGCGCAATCAACGATTGGATAAATATAGAAACCAATTCGTCAGGTTCAAATTTCTTTGCGTTTACTCTTATGACACTATTGATGAACCGATCATAGGCTAGGCGAATATTGTGTTCATTCACCTGAATCTTGTAGAGTCTGGTTCCTTGCGCATAAAGATTAATCGTTGACAAAACTAAATTAAGATCAACTCTAGGGTCAGAAACCTCGTAAACGAAAGGAGTAATACCCGTATCGTCTACCATTTGAAGGACGAATTTTTGATTTTCCGGAGCTGTACCGGCACTACTGGGAGCGATGTTCCAATCAAGATTTTCTTTTAAATAACGATCGAGAGTGGAACCCGCAACCACGAAACATTCATTAATGTCACCGATTAAAACAACATTTGGCTTAGGATCACCGGCTAATTCAAATTTCTTTAAATAATAGACAGCTTGAAGAAGGGTTTGGCAACGAACGTAGGCGACTTGGAAATCTTCTTGGTATTTGGCTTCCAAGAGAAGTCTTAAGACTGCAAAATTTTTATAAAAGTTTGGATTTTGGTTAAACAGATTACTTCCGATGTTTTCAGTGAAGTACCCGTCGGTATCGTGTATTGAAGTCCAAATGTATTCCGGGTTATTGGGGTCTTTGTTATAAGCTTCTTCCAATAGTGAGTGATAAGCATCCTCTACATCTTTCTCAACGGCGGCTTTTTTTAATTTATTGCGAAATTTATTTTGTTGTGCCTTTGTAAGATTAAATGCTCTATTAGGTTTCGTTGGGGGGGGTAATTATTTTTCATAGATTCCTCAAATTTTGGTCAGATATGTGTTATAGACTTAGCTGGATTATTGTATCGATTAGTTTCACTGTGAAACTCTTCTAGCTTCAGAGTAAATGCGAGGAAGCAAATTTTTAACGTTGTTTATTTTTTAGGGAAAAAGCAAAATAAAACCCAAATGCAGCCAGAGCAATACAGAAGACCGTAAACAAAAGCCAAACTTCGTTCATTTGTATTCCAAGAGTCAATGAAACTAAAAAATAGCCAATCACTATAGCTATAGCATAGTAGTTGAATTGGAATAGGCCAAGTAACAAGGCACTAATACTGAGCTTTTCAAACTATCCGCTACACGCTTGACAAGAGTGATTCTTGTAGAAATTTTCATAATTATCTCTAGTGAAGCGAGTTGATAAAAGACGGCGAAAAATTTATCCTGGAGGGCCTTAAATTTGAAGGTCTATCTTTGAACGTCCACGAGTTCGCTTTAGAAAGTTTTCTATTTGATTTTCTTGGGTTCGAATTTTTCCTTTTACTTCTTCAATCTCTGATAGAGCTGTTCTGATGAGGTCAGATGAAACTTCCACTGCGGCAGCCTCATTGATTCTTTTGGCAATTTGGTTAAGGTTGACGCCAATTTTTCTTAATTCTTGAACGTACAATTTGACGGCCTCGCTTTCATTTTCAGAGACTACATACCCATTCATAAGAAAAGCTCTAACAACTCTTACTAAGCATTCTTGGTTGCTCATACATAACTGTTTTGAAACTTTGGAAAAGTTGAAATATTCATTTTCGGTAAGACGGATTTTTAAAATTTTCCTTGAAGTTGATTGGGTAGGTTCGATCGGGTCTAGCCCACGAGAATCCTCAGCTTGCGCGTGATCACTTAAAAAGGTTTGTATTAACCGTCGGGAAAGCACGGAGGAGGTAATACCTTGAGCTTTTGCTAATTTATACCACCTATTGGCGTCTTCTTCGGATAGGCGCACATGAAGTATTTTGTTTTTAAGCATGAAATTCAATGAGAGCTAAATAGGATATGGGATGAGAAGTTTCACCGGTGAAACTTTTAGCGATTGATTTTTGAAAAACAATATTTGGCCCACTCGTTCATGATGAATCTTCGCTCACGGGCTAAGAATGCTCGGTCGTAGGCACCGTTATATCCGTCATTTTTTGAGTGCAAGAGACATAACTCGACGGCTTCTTGATCAAAGCGACGATTGTTTTTGAACACATCAGATTTTGCCCAAGTTTTAAAAGTCGCTCTAGCTGTACCATGGAGAGTGATAATGCATTCTTTTCCCAAAAGCCTTGTTTTGGCGTGGTCGATCCAACCAATGTGGTCTTCTTTTTTTCTGATTTTATGCAAACGTCTTAAAACCATAAGAAGAGTCATATCAGCCAATGGTTTATTTTTATAGCCATTAAATACGAGAGGACTTTCCGGGAAGCGACAGAGATTTTTTAATAGGGCGATGGCTTCTTTACTGAGAAAGATAGTTCTGTCTCTTTTTTGAAGTTTTGATTTGTCGTGTTCTAAAGGAATTCTCCAGATCCCTTTCCCTAAGTCGAATTCATCCCACGTTGCAAATCTTACAGCAGAAGATCTTGCAGCTGTGAGAATTGCAAATTCAGCAGCTTTGGCTGAAACTGAATGTAGTTTATGAAGGCGAGAAAATATTTCAGGTAAATCTTCGACGCTAGCAGCTGCGTGATTTTGCTTAGGTTTCCTGGCATATTTGAGCGGTTCTAATAAGACTCCTAGAGATGTCTTCAAATCAGCAGGGTTGTCTTTGAACCGACGAATATTATGTGCGATAGCCCAGTTACATATTTGACGAACCAAAGTTAAGAGTTTTTGAGCTGTGTTTGTTTTTGTTGTCCAAATAGGCTTAATAAAGTCCAAAATTATCTCTGACGTTAGAGAATTGACACTCAATTGACCAATTTTTGGGAAAGCGTACCGTTCCAACAGCCGCATGCTTTGCAGCGCACCATTTTTTCGGTTGTAACGCCAGTAACCGTTTTTTTGGCGTTCAGCAATAAATTGTTTGGCTACAAATTCAAAGTTTTTGTTTTTTCTTGGTTGTTGTGTTTGTTTTGATGATCGTTCCAATTTCCTTATTGCAACTGGGTCTTGATTTTTCACAATCAACAATTTCTTTTCAAGAGCAATTTTTCTAGCAGCAGAGAGTGATAATACGGATCTGTCCCCCAGCGTCAGGACATGCCGGGTGCCATCCAACGTATATCTGAGGACAAATTTACATTTATTGTCTCTTATGCGGATGCATAAGCCCTCTACGCCTCCGATAGCATATGTTCCATCAATGGCTTTTGTTACTATGCTTTGAATTTGTTTCTCACTTAAAGTCTTACTTATTTTTGGCATGTTTAGGTATCCCGAAATGAAAAGATAATAGAACTCAAAAAGCTACCTAAACGGATACCTAAAAGCACGGGCATTCATAGGCTTTAAAGGGCATTGAAGGGCACTGGAGGGCCTTCAATGAAGTATGCAATAAATTGTAAAGTTGGATAGAAAAGCTCAGAAAAGAAAAGAAAAATCGAACTTTCGGGAGGTTAGGGCGCTCACAGGCACCTATGGGCATACGAAATTTGGCAGGGGAAGAAGGATTTGAACCCTCGAATGCCGGAATCAGAATCCGGTGCCTTAACCAGCTTGGCGATTCCCCTGCAACATAAAGTTCAGCGAGGTGGCAGGGGAAGAAGGATTCGAACCCTCGAATGCCGGAATCAGAATCCGGTGCCTTAACCAGCTTGGCGATTCCCCTGTGCTGAGAAGACAGAATTATACACAAAACAAAAACTTTTGCAGGACTCAACGCAGAAACAAATCAAGGCACTCTCGAGCGCCTTGTTTGTAAAAGAAAAAATATTTTTTGAAACGTCGCTAGAAGATCATATCTGCCAGCTGAGAGATCAAAAAAGCACAAAGAGTGATGGTTGCACCAAGCTTAAATAACTTGACCTGTTGTCTTCTAAGGTCCCGTGCAGCGACGCGGGCTTTAGCACTGTCTCTATACATCGCGGACTCCTTTATGAGGTATTTCGTTAAATGAATTATATCTGAACTAGGGAAAGTTTCTAGGTATTTATACCTAAGTGAAATCAAAATGAGCGTAAAAATTTGTGAGCTAACTATTAGCGTTAGGCAAATTCTTCCACAAATGAGGCAGGGCAGGAGGACATCAAGAAACTTTCGTGTAACACATATAAGAGATGAAGTTTGCCCGATACTGCAATTCGTCTTTTGAGTAAAACCTCTTCAAAATTTTTCGATTCTATTCGCGGTGTGAAGAACCTTTTCAACTAACGTTCAAGTTGAATTTCTAAAGATAAGGAAAAAATGATCGTAAATACTGCTAAATTCTTTCCTAATTGATAATGATAATCAATAGCTATAAATTTCATCAAACTTTACATGTTTTAAGTTGTATCTCGTTCATTTACAGTTATAATCCGACGATCAAACAGGGAAGCACTGCTTCTCCACTCTATAAACAAGCCCCCTTCGGGCATATCCGGAAAGGAAATATTTAAATGGCAGAAGAAACCAAAGTAGAAGAAAAGGTAGAGGAAAAAACAGAAGCCACAGCAGCTCCGGCTGAAGAAACAAAAGCCGAAGAAGTTAAGCCGAATCCTCTTCAGCGCACCATTGAGCTGACGATTTCTCGTAAAGAACTCGATGCTCGTGTTGCTAAAGCTCTTCGCGAAAAAGCAAAGAAAGCTAAATTCCACGGTTTCCGTCCCGGCCATGCTCCTGCCGCTATGGTCAGAGCCGCTTATGGTCAGGAAATTCAGTTTGATGCAATCAACGCACTCGTTTCTGCCGCTTTCGTTGAAAAAGTTCAGGAAGGCAAATACCACGTCTCCGGCTACCCGGATATCGCTCCGACCGAAGGCGCTCCTGAAAATGAAGACACAATGTCCTTCACAGCTACTTTCGAAGTCTTCCCTGACGTCGAAGTTCCTGACATGAAAGACGCTTCCGTTACAGAATACGAATGCGAACTGACAGACGCTGACGTTGAAAAGACACTCGACGTTATGCGCAAACAGCGCGCCACTTTCGAAAAGGTTGACAAGACTGCTGCTGACGGCGACCGCGTTATCGTTGACTTCAAGGGCACTCTTGACGGCGTTGCTTTCGAAGGCGGTACAGCTAAAGACTACGCTTTCGCTCTCGGCCAGGGCAGAATGCTCCCCGAATTCGAAAACGCGATTCGCGGTATGAAAGCCGGCGAAACCAAGACTTTCAACCTGACTTTCCCTGAAAACTATCCTGCCAAGAACCTTGCCGGCAAGGAAGTTCAGTTCGAAGTTACGCTGAAAGAAGTTGACGAAGAAATTCTTCCCGCCCTTGACGACAAGTTCGCAAAAGACCTCGGCGTTAACGATGGTATCGACAAACTCAAGGCTGACGTTAAAGAAAACCTCCAGCGCGAAGTGACAGCTCGTCTTGAAGCACGTACTAAGCAGAGCGCCATGAATGCTCTTCTGTCCGTTGCCAAGTTCCCGGTTCCGCACGCTGCTGTTGAAGAACAGAGAGAGGCTCTGGTCCACGACGCCATCGAAAACATGAAGGCTCAGGGAATTAACCTCCCCAACGACAGCATTCCTGCCAACGCCATGCTTGACCAAGCTGAGCAGAGAGTTCGTCTTGGACTGCAAATCAGCGCTATTGTTGAGAAAGAAAAGATTACTTCTACTGATGAACAGATCAAAGCTTTGGCCGACAACATCGCCAAGAGCTATGAAGATCCGAAAGAAGTCGTTGATTGGTACCTCAACAACCCTCAGCACAAAGCTGAGCTTGCCGCGGTTGTTGTGGAAAACAATGTCGTCGCTTGGATCCTGAAGAACGCTCAGGTCAAGAAAGAACCGATCTCTTTTGAAAACCTGATGGGTCGCGGTCAGCAGGCTTAATCAATTTCAGGCGTCAGAGGCAATAAAATGCCTCTGAAAAATACAAACAAGTCGGCAAGGTACTCATTAGTCCTTGCCGTTTGTCATTGAAAACTACTACAAACCACGGAGACGCGTATGCCCGACTTTTCAAACTTTAATTCTGCACTTATACCGATGGTTATCGAGCAGAGCGGACGCGGAGAGAGATCTTTTGACATTTACTCCCGCCTGTTACGCGATCGCGTAGTCTTCCTGGTAGGACCGGTGACTGATCAGAGCGCCAATTTGGTCGTTGCTCAGCTGCTGTTCCTGGAAAGCGAAAATCCGGATAAGGATATTTCGCTCTATATCGATTCCCCCGGAGGAAGCGTCTACGCCGGTCTTTCCATTTACGATACGATGCAGTTCATCAAGCCGGATGTTTCCACCATTTGCTTAGGCATGGCTGCTTCCATGGGTGCGTTCCTGCTTGCTGCAGGTGCGAAGGGCAAACGCTTTGCACTGCCGAACTCCCGCATCATGATTCATCAGCCTTCCGGCGGTACAAACGGAACCGCTGCAGACATTGAAATTCAGGCGAAAGAAATCTTGGAGTTGCGCAGCCGTTTGAACACAATCCTGTCCGAACACACCGGCCAGTCCATTGAAAAGATTGCGGTCGACACCGAACGCGATAATTTCATGAGCAGCGCACAGGCAGTGGAATACGGAATTATCGACGGCGTATTTAGAAAACGTTCCGAGCAAATCATTAGAAAGAAATAATTGATTTTGCGGATTAAAGAGTTAAGGAAGTTATGAGCGATAACAAAGAGGGACCCGTCTGTTCTTTTTGCGGAGCCAAAAAGGGACAGTACTCTGAAATTTATAAGTCAAACATCGGAGATCAGTACATTTGTAAAGAATGTACTGAAGAGCTTGCTCGTTACTCCGGTGTGATTGAAGAAGCTTTGAAGCGCTACCAATATCTCGAAGCTCACAATAAGAACGCAGGTTCCGAAGCCCCCGCTAAAGAAGCCGAAGCAGAAGAGGCAGAAAAGCAGGATCCGATTTTGTACGGAGAACTGCCGACGCCGAAAGAAATTTATGCCAATCTTGACCAATATGTGATCGGTCAGGAACAGGCGAAGAAGGTTCTTTCCGTTGCGGTTTATAACCATTACAAACGTCTTAGAAGCAAATTCATCGGAGATGATTCCGACGAAAAAGTTGAGATTCAGAAGAGCAACATTCTTCTTATCGGTCCGACAGGTTCCGGCAAGACGCTTTTAGCTCAAAGTTTGGCCAAAATGCTGAATGTTCCTTTTGCAATTGCAGATGCAACGACTCTGACAGAAGCCGGCTACGTCGGTGAAGACGTCGAAAACGTGATCCTGAAGCTTCTGCAAAGCTGCAATATGGACCTCAAACGCGCTCAGATGGGCATTATCTATCTTGATGAAATCGATAAGATTGCCCGCAAGAGTGAGAACCCGTCTATTACCCGCGACGTATCCGGCGAAGGCGTTCAGCAGGCTTTGTTAAAGCTCGTTGAAGGTACCGTTGCCAATGTTCCGGCTGCCGGCGGAAGAAAGCATCCTCAGGGAAACAATATTCCGGTTGATACTTCGAACATTCTCTTCATTTGCGGCGGCGCATTTGAAGGTTTGGATAAGATCATTCGCAGAAGAACTGAGCGCAGCGGCATCGGCTTTGAAGCCGATGTTAAGGGGGCCGACGATAGAAGCGAAGGCGAAGTGCTCCGCGATATTGAAGCTAAGGATCTAGTTCGCTACGGCTTGATTCCTGAGTTGGTCGGACGCCTCCCGGTGATTGCAACGTTGGATGACCTAGACGAAGAAGCGCTGATTCGCATTCTGACCGAACCGAAGAATGCGGTCCTGAAGCAGTACGCACGATTGTTCGAATTGGAAGGCGTTGTTCTCGAAGTCGAACCGGATGCGCTCAAAGAAGCAGCCAAAATGGCTCAGGAAAGAAAGACCGGAGCCCGCGGCCTGCGGTCCATTATTGAGAATGCACTCCTTTCTGCTATGTTTGAGATTCCGAGCAGAAAAGACGTCGCCAGAGTGGTGGTGAAAGCCTCCACGATGAGAGACAGACAAGCCGAGTTCATCACTAAATAACGGTAAATAGGAGGTCGCTTCGGCACCTCTTTTTTTCTCCTTGGATGGTCTGTTTATCCACCATCCCTTGATTAAGGTCCCCAAAATAGCCACAAAATCTTGAAAGGCTTAAGGCGAGGGGCCTTTTACTTTTGATACAGTATAGAAACGATTTTTAAATATTTGGCGCCCTTGATTTTTTTTCAAGCGTCCCCAAGTAGTAACTTACGTAGTGTATTTTTTAGCAGTAAGGATTTAGATGATTCAGAAACGTACAACTAATTCAAATCCGATGATGTCGGTGTTGCCGCTGAGAGACATTGTTGTCTTCCCTCAGATGGTTGTGCCGCTCTTCGTCGGACGCGAGAAGTCGCTTAGTGCTCTTCGCAATGTCACGTCTTCTGAGAAGGCGAACAAAGAGCTTTTGCTCGTCGCACAGCGCGATGCAGGCATCGAAGATCCATCTTCCGATGATCTGTTTGATGTCGGTACGGTTGCGCGTATCGTCCAGTCTTTGAAGCTGCCTGACGGTACTTTCAAAGTCCTGGTAGAGGGTATTCGCCGTGTCCGAGTTACTCAGTACAAAGAAGACGAGCAAATTTTTGCTGAGGTGGAAGACATTCCTCAGGATAGAATTTCCCAGCGCACTTTTGAGCCGCTGCGCAGGACGATCCTGACAGCCTTTACCGAATACCAAAAGAACAATAAGAGAATTACGAACGATCAGCTGAATCGGATTTCTTCATTAACCGATCCGGAACAGCTCATCACATCCATTGCCCAGTTGCTGGTTCTTTCTCCTTCCCGTAAGCAGGATCTGCTTGCAACGGTTGGAACAAAGGAACGTCTTGAACTTCTTTTTGACATGCTCGAGGAAGAAGTTGACATTCAGCAGACGGAAAAGCGTATTCGCGGCCGTGTGAAGAAGGCAATGGAAAAGAACCAGCGCGACTATTACCTCAATGAACAGGTAAAAGCCATTCAGAAAGAATTGGGCGATACCGACGAAGAATTTGAGGAAATCGAGCGCAAGATTAAAGCTGCCAAGATGAGTCCCGAAGGCGAGGAAAAGACCCTCGGCGAACTCAAGAAGCTCCGTATGCAGGGTCAGAACAGCGCGGAAGCCAATGTGATTCGAAATTACATTGACACGCTGATTTCTCTGCCGTGGAGCAAGAGAACTCGTGTCAACACGAATCTCATCAAGGCAGACGCCGTTTTGGAAGAAGACCATTACGGTCTTGAGAAGGTGAAGGAACGCATTCTTGAATACTTAGCGGTTCAAAGCCGAGTCAAGAATGTGAAATCTCCGATCCTCTGCTTAGTCGGACCTCCCGGAGTCGGTAAGACATCTTTGGGCCAGTCTATCGCCCGCGCAACCGGACGTAAGTTTGTGCGTTTGGCTTTAGGCGGCGTAAGAGATGAAAGCGAAATCCGAGGTCACAGAAGGACCTATATCGGTTCCATGCCGGGTCGAATTCTCCAGAGTCTTACTAAGGCGGAAACCAATAATCCGCTTTTCTTGCTCGACGAAGTCGATAAGATGGGTATGGACTACAGAGGCGACCCAGCGGCTGCGCTCTTGGAAGTGCTGGATCCTGAACAGAACAACACATTCCAGGATCACTATGTAGAAGTGGATTTCGATCTGTCACATGTGATGTTCATTGCGACTAGCAACTCCATGAACATTCCGGCTCCGCTGCTTGACCGTATGGAAGTGATACATCTTTCCGGTTACACGGAGGATGAAAAGCTCCACATAGCTCAGAGACATCTGATCCCGAAACAGATGAAACTGAACGGTGTGAAGCCGGGCGAACTCGAGATCGAAGACTCTGCGATTGTTGACATCGTTCGCTACTACACCCGCGAAGCAGGTGTCCGCAGCCTAGAGCGCGAGATCAATAAGATCTGCCGTAAAACGGTCCGTGACATCCTTTTGAAGAAGACCAAAGGAAAGGTGGTCGCCAACTCCGACAATCTTGACTACTTCCTCGGTGTCCGTCGCTACAACTTCGGTGTCATGCACAAGGGCGATCAAGTCGGCCAAGTCACAGGTCTTGCTTGGACGGAAGTCGGCGGCGATCTACTTACGATCGAAGTCGCAACAATGCCGGGTAAAGGCCAAATAACACGTACCGGTTCTTTGGGCGATGTGATGAAAGAATCTGTAGAAGCTGCACGTACAGTGGTTCGTTCGAGGGCTTCTCGTTTGGGCATTACCTACAAGCAAATCTCTGAGACGGATATTCATGTCCATTTCCCGGAAGGAGCTGTGCCTAAAGACGGTCCGAGTGCGGGTTCCGCTATCACGCTGGGCTTGGTTTCCGCTCTGACGGGTATTCCTGTCAAGGCTGAAGTGGCTATGACCGGTGAGATTACGCTGAGAGGCGAAGTTCTTCCGATCGGCGGTTTGAAAGAGAAGCTTTTGGCGGCGCTTCGAGGCGGTATCAAAGAAGTGCTGATACCGGAAGAAAACGTGAAGGATTTGGAGGAAGTACCTGAAAACGTCAAGGAAGGATTGGTGATTCGTCCTGTCCGCACCATTGACGAAGTGTTCCAGTACGGTTTATCCAAGCAGCCTGAAGCGTTACCTCAGACAATTGAGCAGCCTATCACTGCGAAACAGCAGATTGAAGTGGGAACTTCAGCTACTGGATCGACTGCACGCAACTAAGATCAACTGGTTTAAGAGGAGGGGGCTTCGGCCCTCTTATTTTTTACCCAGACTCAAACCGATTGAATTTATGTAACAAATTTCGACCGACTCAAGCTCTGTTCAGGTAGTCAATTTCAAAATCATTTGTTGGTTTTGGAACTTAAAAGGATGGGTTTGAAACTTGTAAAAATATGGGGGCAAATTCAATAAAACAGACTCATAGTTAATCAACAACCTCAGGCCAGATAAGAAAATTTGTCTCACAAATGAGAAGAATTGTCTAGAAAACCTTTAATTTGCCCACAAATACTGCTATGATTAACGAATCAGAGTTTATTTACCCCTTTATCTCTCTCGGAGGGAATGATGAATAAAGCAGATCTCATAGAAGCCGTCGCAATTAAATGCGACATTTCCAAACTTGCAGCACAGCGCGCTGTTGATGCGATGATCGACACAATTACAAATGCATTGCAGAACGGCAAAGAAGTCCAATTACTCGGCTTTGGTACTTTTTCTGTTGTCGAGCGTGCAGCTCGCAAAGGCCGCAATCTTCGGACAAATAAATCAATTGATATTCCGGCCCGTAAAGTTCCGAAGTTTGTTGCTGGCAAAAATTTAAAAGATGTAGTAGAATAGAATCTTTCGTGATTGAGACAGCGAGATCTTAATAACGAAGGATGCTTAGCTCAGTTGGTAGAGCGGCGCCCTTACAAGGCGTAGGTCGGGAGTTCGAGACTCTCAGCATCCACCAAGGAGTGGTAGTTCAGTTGGTTAGAATACCGGCCTGTCACGCCGGGGGTCGCGG
>OGHO01002571.1_pt1 | contig 13858 bp, 11 predicted proteins | sample 1571421 | NCBI WGS metagenome assembly OGHO01 (sample SAMEA2581937, study PRJEB24529) | metagenome | biome: Human gut stool | place: China | collected 2011
GTTCCCCTCCCGGCGCACTGGAGATGGAGGGACACCTGACGGCTGGCATACAGCTTTTCCATAGTCACGCCCCGGCCGCGCTCTACGATGGATACGATCAGACTGACTGCGTCCATTCAAGCCCCCTCCTTTCCGTCAAAATAGAGAATGACATCCTCTACCTGTTCCATGCGGTGCCGGAACCGGCGGCGGGCCAGGCTGTGCCGGACCACACTGGACAGACCCATGATCTGAATGGTCACCAGAGGGGTCATAGCTACCATAGCCACGATGCCGAAGGCATCAGTCATCACATCCCCGCCCAGGGCCTGACAGGCCCCCTGAGCAAAGGGAAGGAGAAAGGTGGCCGTCATGGGGCCGCTGGCTACACCGCCGGAGTCAAAGGCAATACCGGTAAAAATAGGTGGGACAAAGAAGGTGAGCCCCAGGGAGATGGCATAACCTGGGATTAGCAACCAAAAGATATTGAGACCGGTGAGCACCCGCAGCATGGCCAGACCCACGGAAACACAGACGCCGATAGACAGGGCGTGGCCCATGGCCTTATGGGTGATAGAGCCATTAGAGACCTCCTCCACCTGCTTGGTAAGGACGGCCACGGCGGGCTCGGCCTTGACGATATAATAGCCGATGACCATTCCGATGGGGACCAGCAGCCAGCGGTTGGGGCTGGAAGCTACGGTGGCACCAATGAGCTGGCCGGCGGGCATGAAGCCCACATTGACCCCGCACAGGAACAGGACCAGCCCTAGATAGGTGTAGACAAGGCCCAGACCGATCCGGAGCAGCTCGTTCCCCTTGAACCGGCGGGTGACGACCTGAAACACTAGGAACAGGCCGGCGATAGGAATAAGAGCGACGGCCACTTCCCGGAAGTAAGCCGGGAGTGAAACCCAAAAGTATTGGGCAGCCTCTAGTGTGGTGGATACGTCCGGGATGGAAGTGGTGTGGGGCACAGCCTGCTCAGGGCGGTAGATACTACCAAGTAGCAGTACGGACAGGATGGGACCGATGGAGCAGAGAGAAACCAGGCCAAAGCTATCGCTGGCGGAGTTTTTATCGCTGCGGGGGGAGGCAATACCTAGGCCAAGGGGCATGATGAACGGTACTGTGATAGGTCCAGTGGTGACGCCACCAGAGTCGAAGGAAACGGGGATAAAGTTGGCGGGCGCGAGGGCTGCCAGGGCAAAGACGATAAAGTAGAAGACCAGGAGCAGCCGGCGCAGAGGGACAGCCATACGGATACGCATGGCGGCAATCACCAGGAATATTCCCACACCAATGGCCACGGTCCAGATTAGGACCGGGTTGTCGATGGACGGGACCTGCTCCGCCAGGACTTGCAGGTCTGGTTCCGCTACCGTGGCGAGTACACCCAGGAGAAAGTAGAGGACGATGGGGACAATCAGGTGTCTGGCCCGGCTCACTTCTACGCCCACTCCCTCACCCATGGGGGTCATGGACATATCCACACCCAGAGTAAAGAAGCCCATGCCGCCGATGAGCAAAATGGCGCCGAACAGGAACAGGACCAACGTGCCTGGATCGAGGGGCGCAATGGAGATGGAAAGGAGAAACACGATGGCCGTGATGGGCAGGACAGAGGAGAGGGACTCCTTATTTTTCTCCTTTAGCTGTTTGTTCAAGCGCACGGTCAGGCCTCCTTTCAAACGACTTGATTCCATTATACTGGAGGAAGAAAAATAAAACAGCAATCTTTATATTATCTTAATATGATTTAGACGGTTTTTATGGGGTATATGTGATAAAAACCGGAACAGCCAGCTGACCGATCCGGTTATCTTACGGGTAGTTGCGCCCAGGGGATATAGTGTGTATTGCGTCTTGAGTATCTGGATAGAGGGACTGATACCTTTACGGCGCAAGAATTTTAGGTATAAAGCAAGCCTGCCTGGCCTGAACAACAGCCAGCATTTGGTCAGACCGGGGAAGGACGTTCACAGGGAACGTCCCCTGTCGGATCGGAACAGCTAACAACAGTTTATTCAGACAAGGTAGGTCATTCAGGAGGGCTCCAAAATACCATTTACTTGCCCAAGAACCGTACCAATACAGCGGAATTCGTCTGTTTCTTTTACTAAGATGTCCTCATCAATTACATTTAGAGCCCGCAGGCGACACTCTCCCCTCTCTTGAAAAAGGGTACGAAGATAATAAATACCGTTGAGACAAAACAGCCCCATCTCATTGTGCCCTGCCTGCCTCTTCTGAAGGGCCAAGATATCGAGTTTCCGAAAAACGGGTCGATATTGATCTGCCTGAATCTGAAAGCAGAAGTCAGTCCCAACCGGCAGATCCTTTCGCATGATACGCACACTGCCCAAGTTCTCTTGCATGAGAAAACCGGCATGAAGCTTGCGTACACCAGGTAGATAACAGGGAAGGGTGAGCCGGCTTCTGGCGATTGTTCGAGTATATTCCTCGTTTACAATCAGCCGAACAAGCCGCTTCCCCTCTTCAGAAAGTGCTCTGTATTTTTTGATGGCGTCAATCTCTTCCGCACTTAGAGCCTGGTCATAAATTTTGCTGATCCGGTTTGTTCCCAGATAATCGGAGTAAATATAGTTGGCATCAACCTCTAAGACATTAATCAGGGAAATTAAGATGTCAGGCTTTGGGGTGCTGATGCCATTTTCATAGTTGGCAATCGCTGACGGAGTCACGCAGATCTTAGCTGCCAGCTGGGTCCTGGTGAGGCCCATTTCCTGTCTCCTCTGCCGCAATTTATCTCCTAGGCTCATATGAGGTCCTCCTTGTTAGACGCTCCAATCCTCATTTCCTGCCTTACAAATCTCTTGCAGATGAGAAAAATAGTAACAAGAAATTTGTAAAAAATGGTTGACTTTCAAAGATGTTTGTTGTAAGCTAAAACCGTTGTTCGTGATACGTGGACGTACATACCATGAGTTGAGAACACTGAGTATATCGATAATACTAAAGCAAAAGACAGTTCCTGTCAACCCACAAATGTATGGGGCTGCCGTGAGAGTAGTGAGAAAATTATTACTGAAAGGATATTTTAGATTATGCTGCAGAATGAAATCGTGGATATCCTATTGCGTGCAGGGATTCCGGCTAATACAAAAGGATTCACATATATTCACGACGCTTTGGAACTCATGGATAAAGATTCCTACTATTTTTCTGGTAAAGTTTGTGTGTTATACGCAAAGATAGCCAAACAGAATGGAGCGACTCCGGGGCAAGTTGAACGTGCGATACGCTATGCCTTTGAGGGGGCTCTGACGCGCGGGGATCTGGAGTCGGTGGAGCAGTATCTGGACCCTATCAACACTAGAAATTCCAATGAACTGAAAGTCTTATTCCTTCGTTGGAGACAAGAGACACATCCAATGGGAGACAGTTCATGTGATGCCATGTCAGTATGCCGCGCGCAGATATACAACGAGATTTTAGACGAGATGAATGCTCTGACCTTCAAAATTCAACAGGCTGTCTCAAACATCGGAGCTGAAAATATAGCGATGCAAGGTCAATGATACTCGATCTCGAAATTAGGAGAGAGATATGTGAGAATGAAAAGTGATTTAAAAATGCCAGCCTCTTGGCGTTTTTCCGCCCATAAGCATGGTGCGCATAGGGAACTGGAGCGTTGTGTAGAAAAAGCAATGCTGAACTTGTTAAGTGAATGTATGTTTGGCGGTATTATGATTACCTATAATACTCCGGATTTTCCCCTCTATTACATAGATGACCGGATGCTGTCTTTTCTGGATTACCCAAACCAGACGGACTTTGCCACCGCAATTAAAGGTGCTGTGATCAACTGCGTTCGGGCCGAGGATCGGGAGAGCTTGCGGAGTGAAATTGCACAGGCCCTTATGAGTGGAAACAGTTACACAACAACTTATAGAATGCTATGCAGAGATAAAGGCTATATGTGGGTGAAAGAGACAGGGGTACAGACGATCCTGCCAAATGGGGAGTCAGTGCTGGTCAGCCTATGCTTAGATATCACTGGCCAAGTGGAGGCGCAGGCTGAGTTGGAATCCATCGTTCAGTGTCCTATGGGCGGAATTTTCCGCGCCAGAATGGACCGGGATTTTACCCTGATTTATGCTAACGATCACTACTATGCGCTACATGGCATCACGAGGGAGAGTCTACGCAATCGACTAAATAACGGGACGATCCATTTGGTCCATCCAGCGGATATTCCTTTTATTGAGCGGCGGCTGCACAAAGCCGTGGAACAGAAGGAGCAAACGGTTAGCTTAGAATACCGTGTCGTCCGTCCTGATGGAGAGGTCGTGTGGCTGCTGATGAACGGCTCATTGTCTGAGCAACAGGGGAATATGCTTCTCACAGGTATGGTTATTGACATTTCTCATCAGAAGTTCATGGAGGAACGTCTGTGTTGTAAAAGTCGGCGGCAGCGCGCGCTGTGTGCCAGGGATCATGATTCCTCCAATTAAAGTGGACCTCTGTCCAGCCTAAGCATATGTTTGCCACCATCGGAGAAAGGGAGGGCGTTGGGCTGCAAAATCGGCGTACAAAATATCTGGAAAAAACAGCAGGTAGTGACACAGCAGCCATATTGAAAAGCCGGACAACATGTTAGGCTGAGGAGAGATTCATGAGCGGCATATTGAGGAACGCTGCCTAGAACGAATTGCGACTTGTTTCAACCAGTCCCGTTTCGTTCTGCAAAGAGCGGTTAAAATCGATATTTTTAGCCTTGGGACTGTTAGAAGAAATACACCGCCTATCGGGCCCTTCTGGGCCGTGCGCCGAGCGGCGCGTAAATTCCCGGCCTGCGGCCGAGAATTGCGCAGGGGCAGCTCTGCCGACCGCTAGCATTAAAATTCCGGAGGGTTTCGGCCGACTTAGGCGGCCGAAACCCAAAAAGAAAGACATCTGCTGAAAGCAGATGTCTTTCTTTTTGGCAAGGGGTAACAATCCAAATCCTCTCAGGTCGGTCGAACTCTCTTGGATCCAAATTTGCAATTTTTCTTGAGAAGCATCCAACCGGCCTTCTGGCCGGCGGCGCCTTTGCGCCGTACAAGCGTTTTGCCACAGGCAAAACCTTGGCGCAGGGCGAATTCACTTCGCCCGAGCATTTCAATCACCGAAGGGTGGAGCGGCCTGACCGAAATAAGAACTATATCTGTTTTGTATGGGGATTTGCTTTAGTAATTAAGATTCGTTAGTCACTTCTTCTTCTGCAATATCTTCTTCCAAAAGCTCATCCAATACATTTTCGTCATTCTCGGGAAGTTCTGGTAGATTATTTTCGGCACTTTCGATTTGCAGATAGCCAAATGTTTCTGCAAGAGCAGTTGCAGAGGTCTCAATCTCCTTGGGGTCTACACCAAGTTCTTTGAATTTTCCGAGAATAGCTAATTTCTTTTCAAGGTTATTAAGTTCTTGTTCCTCAATATCTAAAGAAAGTTGCCGTTTTTCTTTCTCTAACTGTAATTTTTCTCGTTTTGTCGCAATATACTCTCGATTGACTTCTGCTGGAACTGAGAAAAGGCTTTTTAGGAATGTGGGTATTGTCTCTGGCTTAACTACAGAGATAGTACCAATTGTCAATCCGGCAAAAGTCCCTACAGCATCTATGAGATGTGGAAGTGCATCTACAATCTGGAAATCGACTGGCCCAGGAGACGCTATATTTACTTGGGCTGAAATTTTATCTTCATTTACTATTTCGCACCAACATTCAGTAGCCGCCCACAATAGCTTTGAAAGTGTTCTTGGTCCAACAGGGGCTACACGGCCAATATGATACACGATATTTAGATTTTGTTTATAACTATGTACATCATATAGTAGACCGAGAATGTTACGCCAATAGTCATCAAAATTGCTTATGCCGTGATAATTCGAGATAGCTTTATACAATCTGCCGTCTATTTCAGTGGACTTTATTGTACGCAGGGGGGTAATTTTTCGACGCTTGCGGTATGGGCAAGACACCTCATTTATCTGTACATCTTTTTTCTCGATGCGGGAAATGACTTCTTTCTCAATCTCATATGTTTTGCTTTCTTCCTCATAATACTCTCCCGCAAGTGCAATTGTAATGCGTTCTGAACCTGCATTGGGTATTACAATATAGTCTCCTGACTTTACATCGTGAATGAAGCTCTTGCACTTGTTTATGACAGTAGTTGGGCGTTTGATTTCTTTATAATTGAGTAAAATCTGGTCTTTTAAGGTATCCTGTGATTCCTCAGAAAAATCTGTAGCAGATGTAATTGTATTCCACGCTAAGGCGATAAAATCATTTGAAACAAATTCATTATAAAAATATCCTTTTTTGGTACGAATCATCCAAAACCTTGTTTCTTTATCAATTATTTTGATTTTATAATTAAGAATCGCATCAAGAAAGGCTTGCTCCTGCAAAAGCTGTTCCAGTTGTTCCATTTCATAATCCTTCTTTCTTTTGAAAACTGTTGCCGAGTGTGTTCAGAATTACTCGAAAAAATTCTTTCACGGGCTATTTTCTCTGTATAAAGTTATCGACTAAAGAAACCTATTTCTCTACTTCATTTCTTGCTCCAGAGCATCAAATTCTGGCGTATTAAAAAATTCTCCCAGTGTGATATTCAGCCCATCACAAATCATTTTAATCGTTACGATTTTGGGGTTGAGGCTTTTGCCATAAAGAATATTCTTTATGGATGAGGGCGGCAGGCCTGATATTGTAGCTAAAGCGTTTATTGTAATATTACGCTCGTTGCAAAGTTGCAGTATTCGATTGCGAACTGCTGTTACTGTGTTCATAAATTGTCCTCCCTTACGTTGTTAGCGTAAGGGATTTCATTTGCCTTTGTAGGCTATGCGTGATACTATTAGGCTATGTATAGCCTAATAGGGGGTATCAATATGTGCGCCACAGCAAATGACCATCTACATGAACAAGTCAACGGACTACCCGCAAAAATTGGACATGACTCAGTCGTTTTAATTTTGGGGACGCTTCCGGGAAAACGGTCACTTATGACCGGGACTTATTACGCCGACCCTTCAAATAAGTTTTGGGATATACTGTTCATGGCCTGCGGGGAGAAAATAGAAAAATCAGATACGGCAAGAGAATTGCTATTGAAGAAATATCATATTGCCCTTTGGGACATCTTACATTCCGCAGCACGGGATACTTCCAGCGACAAGGATTTGCTGGACGAAAAACCAAATGACCTTCCGCGGTATTTGGCCGAGTATCCCCAAATAAAGTTACTCCTATTTCACAGCAACGACTCTTACCGATACTTCAAGCGTTTTTTCAAAAATATCGCTGTTCCTTATATTTGTGTATCCTCACCAAGTGGGCAAAACAGGAGAAGCACACTGGAAAAAGCAGAGGAATGGAGAGCGGCCTTATCTTGCGCCATTCCACAACTCAGAAATGGGCCAAGGTTGGCGTGGAAGGGGGCACCCCCATGTGATATAATATCTTCACAAGAAAGGGGTATTGATATGGAGATTGAGAAAATCCGTAATTATATATCTTACTTTGAAACGGTCAATGCGGAAACCGCCTGTCGCTGGGAGGTAAGCAGGAAACTGGAAAACGGTACTTTTTCCATGCCGTATCCTGTCTATGAAACTCAGTTTCTAAACTTTATAGATGATGTTTCTAACAGTGACCTTATGGATGTTAGTTATGGAGATACATTAGAGGAATATGGGCTTGGAATGAACAATGAACTTACAAAGAAAATTGATACTGCTAATCTCAGACTGGCAAAAGCAATTTTGACTTGCTATGTCCGGCAAGAACGCTTCTGCGATGGACTATGGGGGCGGGCAATCAAAGAGGGCACCTTTCTGGCACTGCTGAAACGGATAGCCACCCTCTTGACACAGTGAATATCACATAAAAAGGCCATGCTGCCCGTTTTGGGATAGCATGGCCTTTCTATGGCTTTTATGGACTAAAAGGGATAAAATATATTTTTCCATTAAACCCTAAAAAGCCATATTGATTGGATTATCGGTCGAAGTAAAGCGGATTGAGTATATAACCGTCACCTTTGGGGCGCCCACCTGTCGCTTGATAATATACTCTCTTTTTCAGGTAGCCGTATTCAATGAGCAAGTCCAAAGCAGGGAGCATATCGTCTGCCTTTTTGAAATACTTGCTTCTGCAAAGGTGATATATACCGCTCTTTGTCAGTTCTCGCTTGGGCTGAGCCTCCAATCTTCGTAAGATGTATTTGGCTTCGTGGAGGGTCTTGTCCGCCCCCATGACAGAGTAGGCATATTGGGCGTGCTTCAAAAAATACCTTGTAATTTTGGTAGCTCGCTTCATCGTGCGTCCCGAAACGAGAGCTTTATCAGCGGCCGCACAATGCTCTACACAGTGGAGAAGTCCAGCAATTCTCAATGCGGTACCCGCACACTTTCCTCCCCAATCAGACATATCCTCCAAGTCGGTCAACAGCCGCCCTTCTATCTCCTTGGAAAACTCTCTATAAATCTCCAGCGCATCATCCCCCAGCTTTATCAAAGGCATACCGTTATCCGGGTAAGGTAGGGCGAACAGGTTCAGTAGAATTTGATTATAGTTCTCACTCAAGGTATTCGGTATTGCGGGAGTATCAAATTGTCGGTAGCCCATCATGGATTTAGGCTTGCTATACAAAAAGCGCCCTGTCAACCCCCGATTCCGAAAGATTTCGTTGTTTAACATTCCTTCCAATACGCTCTCCTGTGCGGATAAAAGCATGGTAAGCGCCGGATTATCAATATTTTCCGCCTCCCGTCCCTTGCGGTCAACACGAATTGGGTCACCTGTGTAAGCCTTGAGGACAGGGTCTATGGAGACCACGTTAGAGGAATACTTGCCATTGAAAATATCGAACAAACCGCCCTCTGTGGAAATCACCGTGATAATCCCCTTATTATCCGCCATAAGGGATGTCAGCGCCTCCGGGGTAGTATCATCGGCTATCAGGCGTAGCGGCCTGATACGGCGCTGTTCCAGGGCAAAGCACTCCCGCCGCAAATTATCTGCTTCTTCCCGCAGATCTTTCCGCTCGTATTTTTCAATTTGCGCCCGCCAGCGGTTCAGTTGTGCTTCCTCCTCAGCAATCATTGGCTTCCTTCGGTTGTTTTCCTCCCGCTCATACTGATAAATTGCCTTGGTCATGGTCTTGATAATACTGCTTTTCCGTTCCCCAGACTTTGCGATAATCAAAAAGTACAGGTTTAATTGCTCATAATAATCAGATTTTCCCTCAATGATAAATTTCCCCTGCACCGCCGCCGCTACCAAGGCCAGGGCGGCAGTCGCCGGCATATCCACAGCAGTTGCTGTATTTTCTGAAACCGCCACAACATAATCCCGAAGCACAGATGGCAACTGCCTGACTGGAAATGACGGAAGACTATATTCTTCCAAAAGTTCGGGTGTATCCCATTCAGTCGGGCACAACTCGTTTGTAAATTTGTCAATCGCCTGCCCTGCGGTCAGGCCCTCTGTTGCCATCAGATAGTCAATGATGCTCCCCCCAACTTCGCCGCTGGAAGAAAAGCAATAAAAAGTGTTGGTGTCCTTGTAATAGCGAAGATTGTTTTTGTGCCCACATACCTCGCAATTTTGGAAGCTCACCGTGTTGCCACTCTCAGAATACGGGCCATTCCGTCCAATCAGATAAGAAAGAAAATCAAACTTCTCTATCTGCGCTTCCAGTTCCGGATTTCTACGCAGTTCCAAGGAAACGATATTTTTGGGGGTGCCCCCATCGGCAGGTTGTTCTTGGTGAGAAATCGCTAATATGGTCTCCACTGAAATCCTCGCATTTTTGCTGTGAAGGACCACTTCTTTGTTCGTACCCAAGAACAGGCGGTTTGCGTTGGTGCAGGCTTTATCGCTCTGTGGGAAAATGGAAATCAACCGTTCTACAATCATACGCCGCACATTGGGGTCGGTAACAACATCTTCCATGATAAACACAAGCCTGAATTTGGGGCGTTGGCTGCTATGGCTGAATGTCTGGTAGCAGATAACGGGAGTTAAGCCGTATCCCTCACAAATTGATAACGCCTGCTCCTGCGTTAACTGAGGCTGGCCCATATCCGCATTGTCGATATCTACCATAAATACTTGTTGCTCCCGCCAATCAGCGGCCTTGGTCCCATCCAATACGGCGGGGCAAATTGTATGCCCTGTTCTGATTTTTTGCGCTAATTGCTGGACTGTCACCTCTTTTATGTTGGCTGGGTTCAATACTCGCTTGGAGATTCTACCCCATTCACGTTCCGTTGGCTTTGCGTCTACCCCTCTTGGGTCGATGTGCAGTCGTATTTTTGCCATCACTATCATCCTCCGATTTTATGAATTTCTGGTATTCCTCTTGATGGGATGTGACATAGGCGGCAACATCACGATAGATGGCATAGGCAAAGATTCGGGCCTGCTCTCGGCTGATTTTAACCTCGTTGTCATCCATGTCGCTTCACCACCATTCAGAAACCTCTTTACATTTCAGGATAAATTTCTTATAATAGTCCTGTAAATAAAAATATTAAAAAATTTATCCTGAACTTCGTATTAAATGGTAGCACAAAAAATACGGCTTGTCAGGAAAATCAGTTAAGCCGTCAAAAATAAAATTTTTTAATAAATTTTTCTATAAATCGGATTTTTGGAGGGTGCTATTATGAAGAAGAAAAACATACCACAAAGCGATATGCCACCAATATGGGCGCAGAGAATCCAAGCCCTATTGGAAGAACAAAACATGAAGCAGACTGAACTTTCAAAAATAAGCAAAATTTCGGCCTCATCGATTTCAGATTGGGTTGGTGGAAATGGAAAAAGAGAGCCGAAAGTCCTTGGCCTCAAAGCGATTGCAGATGCACTTGGCGTTTCAATGGATTACTTAATGGGAGCGGAAGAATGTACTTCTGCTAAAAATGAAGAAATCCATAAACGGACAGGCTTGAGCGACAAGGCAATCAAAAATCTTGTCCGTCTACGCCGCAAGGCCAAAACTGGTGAAATTTCAGCAACTAAAAAATTGGCGGTCTGTAATTTCCTTTTGGAAACAATGGACCGAACCGGCCTTTTTGAATTTCTTTATAACTATCTGTTGGGAGAATATTACTTCAATGATGGCCAACAGGATTTGGGGGCAACTGAAATCTACTTGAAAACGCCAAACGGAAAAGTTGCTGAACGGTTAAATTTCGCAGAGAATTATGCTCATGTTTATTTATCTTTGGCGTTACAAGAATTATCTGTTTTGAAAAAAGTCACAGATAAGATAAGGCTCAGGAAGCAAAAAGCGGACTATGCTGAATGGTTAAAAACTCCAGAAGGGATAGCCTTCGAACGGGAGATTTGGGACCAACAGGCCGCTTATGAAGATAACAAGGAGGACGAAGAATGAATGTTGTAATCTATGCCCGGTTTTCTTCTCATTCCCAAACGGAACAGTCAATCGAGGGGCAGTTAAAAGAATGTTACGCCTATGCCCAGCGTAACGACTATACCGTAGTGGGGGAATACATCGACCGGGCCCTTTCCGGCACAACAGACCACAGACCGGAGTTTCAGAGAATGATTGCAGACAGCGCAAAGAAAACCTTTCAAGGTGTTCTTGTGTATCAGCTTGACCGCTTTGCCCGCAATCGCTATGACAGTGCCACCTATAAATCAAAACTAAAAAAGAATGGAGTCCGTGTGCTGTCTGCCCGTGAGAACATTTCGGACGATGCAAGCGGCGTACTGATGGAAGCTGTTCTGGAGGGGATGGCTGAATATTACAGTGTAGAGTTGGCTCAGAAAATCAAACGGGGAATGGACATTAACGCTGAGAAGTGCCTTTCTACTGGCGGCAATCTGGCTCTTGGTTTCAAAACAGAAGATAAACGGATTGTGATTGACCCACTTACCGCGCCAATCGTCGTTAAAATTTTTGAGATGTATGTGACTGGCTCGACAATGGCTGATATTATCCGCTATCTCAATGCCAATCAAATCAAAACATCCTACGGGAATGAATTCAACAAGAACAGCATCAACCGCATTTTGAGAAACAAGCGATACATAGGGGTATATACATACCGGGATAAGGAAATTCCTGATGGACTCCCCCGCATCGTTGATGAAGATTTGTTTTGGGAGGCACAGCGTATTATGGAGAAGAACAAAAAAGCCCCCGCACGAGCGAAGGCTAAAGTAGATTATCTCCTTACCACAAAACTGTTCTGTGGACACTGTAAGGCCGCTATGACTGGTATCAGTGGGACGAGTAAGACAGAGCGGAAATATCACTATTATCAGTGTGTGACCAACCGCCGGGACAAATCCTGTGACAAAAAGACGGTTGGAAAAGAGTACATAGAAGATTTGGTGGTCAACAGACTGCGGGATTTCCTGACCCCAGACAATATCAGTACGATTGCCAGAGAAGTTGTTGACCTCTGTGAACGAGAGAGCAACAACAGCAACACAAGGAGGCTTAAAAAACTGCTTTCAGAAAATGAGCAGGCCACAGAAAATCTGCTGAAGGCCTTGGAGAGTGGACAGGCCGTTGATATTATCGCTGACCGGATTGCACAAAAGAAGAAAGAGCATGAGGAACTTTCCCTTCAGCTTCTTGTGGAAACCTCCCAGCATCCGACCCCCAGCGTGAAGGAAATCCGCTTTTTCCTAAATCAGTTCCGCAAGGGGGACATCAACGACCCCAAATACCGGCAGGGGCTGGTGGATATGCTTGTCAACAAAATCTACCTCTATGATGACAAAATGACCGTCCTGTGTAATACACAAGACGGTCACTTTGATGTTGACCTTAAGGAAGTGAGTTCACTTAAGGGTCAGTTGGTGGAGCTGGTGAGTCCTGCGTCGAACACGCCGGACTCTATTGCAGACAGGTCTGCGTGTTTGAGCTTACCGTCTGCGCTACTTATATTAAAGTAAATCAGCATTCTGTCGTCGTAAAGGTAAACCTCTGACACGAAGTCAGTAATAATGCGCCTGTGGTAGTCCTGCTCCGACTCACCAGGTCGAGGGTCGAGGTGCTGCAGCAACGCAAAGAGAATCTGGTCCTCCGTAAAGGCCAGACGCGCACCTTTTAGATAGCTGAGTTCGCCCTGGATAACTGTCTGCTCGTTCTCCAACTCCTGGAGGCGCGCAGGCAGAGCCTGGGTCATCGCTCCGGACTCGATCGCCCGAAGTATGTTAGCTATGGCCTTTTTATTCTCGGCCAGCTTCTTCTCGTAAAAGGCGATCTCCGAGGCGGTATTATTTTGGCGTTCTTGCGCCGCATACACCTTCTTCGATAGCTCCTCAAGGACGTCTTCCTGGAGGATATAGCGAACAGTGAAGTCTACGACGGCCTTCTCAAGGCGATCACGGGACACCTGCTTTTTGTCGCAGGTCCGCTCTTTGCCTCGAGTGTTCGCGCAGTAATAGTAGTACCACTTGTTCCCGCTTTTGCCTGTGCCGCTGACTCCCTGCATTGGTCCTTTGCAATGACCGCAGAAAAGTTTCCCGGCCAAAAGGTATTCCGCTTTCGGAGATACCGGTGCTCTATGCGTGCGCCGGCGTTCCATTTCGGCCTGAGCCAGGCAGAAGGTCTCTTTCGAGATGATCGCAGGCATGCCGCCCTCAACTACTATATCGTTATACCGATACTCGCCGATGTACTTTCGGTTCTTGATAATTCGGTTGATACTGTTCTTGTTGAAGAGGTTTCCCTGCGAGGTACGAAGGCCACGGGCGTTCAGGTAGTCGCATATCGCGGCATTTGACTCGCCCTTGATATACATCTCGAAGATCGTCTTGACCGCCTGGGAAGACTCTGGGTCAATCTGGAAGTGCTTCTGCTCGTCTACCGTATAGCCAAGG
>OGHO01002572.1_pt1 | contig 13855 bp, 13 predicted proteins | sample 1571421 | NCBI WGS metagenome assembly OGHO01 (sample SAMEA2581937, study PRJEB24529) | metagenome | biome: Human gut stool | place: China | collected 2011
GACGAATGTCGTGGTTTTCTCCATTTTGCCTTCAAAGCGAACAGCCCGACCACGCGCCGAAGGCGCGTGGTCGGGGCTTTGCTCTCCGTCGGGATCACTTGTCCGCCGCTTCAAAATCCGTTTTATTCCCGGTGGTCCTCCAGCACCGCGCCGGCCCGGTAGGCCTCCAGCAGGTCCCGCAGGGCGTCCGCCTGGGCCTGGAGCTTCTTGCCCACATCGGTCTGAGCGATCTTGATCCGGGCCTCCATGCGTTCAAATACATCCGAGCTGCTGGCGATGTCCACGTTCTCCTCGATGGCGGTCCTTTGGCCGCAGAAGGGCTGGTGGGAGACCAGGCGCAGCACCCAGGAGTTATAGATCAGGGTATAACCCGCGATGCCGGTGGTGGGCTGATAGGCCCTGCAGAAGCCTCCGTCGATGACCAGCAGCTTGCCGCCTCCCTTGATGGGGCTCTCCCCCTTCTTGGACTTCACCGGGATGTGCCCGTTGATGATGTGGCAGTGGGGCCCCTCCAGGCCGAATTCCTTCAACAGGGCGTCGCACACCGCAGGGTCCTGATAGTAGGTGTAATAGGCGTTTTTCGGCTCCGTCCAGGCGGACTCATCCTTGATGAGCCGGCGCTCGAAGGTGGTCATGCGGTCACGGCCGAAGATGGGGCTGTTCCGTCCGGCCCAAAGGAACCAGAGGAAGTCCATCCCCTGCTGCCGCTCTGGCGAGCCGGGCTTGTGGTAATACGCCTGCCGCGCGGCGGTGTCGGCAAAATCAAAGAACTCCTTCCCGCTGCGGGCCCTGCCGCCTAGGGTGAAGGTGAGCAGCTGTCCGTCCTCTGTCATGGGGACACAGCCGTGGAACAGCAGATTGCCGTTGAACACCTTGTAGAGGCTGCCCTTGGAGTACAGGAATCGGACGTGCTTTTGCAGTTTCTCACTGCGCTGGAAGGAGGCGGTGAGCTGGTCGATCACGCTCTCCTCCTCCGGCGTGAGGGTATAGGGGTCCTTGGGGTCTACTGTGGGGAAGTCGGTGTCCTCCAGGGGATAGGTGACGTCCCCGATGGTGATGCAGCGGTTCTCATAGTCGATCTTGTCCAGCAGCAGCCGGTCCGCCATGTCGTACTCCGGGTGGCGGAGCAGCTTCTGCCCCTCCAGCTTGAACAGGATGATGGTGATGGCCTTGTGCATCCGGGCGGAGAGCAGCTTATCCTTCTCGCTGTACTGGTCGGCGTCCGGGCCGGTGAGTTTGACCGCAAAGCGGTGGACGTCGCAGTCCCGGTACTCCTCGTTGGCAAACACAGACAGGGGGCGCAGGGAGATGCCGTATCCCGTCTCGATGACCTCCAGGTTGTTGTAGTGAATGGAGTTGGCCAGCACCGTGGCCACCAGGGTGCGGGAGCCGCAGGCCGCCCCCATCCACAGGATGTCGTGGTTGCCCCACTGGATGTCCACGCTGTGGTACTCCAGCAGGGAGTCCATGATGATGTCCGCCCGGGGCCCGCGGTCAAAGATGTCTCCCACGATATGCATGTGGTCCACCGCCATGCGCTTAATCACCAGAGAGACCGCCTCAATGAACCGGTCCGCCTGTCCCAGGTCGATGATGGTGTTGATGATATTCTCATAGTAGTCCCGCTTGTCCGCCTCATCATAGTGGGTGTGGAGCAGCTCGTCAATGATATAAGCGTAGTCCTTGGGCAGGGCCTTGCGCACCTTTGAGCGGGTGTACTTGGAGGAGACCCAGCGGCAGATCTCGATGAGCCGGTGCAGGGTGATCCGGTACCACTCATCCATGTCCGGCAGCAGCTGGTGGAGCTGCTCCAGCTTCTCCTCCGGGTAGTAGATCAGAGTACACAGCTCATCCCGGTCCGACCGGGAGATGGTGGCGGCAAACAGATCGTCCACCTTTTCCTTGATCACGCCGGAACAGGAGTTTAAAATATGGAGAAACGCCTCATACTCCCCATGAACGTCAGAGAGAAAGTGCTCTGTGCCCTTGGGCAGGTTCAGAATGGCCTGAAGATTGATGATCTCACTGCTGGCGGCCTGTACCGTGGGATACTGCTGGGCCAGAAGCCTTAAGTAACGCAGTTCTTCCTGGGAAAATACCTTTTTCCGTTTCATTCGATTGCCTCCTTCGATACGCTTCAGGTTCGGGTAGCCTTATTATTTCATATTTAGGAGGCGCTTGCAAGGGATTTCAGCTCCTTTAACAAAAAATTAAACAGTCTCACGCCTGGATACGGCGTCTTTTTTGTCATTTTCCCCGTTCTGGGTTTTCCCCTTTCTATTTCAAAAAAATTGTGCTATACTGAACTATATTTTGGCAAGGAGTGAGTTTCTTGGCGCAGACCCATAAAAACGAGGAGCAGCTTGCCACCGCGCCCATCGGCCGGCTCATGCTGAAGCTGGCCGTACCCACGGTGGCAGCCCAACTCATCAATATGCTGTACAACATCGTGGACCGCATCTACATCGGACACATCCCGGATGTGGGCAGCATCGCCCTCACCGGTGTGGGCGTCACCTTCCCCATCATCACCCTGGTGTCCGCCTTCGCCGCCTTCGCCGGACAGGGCGGCGCGCCCCTGGCCTCCATCCGGCTGGGCGCAGGGCGCAGAGATGAGGCGGAGCGGATCCTGGGCAACTCCCTGATCCTCCTGCTGGCGGCCTCCCTGCTGCTGACAGTGGGCTTCAGCATTTACAAAGAACCTATTTTGTACGCCTTCGGCGCCTCGGACGCCACCATTGTCTACGCAGTGGACTATATCCGCATCTATCTGCTGGGGACGGTCTTCGTCCAGCTGGCCCTGGGGCTGAACAGCTTCATCAGCGCCCAGGGAAAGGCGCTGGTCGCCATGCTCAGCGTGCTAATCGGCGCGGTGCTGAACATCATACTGGACCCCATCTTTATTTTCCTTCTGGATTGGGGCGTGGAGGGTGCGGCCCTGGCCACCATCCTGTCTCAGGCTGTGAGCGCCTGCTGGGTCTTCGGATTCCTGTGCAGCCGCCACAGCGGCCTGCGGATCCGCTGGAGCAACCTCCGTCCCAACCCGCGGGTCATCGGACGCATCGCCTCTCTCGGTGTGGCCCCCTTCATCATGCAGTCCACTGAGAGCCTGGTCACTGTGGTACTCAACACCGGCCTTCAGACCTACGGAGGCGACCTGTATGTGGGCGCGCTCACCATCATGCAGTCCGTCATGCAGATGATCGTCATGCCTGTCCAGGGCATCACTCAGGGGACCCAACCCATTATGAGCTATAACTATGGCGCCGGAAATTATGCCCGTGTCCGCCACACCTTCAAGCGTCTGCTCACCGTCACCCTCACCGCCACCTGCTCCGCATTTCTTTGCGTTCTTCTATTCCCCGGCCTTCTGGCCCATATCTTCACCCCACAGGAGGAGACGATCCAGCTGGTTTCCCAGGTCATGCCCATCTTCTTCGGCGGGATCTGGGCCTTTGGGGCACAGATGGCCTGTCAGATCACCTTCATGTCCCTGGGGCAGGCCCGCACCAGCCTCTTCCTCGCCCTTCTGCGCAAGGTGATCCTGCTGGTCCCCCTGGCCCTGATCCTGCCCCGGATCACCGGCAGCGTGTTCGGCATCTTCGCCGCCGAGCCCATCGCCGATATTCTGGCCAGCGTCACCACCCTCTCCCTGTTCCTGCGCAAGCGCAAATCGCTCCTCCCCGTATCCAGCGACAAGGACCCGGAATAACAAATCACCGCCCGCCGGAGATGTGTGCTTCACATCTCCGGCGGGCGGCTGTCTCTGCTGTCTTCTCTTTCCTGCGCCCCGGCCCTGCGCGGCTCAGGCTGGCGCTCCTCCCTTCAGATGAGTCCCGTTGAGTACCGCCTCTGCCAGCTTCTCCCCCTCATACCGCAGCTTCAGTGAGAAAAACGGCTCCTCCTCCTGGTCCAGCAGGGCCAGGAAAATGGCGTCCCCCTCCCAATGGGGCAGCTCCAGCAGGCGGCCCTTTGGGATCCACTCCAGGACCCCCTCGTCACACTCCTTCAGCTCACCGGTGAATCCATCGGCGGTGAACAGGTGCATATACTCCGTGGGCCACCGGTCGGAGACAAAGGTGACGATCCCCCGGTACCGATAGCTGGTAAGCGTGAGCCCGGTCTCCTCCCGGGCCTCCCGGAGCAAACAGTCCTCCGGGCTCTCCCCGTCCTCGAACTTGCCCCCGATCCCGATCCACTTATCCTGGTTCAGGTCGTGCTTCTTTTTGATCCGGTGGAGCATCAGATACTCCTCTCCCCGGCGGATATAGCACAGTGTGGTATTGAGCATGGTCAGGCCTCCTCCACACGGAAGCCCAGCTTGGCCGCTACCCGGCTGTACATGGGGGTAGGCACCCCGTACTTTTGGCCCAGGCGCACCACCTCAAAGATCAGGCCGTCCACCTCAGAGGGCTTTCCCGCGTCCAGGTCCCGCTTCAACGAGGTGGATGCGTCCGGATCCAGGGCGTCCTGAATGGCCAGGCTCCGGGCCACCGGATCCTCCGGGAAGGGGTGGCCCATGGCCTCAGCCAGAGCCCCGATCTCTCCCACCAGGGCCTTGAAATCCTCCCGGATCTGCCCGGGGACCTGCATCCCGGCCACCTTGACGTTGTAGTAGATGCCGCAGGCCGCCATGGGGGACACCACGGAGAACTTCATCAGGGCGTCCCGCTGGATGTCCCGGGACAGGATGGCCTCCACGCCGCACTCATTCAGGTCCCGGGCCACCCGCTCCAGCTCCGGGCGGTATTCCTCCGGCGTCCGCGGCCCGAACACCACCCGGAAAATATCCCCGCTCATGTGGATGGTCCCCGGAGCCTTGATCTCCGCGGCGATGTAGATGCACCCGTCCGTCACCAGAGCGGGAGCCAGCTCCGGCTGGAGCCGTCCCCCTGTCCCATAGAGATTCAGGACAGGGATCACGATGGTGTGGGCATCGCACAGCCGCTTCAACGCCGGGACAGACTCTGCTAGGGAGTATCCCTTGACGCACAGCAGGATCACATCAGGACGGCAGGAGCAGTGCTCCGCGTCCTCCGCCTCCACCGGAACGGCAAAGGTCCCATGCCGGCTCTCCAGCACCAGACCGTTTTTCCGGATGGCCTCCAGATGGGCCCCCCGGGCGATCAGGGAGACGTCCTTTCCCCCCTGGGCCAGAAAGGCCGCCAGACTGCCGCCGGTCCCCCCCGCGCCGAATACCAAATACTTCATCTCCGCATCCCTCCTGGAGCATTTTTCCCGTCCAGTATAGCATGGAGCCCCCTCCCTCGCAAGTGCTTTCCCGGTACGCGGGACAGGACGTACCGGGAGCATGGACTGCGCGGTGCAGCTCTCAGAGCTGAAGGAATACAGACCATTTCGGCGGTTGCCGTGTGATACCGCCATGTATCCTGACCGACCGGAAAACCCACAGTGGAATCAGGCAAAATAAGTCCAAAGGAGAACGTGGCGCGTGTCAAAGGCTTACTGCCCACACTTTCATAAAGTGACTAAACGAAAAATCACCGCCAAATGCCAGGTGCCCGTAAAACAGGAAGCAACACATTTTTTATCTGAAGAGTTCTACCGTTGCTGTCCAAAAGGAGTATGACAAGATTATGTCCTGGGCCGACCTGTATGCGGGGAGCAGTATCGAGGGAAAGAAGATGATCCTGCGGCAGCTCATTGAGCGGGTGAATATCGGGAGGAACTTTGAAATCGAAGTGGAATTCAAAATCAGTGTCACACAGTTCTTCGACTTCCTGCATCCGGAAGGGGACAAGAGTGTGTACTATCGCGCATCCTGAAAGCATGAAAAAACTCGGGAGATCTCAAAACGAGATCTCCCGAGTGTGGTGGACCTAATCGGGATCGAACCGACGACCTTACGGATGCGAAAAGTCATTTGAACATTTTTCATAGTATTTCTGACTATTTATAGCGGTTTCCGCTCCGTTTCGCTTTCTTTCCGCCACTCTTTAGAGCTTTGTTCTCCATGTGCTACGCCGCCGTCTGTGGTGCGTCCTGTGGTCAGAAACGCTCCCCGTCCTTTGCCGGAAACGGTTTCCCGGTTTGAGCGGGGAGCATTTTTCATGTCTCTGACTACCTGCATGGTAACTCTATGGGCGGGATTCAGCAAGTCTTTTCTGTGCTGTCCACACCTCAGGAATTGCAGGGGTGTAAACAATGAGAGTGCTTACCTATCACTATGTTCCAAAAGTGTCCTCAAATCTCTTACAACGGGCTGTTCTCATACACAGAGGATACAATCTTTCAGTTCCATGGCATTGAAAGCAAGCACAGTGCTTTTCTGATCCAAGGGCAGTTCATCCCCATCCACTGTGAAGATCGCGCCACCGGCCTCCTCCAGGATGATCCGTGCCGCATTGTGATCCCAGGGGGAGGAGCGCATGGTGACGAACAGATCTGCCCGGCCTGCGGCCACCTCACACAATTCCAAAGCCACGGAACCCAGGCATCGGACTCCCCGCACCTTCCGCGCAAGTTGGATCATTTGTTTTTGATACGGATGCGGCTCCAAAAAGGTATATTGCAGGCCAGGCGTTGTCAATAGCAACTCTGATAGTTCCCGCCGGCTGGAGGTGTGAATCGGTGCCTGATCCTGCCATGCGCCGCCACCGTGCCTGGCCCAGTACAGCGTCTTGCGTTCTACATCCAGCACCAGGCCGAACAGCGAGGTACTTCCCTCCCAGCACCCCACGGAGATGGCGTAGTTCTGGTGTTGATTGATAAAATTCGTGGTTCCGTCGATGGGATCGATATACCAGGTCACAGCCCCGGCGCGGCATTCCTCTGGCGGATATTCCTCCCCAACAATGGAGTCCCGGGGAAAGGCTCCAAGGATCGCACTGCGGAGCATCCGTTCCACACTTCGGTCCCACTGGGTGACCAGATCCTGATGGCCGGTTTTCTGCTGGACATCTGTCTGATCCATCTGACACTGCCGCAGAAGTTCTCCGGCCTTTTGGACTGTTTCCACCGCCACGTCAAACCGTTCCATCCTTCACCTTCTTTCTGCTGTTTGTTTTTCATCAAATCACATTCCATGAATCTTGTCAAGAAGGCTTCACCAGACCACTTTCATTTCTACATTGGTCAACGGTGGTACCGGGCTGCACTTTCGGATATGCCGAGCGGTAAGATCCGGCATTTCTGTGCCTCCACGCCACAGGACGGGACACTTCCGCAGGATCTCATACCCGCCGGTGCCCGTGGCCCGGTAGTTGCTGGTACACAAGCGGAATTTCCCGCTCCCCAAAGGAGATCCATCCAGTTTTGTCAGGTGGATCACTCGGCTACCAACCGGCCGCCGCAGGTCAAACGTGTAGGAGAGTCCGGCATAAAAGTCGTAGTTGTAGTGCTCCACCTTAGGAAGCAAGAACTCCTCCGAAATCTGGGGCTTGCCATCAACCAGTGTGAAGTAGGCGGCGCACCGCTCCAGAGTCTGTCTCAGCACCTCCTCCGTTACCTCCACCACCACCAGGGTGTTTGCAAAAAGGTAGGCCGCTGTCACACCCCGCATAGTCACCGGAGAGGCCAGCCCCACCGGGTCGTTCCCCAGGCTGGTACAGGAGAAGTCCGCCCCGGTCTCTGTCAGCTGCACTTGATTGAACAGGGCAGCCACCTGGCTGCCGTAGAGAGCCGCTTCCAATTTTCCCTCCGGCGGGATGGTGCGATCCAACTCCCCGATGGGCTGGTCCAGTCCTGTACGGCATTCTCCAGTGGAAGCAGACTCTGATAAGGCTCTGCTGGGTGGCCTGCGCCCACCGCCGTCAATCTGGATCGAAAGGAACTGCGTGTTCCCTTCCACTTGCCGGAAATATGGAGAAACTGCCCTGCATTGGCGGGGGGCTGAACGGCGTAGGTGCCGGACAAATTCACGCCTTCCACCGCCATGTGCTGGTGGCCGGTGAGGAGCAGATCGAAGTCAAGTTCCCGGGCAATTTTACAGGCCAGATTCTCCCCGCTGTCCGAGAGCGCCCGCCCTGTCTCCAGCTCCTCCTCAAAGCCGCCATGGTAGATGCACACGCAGACATCGCACTGTTCCCGGAGGGCGGCGCAAGTCGCCCGGGCGGCCTGAAAGGCGTCGGTGATCCGAATCCGCTCCAGGTTTTGTGGCTGCTCCCACACATTTACGAAGTCGGTGACCACGCCGGTGATCCCCATCCGCAGGCCGTTGGCCAGGGTGTGTACCACCCAGGGGCGGATGCGCAGCTCTCCCCCCAAGTCCTCTACATTCGTACACAGGCAAACTCCGTCCATGGCCCGCAGATAGTCCCGGAGAGCCTCATAGCCAAAGTTGAAGTCGTGGTTGCCCAGGGTGAAGTAGTCCAGCCCCATGGCGTTGAAGGCCGCGGCCACCGGATGAACGGGCCACTGGCCCCGGTGTTCCAAGTAATACTGGGTCAGGGGCGTCCCCTGCAGGGAATCCCCGCCGTCCAGCACCAGGGTGTTCCCGTCCTTTTCCACCTGGGCGGCCAGATTCAGCAGTCCGGAGTCCTCCGGGCAGTTCGAGGCATAGTTCACCGGGAAGATATGGCCGTGGGTGTCTGAAGTATAATAGATTTGAAACGTCTTTTCCATGATTACCCCCTGGCCAGCTTGACCCGGATTTTGGTGGAGATCCACTCCACAATCAGCACCAGCACGATGAGGCCCGCCAGGATGGCACCGGCCTCCTCCCAGCGGTAGGCGTTCATGGCGAAGATCAGCGGCGCGCCGATGCCGCCGGCTCCCACCAGGCCCAGCACGGTGGCGTCCCGCAGGTTGATGTCAAAGCGGTAAATAGCGGTGGAGGCGAAATTGGGCATCAGCTGGGGCAGGATGCCGTAGCGGATCTTCTGCCAGGTGGTGCAGCCCGCCGCGTCCAGGGACTCCAGCACCCGCACATCCAGATCCTCAATGGCCTCGATATACATTTTGCTCACCATGCCAACCGAACACAGGGACATGGTCAAAAGGCCCGCAAAGGCGCCGGGGCCGGTGACCCGGATGAACATGAGCCCATAGACAAAGGCGGGGACCGTGCGGATCGCCATAATGATAATCCGCCCAAGGAAAGCCACCGGCTTGGGCGTCAGGTTGGAGGCGGAGAGGAACGCCAGAGGAATGGAGATGATCGCCCCTACGATGGTACCCAGGAATGCAATGCAGATGGTCTCCAGCAGCAAATAGGGCACACCCTGGGTGGTGAAATTGAACAGCAGATCTGTGTCCGGATGGAAGATACCGGCCAGGATGTTCCAGGCGATCACTGCGCCGTTTTGGGTGGTACCCGCCGTCTCCACCGCAGTGCCGCTCCAAATCAACAAGGCAGCTACCACCAGCGCCACGGCCAGCTCAAACACCCGGCGGCGGGGCCGCTGCTCATAGGCCGCTTCAATTCGATTGTTCATAGCAGCCCCTCCTTATACCAGCCGCTTCCGGGCGGCGCGGCTGATCGTCTCAATGATGAACACGGTGACAAACAGGGCCAGCAGGATCATACCCACGCTGGCATACTCCCGCCAGCCAATCTTCTCATTCAGGATCAGGCCCAGGCCTCCGGCGCCCACATAGCCCAGAATGGAGGCGTAGCGCACGTTGCCCTCAAAGCAGAACAGGCAGTTGGAGAGATAGGAGGGCAGCACCTGGGGAACAATGGCGCTGATAAAGGAGCGCACCTTGGTGGCCCCCATAGCCTCCATGGCCTCGAAGGGGCCCATGTCCACGGTCTCGATCTCCTCATAGAGGATCTTGCCGATGTAGGCGAAAGTAAAGATGGCGATGGCTGTGGTGCCTGCCAGAGTGCCCAGGCCGAAGATGTAGGTGGCGATCAGGGCGGAGACCAGGGTGGGCAGGGTGCGGATGATGCTCAGCAGCAGCCGCATGGCCGCCACGATGACCCGGCTGTGGATGATATTGGTGGAGGCCAGCATGGCAAAGGGCACCACCAAAATCGAGCCGATGAAGGAGCCCAGCAGGGACATTTTGATGGTGTCAAACAAGGGTTGCCAGATCTGGGGCATATAGTCCCACTCCGGCGGGATCATGTCTCCAAGAATGACAAAAAACTCTTGGATCCGGCTGACGAGAACCCCCATGTCAAAGCCGGTCACCTCCACGGAAATGGCGGTCATCGCAATCAAAATCACTGCCGCCAGAGGCGCCCAGGAACGGGGCTTAGACACCTGTTTCCCGTTGGGTAGTGTCAGCACCCTGGGTGGGAAGATCTTATCATACACGCTCATGCTGGCTCCTCCTGCTTCCCCTGGTAGATGGCATCCAGAACCGCCTGGTCCACCTGGTCCGCCGGGCCGTCGTAGACGATCTCACCGGCCCGGATTCCCACCACCCGGGTGGCGTATTGGAGGGCCAGCTCCACATGGTGGATGTTGATGAGGACAGTAATGTGCATCTCCCGGTTGATGCGCTGGAAGTCGTCCATTACCTGCTTGGCCGTCACCGGGTCCAGAGAGGCCACCGGCTCGTCTGCCAGAATGATCTGGGGATTCTGAGCCAGAGTCCGGGCCAGGGCCACCCGCTGCTGCTGTCCGCCGGAGAGCTGGTCCGCCCGGACAAAGGCCTTGTCCAGGATCCCCATCTGATCCAAAGCCTCCAGGGCTTTCATCTTCTCTTCCTTTGTGAAGATGCCGAAGGTCGCCCGCCACCCAGGCAGGTCAGGGACAAAGGCGGTGAGTACATTTTTGATGACCGTGGTGCGGGTGATCAGATTGAAGGACTGGAAAATCATGCCGATCTTCCGCCGGAACCTTCGCAGGCTCTTCCCGTGGAGGTTCATCACGTCGGTGCCGTCCACCGTCAGCTGCCCATGAGTGATGTCGTGCATCCGGTTGATGGTGCGGATCAAGGTGGACTTGCCCGCGCCGGACAGGCCGATGATGGCCACGAACTCCCCCTGGTCAATGGTCAGGTTGATGTGTTTCAGGGCTTCATATCCATTGGGGTAGCGCTTCTCTACCTCTTTGAACTCAATCATAATATCTCTCTCCATTTCAAAGGAGGGAGGAAAGCCGCGGCCTCCCTCCCTCGTTTGTCGTCCATGTTTGATTGGGTTTAACCCGCGCTGTTCAGAGACTGGATCATCTCCTGAGCGGCCCGCTCAGAGTCATAGTCAGAGGACTTCGCCCACTGATAGCCGTTGTGGCTGTAGATGGCAATGATCTCCTTGCCCTCCTTGGTGTTGCCGATATTGATGAAAGCCTGGCCCAGGGCCTGCTTGAAATCGTCATCCATGATGGGAGAGGTCTTGCTGACGCTGATGGTGTCGTTGTAGATGGCGGGAGTGACGCCCACCACGGCGGTGTCATCCCAAATGCTGTTGGTCATACCGTACTCGCCGGTCCACTCGTCCTCATAGTCCCGGCGGGCGTCGGCGTAGGTGCAGACGATGTCCACCTGGCCGGATGCCAGACGAGCGAAGGCGCTGCCATAGGAGTCAGACTGCACTGCGTGAGGCAGGTCGGTGATGTTCTTCCCAAAGTTCTCCTGGAGCCACAGGGAGGGGTAGATGTACCCGGCGGGAGAGGAGGAGTTTGCCACGCTCCAGTTGGCGCTGCTCACATCTTCCCAGGTCAGGGCCTCGCCGGCGTTGACCTTGGCGGCCAACTCCTGGCCCTTCTCAGAGGGACCGGCGATCATCAGAGCCCGGTAGCTGGTGACCTGCTCGGTCGTGGGCTCAGTGGGGGCGTTGTCGTTCCAGTCCTTGGCGTTGTCGGAGTCGATGGACAGGCCGTCCCGGGTGGCGGTCAGCAGCACGTCGCAGCCGTCGTCATAGAGCACATAGGTGCCGCCAGGGATCAGGCCCACGTCGGCGGTGCCCGCGGACAGGGCCTCGCCAACCGCCTCGTAGCTGGTACCCACGGTGATGTCCACCTCGCCCACGTCGTAGCCCAACTTGGACAGCTCGTCGGTGAGCATCTGCTTCAGGGGCTCGGTGGCGGTGATGATCTCCTCCGGCTCTCGAGAGGGGACGAAGGCGATGCGCAGGGTGTCGATTTTTTTATTTCCAGTCTCGGCGGTTCCTGTATTCGTACTGTTGTCTGTGTTGTCCTGGGTCCCGCTGTCCTGACCGCCGCAGCCGGCCAGCAGGCCAACGCACATCACGCCGGCCAGCAGGAGAGAAAGTGCTTTTTTCATACCGTGATCCTCCTCGATTTCTTACGTATTTGCTTTGCGCCTTGATTTTGGATCTATTTGTTACAGAGGAAATCCCTCAAATAACCATCGCCATAGATTACGCAGTATCGCCAATTTTAAGATGCGTCGGCACCGTAACGGTAACCGCCTGGGAGCGCCGCTGGCTGATGCGGCCGAATAGCAGCTCCAGCGCGTTCTCCCACACATAGTCTGGGAACATCTCCAGACAGGTGCCGGTGGGCCACTTACTCTCCAGGGTTTGAATGTCCTGGTAAATGACCACCGCCACGTCCTTGGGCACCCGCAGGCCCAGCTCCCGGAAGGCCTCTAAAGCTCCCTCCGCTACCTCATCGCTGCCCAGCAGAACCGCTTCGGCCAGGGTATGTTCTTTCACAGCTTTCTTCGCCAGAGTATAGCCGCTCTCCCGGCTGATCTCTCCTACATGGAAAGTGCGGGGGTCGTACTGGCCACGCTTCTCCAAGATGCGCCGGATGGCCGCCAGCCGGTGGGCGCCGATGCGGCCGTTAGGTCCGTCGTAGATGCCGCCGATATACCCCAGGCCAGTGTACCGTTTCTGATCCAGCAGATAGGCTACCATCTGTTCCTGGCCCCGGTCGAAATCCACCTGCACCTGGTCGAACTCATAGTTGTGCTGGTTGGAGTTTACAAAAACGATGGCAAAAGACAGGGAGCGGAGAAAGTCGATCTCCGGTTCGCTGAATACACCGAACGCAATGACGCCGTCTACCTTCTGGGACGCGCCAAATGTCAGCCGAACAAAAGAAACATCATACTGATCTGTCATCATCTGCACCAAACAGGACAGCGAGGACAGCCGCACATTGTGTCTGTCCGGTCGGATAATCTGCCAATCAGCCACACCGATCACCAGGTGCGTCTTATGCTCCGCCGCCCGCCGCTGCCGGGGGGAGACGTAGCCAAGAGTATGAGCCGCTTGAAAAATACGAGCTCGCACCTCTGGCGTAACGGAGATGTTGTCATCTTTATTCAAAACCCGGGAGACTGCTGCGGCCGAAACCTGGGCAGCCTGGGCCACATCCTTGATCGTCGCCATGAGATCCCTCCCTCTCAAGCTCTTCTAAGTTCATTATATTTTTCCCTTGTTCGAAGTCAATAGATTTTACTAAAATTTTACTAAAAAATAAATGGACTATAACAGACGAGGGGCCATCAAATTCTGCGGAGGAATAAAACAAGAAAGCTCTTCACAGACTGGCCCCAGCAACTTATGCAGTATTGACATTTGCGAACATTTATTCTATATTGGATTTGGGCGAAAGCTAAAAACTCGCAGCTTTCCGGTGAGGTCCACACCCCGGTGGGACCTCAGACATTCATGGGCCTCGTAGGGCACCACAACCACCCTGTACGAAGGGAACTTCCATGAAGGTCTTCAGTATTTGGCGCTGTGCTGGCAGCGCGGGTGTGCACCTTCCCGTGTAAAGCGGAAAGGATGCAAATGAGCGACTCTGTCGTGATTACCTATAGTGGCCAGCAAGTATCAGTGCCAAAGGAGGTCGCAGACTTCCTGGAGCAGGATCGGAAGCGGGAACAGGCGCAGGATAAGCAGGACCAAAGGCATCTGAGTAAAAGTGAGTTTGAAACGGTGCTGTCCGGCTTGGAGTGTGTCAGGCGTCCCGTGGAGGATGCAGTGCTCCAGAACTTCCATCTTGAAAATCCGCGAAAAGCTGTGGGC
>OGHO01002576.1_pt1 | contig 13848 bp, 10 predicted proteins | sample 1571421 | NCBI WGS metagenome assembly OGHO01 (sample SAMEA2581937, study PRJEB24529) | metagenome | biome: Human gut stool | place: China | collected 2011
GGCGGACCTTCACCAGGCCGACCTTCTCGCCGTGGGCGTTCAGATAGTCGATGACTTCCTCGGCCACGTCGCAGATGGAGCCCATGGCCACGATGACCCGGTCGGCATCCTCAGCGCCGTAGTAGTTGAACAGGCCATAGTTGGTGCCCAGCTTGGCGTTGATCTTGTCCATGTACTTCTCCACCACGGCGGGCAGAGCGTCATAGTACTTGTTGCAGGCCTCGCGGTGCTGGAAGAAGATATCGCCATTCTCATGGCTGCCGCGCATGTGGGGATGCTCGGGATTCAGAGCGTGCTGACGGAACTCCTTCACGGCGTCCATGTCGCACATATCCTTCAGATCCTCGTAATCCCACACGGCGATCTTCTGGATCTCGTGGCTGGTGCGGAAGCCGTCGAAGAAGTTGATGAAGGGAACCTTGCCCTCCAGAGCGGCCAGATGGGCCACGGGAGACAGATCCATGACCTCCTGGACGTTGCCCTCGCACAGCATGGCAAAGCCGGTCTGGCGGCAGGCCATCACGTCGGAGTGGTCGCCGAAGATGTTCAGCGCCTGGGTGGACACGGTACGGGCGGAGACATGGAACACGGCGGGCAGCTGCTCGGCTGCGATCTTGTACATGTTGGGGATCATCAGCAGCAGGCCCTGGGAAGCGGTATAGGTGGTGGTCAGAGCGCCGGCGCCCAGAGAACCGTGAACCGCGCCGGCAGCGCCGGCCTCAGACTGCATTTCCACCACCTTGACCTGGGTGCCGAAGATGTTCTTCAGCCCGTTGGCGGACCACTGGTCCACAAAGTCGGCCATAGGGGACGACGGGGTGATGGGGTAGATGGCCGCAACCTCAGAGAACGCGTAGGACACGTGCGCCGCAGCGTTGTTGCCATCCATGGACTTCATTTTTCTTACCATAAATGAACCTCCTCATAAAAACATTTCGCGGATTTCTCAACGAAACACCATACATTGTGTATATTACCACAATGTCTCTTTTTTGTAAACGGAAAAATCAGCCTTTTTCACGGATTAAGGCTTTTTCTTCATCGTGCACAAAAATTCTCACGCCAACCGGGAAGTTTTTTTGGCAATGTATTTCAAAACGGCGGGATATGTGCTAAAATACAGATGAAACATATCAGAAAGCAACATGAGACTGTCGAAAAAAATTGGAAATCTTCCGCCATCGGAAAGGAAGATCGTTACGAAAGAAACCCATCAGGGGTGTCTTTCGTTTGCAATCACAGGTTTTTCAGAACTTATTAGGTTCTGAAAAACCGCACGCAGCTTGTCAAAAAGCCATTTTTGACAAGCTGCGCAGAACACGCGTATTTTTTGTGAAAGGATGTGAGGGGGCATGGTGGTAACGGTACGGTCCCTGGGCCTCAGCGGCATCAGCGGATACGAGGTGTCGGTGGAGTGCTTCCTGTCCGGGGGACTGCCCGCCTTCGACGTGGTGGGCCTGCCGGACGCGGCGGTGCGGGAATCCCGGGAGCGGGTCCGGGCCGCCATCAAGGCCTGCGGGGCCAGATTCCCCGTCAGCCGCATCACCGTGAACCTGGCCCCGGCGGGCCAGCGCAAGGAGGGCACGGTGTACGACCTGCCCATTCTGCTGGGCATTCTCACGGCGGCGGAGGAGCTGAAGGGCCTGCCGGAGGACGCGGCATTTTTAGGGGAGCTGAGCCTCACCGGCGCGCTGCGTCCGGTGACGGGGGTTCTGCCCATGGCCCTGTGCGCCGCCCGGATGGGCATCCGCCAGCTGTACGTCCCCGCCCAGAACGCCCCGGAGGCCACCCTGGCCCAGGGGATCACCGTCTATCCGGTGGAAAACATCGCCCAGCTGGTGGCCCACCTTACCGGCGACGCCCCTATCGCCCCCCAGACCCCCTGGACCCCCTCGCCGGTGTCCCGGCCCCTGCCGGACTTTGCCGACGTCATGGGCCAGGAAAACGTAAAGCGGGCCTTAGAGGTAGCCGCCGCCGGGGGCCACAACGTGCTGCTGATCGGCTCCCCCGGCTCCGGCAAGTCCATGCTGGCCCGGCGGCTGCCCTCCATCCTGCCGGATATGACCCGGCAGGAGTCCCTGCAAACCACCGAGGTATACTCCGTGGCGGGGATGACGGACCCCGCCCACCCTCTGGTGACCCAGCGGCCCTTCCGCAGCCCCCACCATACGGCCTCGCCGGTGTCCCTGTCCGGCGGCGGCACGGTGCCCCGGCCCGGGGAGATTTCCCTGGCCCACAACGGCATCCTGTTTCTGGACGAGCTGCCGGAATTCGACAAAACCGCCCTGGAGACCCTGCGCCAGCCCCTGGAGGACGGGGTGGTCACCATCACCCGGGTGTCCGGGTCCCTGACCCTGCCCAGCCGGTTCATGCTGGTGTGCGCCATGAACCCCTGCCGCTGCGGGTGGTACGGGCACCCTTCCGGCCGCTGCACCTGTTCGGAAAGCCAGGTGGAAAGCTATATGCGCCGCATTTCCGGCCCCCTGCTGGACCGCATCGACATGCACATCGAGGTACCGTCGGTGGAGTACGAGGCCATGCGCCGCAAGGAAAAGCCGGAGACCTCGGCTCAGGTCCGCGCCCGGGTCAACGCCGCCCGGGAGCTTCAGAAGCAGCGCTTTTCCGGCACCGGCGTCAGCTGCAACGCCTATATGACCCCGGCCATGATCGGGCAGTACTGCCTGCTGGACCAGGCGGGAGAGCGGCTGATGAAGGGGGCCTTTGACCGGCTGGGCCTCACCGGCCGCAGCCACGACCGCATTCTCCGCATGGCCCGGACCATCGCCGACCTGGACGCCAGCCCGGATATCCAGGCCGCCCATCTGGCCGAGGCCATCCAGTATCGCAGCAGCACCCTGTTGAAATAGTCCCTCCGGTGGGTTATAATAACTGGAAACCATATACAAGGAGAAACGATCCCATGCACGAGATGATCCTGTGCAAGCTGGGCGAGGTGGTCCTGAAGGGCCTGAACCGCCGCAGCTTTGAAATGAAGCTAATGGGCAATATCCGCCGCCGCACCGGCCGGTTCGGCAAGTTCCGGGTGTACTCCAAGCAGAGCACCATCTATGTGGAGCCTGCGGAGGAGACCTGCGACCTGGCCGGGGCCTATGCCGCCTGCAAGCAGGTTTTCGGCATCATCGCCGTGGCCCGGGCCCTGCCCTGCACCAAGGAGAAGGAGGCCATTCTGGAAACCGCCAAGGCCTATCTGGGCGATGCCCTGACGGCGGCCCGCAGCTTCAAGGTGGAGAGCAAGCGGGCGGATAAGTCCTTCCCCATGACCTCCATCCAGCTGAGCCAGTGGGTGGGCGGACACCTGCATGAGGCCTTCCCCCACCTGGCGGTGGATGTCCACCACCCGGAGCTGACGGTGTATGTGGAGGTCCGGGAGGAGGCCGCCTATGTCCACGCCCCGGCCGAGCCCGCCGGCGGCCTGCCCATCGGCATGGGCGGCCGGGCCGTGAGCCTGCTGTCCGGGGGCATCGACTCCCCGGTGGCCAGCTATATGATCGCCAAGCGGGGCGTGGAGCTGGAGATGATCCACTTTGCCTCGCCTCCCTACACCAGCGAGCAGGCCCGGGAAAAGGTCCTCCAGCTGGCCCGGGATCTGGTGCCCTGGTGCGGGCGGCTGAATGTCACCATCATCCCCTTTGCCGAGATTCAGGAGGAGATTCGCCGCAATTGCCCGGAGGATCATTTCACCCTGATTATGCGCCGGTTCATGATGCGCCTGGCGGACGCCCTGGCCAAGGACCTGAACTGCCGCGCTCTGGTCACCGGCGAGAGCCTGGGCCAGGTGGCCAGCCAGACCATGGACGCCCTGGCCGTCAGCGGCGACGTGACGGACCTGCCCATTCTGCGGCCGGTGATCGGCATGGACAAGGAGGAGATCGTCCGCATTGCCCGTCACATCGGCACCTTTGAGACCTCCATCCTGCCCTATGAGGACTGCTGCACCGTGTTCACCCCCCGCCATCCCAAAACCCGCCCCCATGTGGAGGAGGTCCGCGAGATGGAGCAGGCCCTGGACGTGGAGGGCTTGGTCCGCCGGGCCATGGACGGCCGCGAGGTGGTAAAGCTCCGCTGAGCCGTTTTAACCCCAACGAAAAGGAAGTGATACCATGCCCCACCAGGCGGAGATCCTTGCCGTGGGCACGGAACTGCTTTTAGGCAGCATTACCAATACAAACGCACAATTTTTGTCGGAACTGCTGGCCTCGGCAGGAATCGACGTGCTGTACCACACCGCCGTGGGGGACAATCCCCGGCGTCTGCGCCAGGCGGTGGAGATCGCCCGGGGCCGCTGTGACCTGCTGGTGTTCACCGGCGGCTTAGGCCCCACCTATGACGACATGACCAAGGAGACGGTAGCCGAGGCCTTCGGCCTGGCCCTGGAGTATCACCCGGAGGTCATGGAGGAAATCCGGCGCTATTTCGACAACGTATTCCACCGGCCCATGCCCGCCTGCAACCGCCGGCAGGCCATGCTGCCCCAGGGCTGCACGGTGCTGCACAACCCCGTGGGCACCGCCCCGGGCTGCATCTTCACGGCGGACGGCGTCACGGCGGTGCTGCTGCCGGGGGTCCCCCACGAGTGCCGGTATCTGGCGGAGCACGCCCTGCTTCCCTGGCTTCAGGGGTGCAGCGGCGGCGTTATCCGCAGCCACGACCTGCGGGTGTTCGGCCTGACGGAGCCCCGGGTCCAGGAGCTGCTGGGGGACCTGATGGACCGGGCGGAAAACCCCTCCCTGGCCCCCTATGCCAAGCCCGGCGAGGTGATGCTGCGGCTGACGGCCAAGGGCGAAAGCCCCCAGGACTGCCAGGAGCGCATGGCCCCGCTGTTCTGGGACGTCCGCTCCCGGCTGGGGAACTGTTTATACGGCGTGGACGTGTCCTCCCTGGAGGAGGTGGTCATCACCCGGCTGCGGCAGAAGGGGCTGACCCTTTCGGCGGCGGAGAGCTGCACCGGCGGCCTCATCGCCAAGCGGCTGACGGACGTGCCCGGAGCCTCGGCGGCGTTTCTGGGAGGCGTGGTGTCCTATACCAACGCCGTCAAGGCCGGGGTGCTGGGCGTGCCCCGGGACCTGCTGGAGCAATACGGCCCGGTGTCGGAGCCGGTGGCCCGGGCCATGGCGGAGGGCGTCCGGCGGCTTACCGGCAGCGACCTTTCGGTGTCCGTCACCGGCCTGGCCGGGCCTGACGGCGACGACCGGGGGAACCCCGTGGGCACCGTATATGTGGGGCTGAGCTGGCAGGGGGGCTCCCTGGTGCGGCGGCTGGCCCTGGGCGGCGACCGGCCCCGCATCCGGCTTCTGGCCGCCAGCAGCGCACTGGATATCATACGCAGACACCTTTGTGATCTGCCCATAGAACAGGAATAGGAGAAAAAATAACATGGCAGCAAACCCGATGAACAACAAGAACCTGGGCCGGACCCACAGCAAGGAGCTGGCCAAAAACAACCGCGGCAAGCGTACCCGGAAAAACAGCGACTACCAGACTGCGGCCACTGCCGCCCGCCAGGCCCAGGCCCAGAGCCAGGCCGCCCAGAAGGCCCCCTGGCCCACCAAGGTCAAGGTCACCCTGGGCATCATGTTCGGCGTGCTGGTGGCGTGCCTGGTGGTGCGGCTGGCGGTCCCCTCCCTGCAGGAAAACCAGATCCTCAACAGCGCCACCACCCTGCTGCTGGGTCTTTCCTGCGGCGCGCTGTATCTGATCCGCAAGGACTACCCCGCCCCCAAGCCCTCGAAGCTGGACGGCGTGGTCAACGCCGTTCTGATCGTGTTCGCCCTGGTATACGGCCTTCTGGGCGTCTGGGGCCTTCTGCAGCTGTTCGCGTAAAATTGTCCCGCCCTGTCCCGCCTTTGTCCCGGGAATTTCCCGTTGACAACCGGGACAGGGCGTGCTATATTGAGGGATAACAAAAGGCGTTGACGAGGAAGCCGCCTGCGGCAGGCAGCAGAGAGGGACCCATCTTGGTGCAAGGGTCCCGGCTGAAAGCAGGATGCGTACCGCCTCCGAGCCGTCCGCCCAACGGGCCATGGCCCCAGTAGGCCGGACCGGGCCCTCCCGTTACAGAGGAGCTACGAGCGACGGGACCCGTGTCCCGTAAGCAGGGTGGAACCGTGGAGTAATGCCGATTACCTCACCCCTGAATCACTGTCAGGGGTGGGGATTTTTATTTCCTGACCCCAATCTGAAGGAGGAATTATCATGAGCGAAGAAAACAAGTACACCTTTGAAAACGAGGAATACCGCCGGACGTACTGGCATACCTGCTCCCACGTCCTGGCCCAGGCCGTCAAGCGCCTGCACCCGGAGGTGAAGCTGGCCATCGGCCCGTCCATTGAAAACGGCTTTTATTACGATCTGGACGCGCCCTTTGCCTTCACCCCCGAGAACCTGGCCGAGATCGAGGGCGAAATGCGCAAGATCTGCAAGGAGAAGCTGAAGCTGGAGCGCTTTGAGCTGCCCCGGGAGGAGGCCCTGCAATATATGGAGGAGCGGCAGGAGCCTTACAAGGTGGAGCTGATCAACGACCTGCCCGCCGACGCCCACATCTCCTTCTATAAGCAGGGAGAGTTCGTGGACCTGTGCGCCGGTCCCCACCTGGATTCCACCGGCCGCATCAAGGGCAACGCCATCAAGCTGACCGCCTGCAACGCCGCCTATTGGCGGGGCGACAGCAATCGCCAGACCCTGCAGCGGATCTATGGCGTGGCCTTCCCCAAGAAGGAGGAGCTGGACGCCTATCTGGAGCGCATTGAGGAGGCCAAGCGCCGCGACCACCGCAAGCTGGGCAAGGAGCTGGGCCTGTTCATGATGACCGAGGAGGGCCCGGGCTTCCCGTTCTTCCTGCCCAAGGGCATGGTGCTGAAAAACACCCTGCTGGACTATTGGCGGCAGTGCCACAAGCGCTACGGCTATGTGGAGATCTCCACGCCTATCATCCTCAACCAGGAGCTCTGGCACCGCAGCGGCCACTGGGATCACTACAAGGACAATATGTACACCACCGTCATCGACGGCGAGGATTACGCCATCAAGCCCATGAACTGCCCCGGCGGCATGCTGGTTTATAAGAGCGAGCCCCATTCCTACCGCGACCTGCCCCTGCGCATGGCGGAGCTGGGCCTGGTCCACCGCCACGAGATGTCCGGCGCGCTGCACGGCCTGTTCCGCGTCCGCTGCTTCACCCAGGACGACGCCCACATCTTCATGACCCCCGACCAGATGAAAGACGAGATCAAGAACGTCGTGAAGCTGTTTGACGAGATTTACTCCACCTTCGGCCTGACCTATCAGATCGAGCTGTCCACTATGCCCGAGGACCACATGGGTGACGAGAAGGACTGGAAGTTCGCCGAGGATACCCTGCAGGCGGCCATCACCGAAATGGGCAAGGACTTCATCATCAACGCCGGTGACGGCGCGTTCTATGGCCCGAAGCTGGACTTCCATCTGGCCGATTCCCTGGGCCGGACCTGGCAGTGCGGCACCATCCAGCTGGACTTCCAGATGCCCGAGCGCTTCGACCTGGAGTATGTGGGCGAGGACGGCGAGAAGCACCGCCCCGTCATGATCCACCGGGCGCTGCTGGGCTCCATCGAGCGCTTCATCGGCGTCATCACCGAGCACTTTGCCGGCGCCTTCCCGGCATGGCTGTCCCCGGTGCAGGTCAAGCTCCTGCCCGTTACCGACCGGGCCATGGACTACGCCAAAAACGTCGCCGCCCAGCTGGACAGCCAGGGCTTCCGGGTGGAGGTAGACGGCCGCAACGAGAAGATCGGCAAGAAGATCCGGGAGGCCACCCTGGAGAAGATCCCCTTCATGCTGGTGGTGGGCGACCGGGATATGGAGGCGGGCACCGTGTCCGTCCGCACCCGCACCGGCGAGGACCTGGGGGCCATGTCCCTGGCGGACTTCGCCGCCAAGCTCCACGAGATCGTGGACTCCAAGGCAAGACAGTAAAAAAAGAACCCTTTTTCTCCGCCGCCCGGGGCTTCCCGGGCGGCGGAGCTGTTGCCTGCAAGGAGGCAACCAGTCCGGAAAATTTGTGGATTTTGTGATTTAGCCCTTGACATTCTCACAGATTTTGTTATAATAATCCATGCTGTTGTCGCAGCGGAATATATGCAGTGGTATCGAAGTGGTCATAACGAGCACGACTGGAAATCGTGTTGTCGTCAAAAGCGGCACGAGGGTTCAAATCCCTCCCACTGCGCCAGAGAAACCCCCGGAAAGCGGATGCTTTCCGGGGGTTTGATTTTGCCCGGCCCGGCAAATAAACCATCCCCCGCCCTGCCAATCGGCAAGGCGGGGGATGCGCTGTTCGGGTTATTCGCCGATGGGATCGTCGTCGGAGTCGTCGTGGACCGGCGCGCCGCCGTTGGCAGGCAGCGGGGCGATGAGGGTGCGGTACAGCCGCCGGAAGAACACCAGGGTCACCAGCAGGGAGGCGATCTCCGCCAGGGGATAGCTCCACCAGACCAGATCATCGTTGCCGATAGAATAGCCGTAGCGGGCCAGGACATAGGCAATGGGCACCAGAAACACCAGCTGCCGGATGATGGAGGTGGTCATGGAGTACACCGCTTTGCCCAGGGCCTGGAAGGAGCTGCCCAGGGCGATGCAGGCTCCGGCCATGCAGAAGCTCAGGGAGATGATCCGCAGGGCAGGGACGCCCACCTGGAGCATGGTGTCCGTGGCGTCGAAGATCTTCAGCAGAGGCCCGGGAATGGCCCAGAAGATGATCACGCCCAGCACCATGATGCAGGAGGCGTAGATGGTGCTGCGCTTGATGGTCTCCACCATCCGCAGCCGGTTCTGGGCCCCGTAGTTATAGGCCACGATGGGCACCACGCCGTTGTTCAGGCCGAACACCGGCATGAAGATGAAGCTGTTGAGCTTGAAGTAGATGCCGAAGGCCGTGGCCGCCGTCTCCTTGGCGGAGTGGTACGCGATGAGGATCTTGTTCATGCAGAAGGTCATCACCGAGCCGATGGCCACCATGATGACGCTGGGCAGGCCGATGGCGTAGATGTTGCCCACCAGCCGCCAATTGGGCCGGAAGCCCCGGAATTGCAGGTGAATTTCCTCGTTCTTCTTCAGGTTGAAGATCAGGGCCAGGATACAGCCGCAGAACTGTCCGATGACCGTGGCCACCGCCGCGCCGGTGACGCCCATGTCCAGCACGAAGATAAAGATGGGGTCCAGCACGATGTTCACAATGGCGCCCAGACCCTGGGTATACATGGACAGGATGGATCGGCCGGTGCCCTGCAGCAGCCGCTCGAACATGATCTCGCAGAACAGGCCCAGGGAGCCGCAGCAGCAGACCAGCAGATAGTCCGTGCCGTTTTCCACAATGTAGTCGATCTGGGTCTGGGACCGGAAGAAGGGCCCGGCAAACAGCAGCGCCAGCACGGCGCAGATGGCAAAGCCCACCACCGCCAGGAACACGCCGTTGATGGCCACAGCGTTGGCCCGCTCCTGGTCCTTGGCTCCCAGGGCCCGGCCCATCAGGGCGTTAACGCCCACGGCGGTGCCGGTGGCCAGACCGATCATCAGGTTCTGGGCCGGAAACGCCAGGGACACGGCGGTCAGCGCCTGCTCACACACCCGGGACACGAACACGCTGTCCACGATGTTGTACAGGGCCTGCACCAGCATGGAGATGATAATGGGCAGGGACATGTTGATAATCAGCTTGGAAATGGGCATGGTGCCCAGCTTGTTTTCTTTTTCCATGGGACGGTATCCCCTCCTTGATTTCGATTCACAAAAGGATATTGTACCATAGCCTTGGACAAATGAAAACCCCCTGAAAGCCACATTTTCGTCGGCGTTTCAGGGGATTTTTTATTCATTTTGGAAACTTATTTCGCCCGTCGAAACAATTTCTCACTGGGTCACCAGATAGCTGCCGCTGTCGGGGGCGTAGGCGGTCATGGCCACCACCCGGGTGGCGGCGTCGTAGCCTGTGGGCAGGGCCGAGGCGTCCGCCTCCGGCATGACATACACCCGGTCGAAGCAGGCCGTCAGCAGCTCCGGCGTCAGGCCGTTGTCCGCCGTGGGCGTCTCCCGCAGCACCACGGACAGCACCGTGCCCTCCGGCAGCTGCTTTTCCAGAGCCTGGGCGAAGTCCTTCAGCACCGCCGTCCTGTCGGCAGGCAGGTCCAGGGCCGTCTGGTCGCCGCTGGTGGGATACAGGAACCAATCCAGCAGGATCTCGTCAAAGCCCAGCCGGGCGCACTCCTCGGCCAGGTCCGTGATATACCGCAGGGTCTCCGGCTTGGTGGGGTCCAGCCAGCGGCGGCCGGAGCCGTCCCGGTACAGGACGCCCTCGGCGGTGCACAGGGCCGCCCGGTCCCCCATGGCGTCGGCGTAGGCGTTGTCGCAGAAGCAGGCAAGCCTTGCCACGGTGTAGCAGTCGCTGTCCAGAATGGTCTGGAGGTTCCGGCTGGTGGCATTGCCGCCGGTGAGGATGCCCTCCGGCAGGGACACCGCCGTGTGATAGGCCACGGAGCCGTCGTACATCTTCACGTTGACGGCCACGGCCTCCCGGCCCGTCAGCAGATAGCCGGGGTCGCCGCCCAGGCAGCCGTAGGGCAGCTCCCAGGCGTGGATGGCGTCCACCTTCTGCCGCTGCGGCTCCTCCCGGGTGATGTCCACGTCATCCGGCACAGGGGCGGGGTCCGGCTGGGGCTTCTCCGGCTCCTTCCGGAACCAGGGCAACTCCAGATGGGCCTTGCCCTCGTCGTCATACACCACGTATTCCTGGGTCAGCAGATAGGCCACCGCCGCAATCAGCACCAGCACCAGCACGATGACCAGCGCCACCTTGCCCCGGGTGTTTCTTCCCCGGTAGCGATGATATCCCTTTGTGGTCATGGAGCGCACCTCCGTTCACGGAAAATTCAGGGCTGGATGCTGTCCAGCTGTCCCACCCGGCGGGCATGGCGTCCGCCCTCAAATTCGGTGTTCAGGAACACCTCCACAATACGCTTGGCCAGGTTGGGGCCGGTGATGCCCGCGCCCAGGGCCAGCACGTTGGCATCGTTGTGACGGCGGGTCATCGCGGCGGACAGGGAGTCCGTGCAGTGGGCGCAGCGGATGCCCTTGACCTTGTTGGCGGCGATGGAAATGCCGATGCCGGTGGTGCAGATGACGATGCCCTTTTCGCATGCGCCGGAGGCCACCAGCCGGGCCACCTTCTCGCCGTAAATGGGATAGTCCACGCTTTCGGTGGAGAAGCAGCCCACGTCCTCAACGTCGATGTCGTGCTCCTCCAGCCAGATGAGAATGTCCTGCTTCAGCAGATAGCCGCCGTGATCGCAGCCGATGGCAATTTTCATGATTCGTTCTCCTCTCGGGTATCACAGGGCCTGAAACAGCGGCCGACCCCGTTCAAATGTGGTGAAATAGCGGAAGCCGCAGGTCCGCAGAAGCTCCTGGCGCTGCCGGATGAAGCAGCCCACGTCCTCCGGCCGGTGGGCGTCGCTGCCCAGGGTGATGATCTCGCCGCCCAGACTGCGGTACAGCCGCAGGATCTCCTCCCCCGGCAGGGGCTCGTTTCCCCGGTTGGTGTTGCACTCGATGCCCACCCCCTGGGGAATGATGGTGCGGAAGATCTCCTCCACCCGGTCCATGTGGCGGCGGAAGGTCATGTGCTCCCCGTGGTGCTCGTTGATATACCGCAGGGGCAGGGTCAGGTGGCCCAGCACCTGAAACCGGCCCCACTGGGCCAGGGCCAGCACATCGTCCAGATAGCTGCCGATGACACTATCATAATACGCTTCGCTGCCTTTTTCAATATAGTACAGGTCCATGTTGGCAAACTTTTTTCCGCTCAGGTGCACGGAGCCGATGACAAAGTCCAGCTCCTCCCCGGCCAGAAGCCGGTCCGCCCGGTCGAAGCTCAGCTGGGCCTCCCCCAGCTCCGCCCCCCGCCGCAGGGTGATCCGGTCCCCCCACAGCGCCTGAGCCTCATGGAACTGCCGCCGGGACTCCGCCCAGTCGAAGTCGTCCCGGGGGGCCAGGGTGCCCCAGTGGATGGTGTCCACATGGTCGGTGATGCACAGCTCCCGCAGGCCCTGCCGGACGGCAGCCTCCGCCGCCTGGGCCATGGTCTGGCGCCCGTCCGGGGAGCAGGTGGAATGGACGTGATAGTCTGCAAGATACATGGCTTACTTCTTCTTCCCGAAAAAGCTGCGGTGCTTTTCGTAGTTGCCCTCGCCCAGGGTCTCGCTGAACCTCTTCAGGGCTTCCTTCTGCTCCCGGTTCAGGTCCCGGGGCGTCTCGATGGTGACGGTGACGTACTGGTCGCCCCGTCCCCGGCCGTTGAGAACGGGAATGCCCTTGCCCCGCAGCCGGAACACGGTGCCGGTCTGGGTGCCCTCGGGGATGGTGTATTTCACCCGGCCGTCGATGGTGGGGATCTCCAGCTCCGCGCCCAGCACCGCCTGGGTGAAGGTGATGGGGGCCTCGCAGAACACGGAGGTGCCCTCCCGGCGGAAGATCTCGTGGGGCCGCACCATCACGGTAATCAGCAGGTCGCCGCTGGGGCCGCCGTTGGAGCCTGCGTGGCCCTGGCCCCGCAGGGAGATGGTCTGGCCGTTGTCGATACCGGCGGGGATGTTCACCTGAATGGTCCGGCGCTTGCGGATGCGGCCGCTGCCGTGACAGTCGGGGCAGGGCTGGTGGATGATCTTGCCGGTGCCCCGGCACTTCTGGCAGGGGCCCTGGCTCTGCATGACGCCGAAGGGCGTCCGCTGGGCCTGGGTCACGGTGCCGGTGCCGCGGCAGTCGGGGCACACCTCCGGCGTGGTGCCATGGGCGCAGCCGTTGCCTTTGCAGGTGGGGCAGGGCTCGCTGCGGTCCACCGTCACGGATTTCTCGCAGCCGAAGGCGGCCTCCGTGAAGTCCACGGACACGCTGGCCCGGATGCTCTCGCCCCGGCGGGGTCCGTTGCGCCGCTGCTGGCCGCCGCCGAAGCCGCCGCCGAAGAAGCTGCCGAAAATGTCGCCCAGGTCGCCGAAGTCGAAGCCGCCTGCCCCGTATCCGCCGCCCTGGCCCGCGCCATAGTTGGGGTCCACCCCGGCGAAGCCGAACTGGTCATATTTCTGGCGCTTTTCGGGATTGGACAGCACCTCGTTGGCCTCGTTGATCTCCTTGAACTTCTCCTCGGCCTCCTTGTCGCCGGGGTTCATGTCCGGGTGATACTTCCGGGCCAGCTTTTTGTATGCTCTTTTGATCTCGTCCTCGCTGGCGCCCTTTTCAACGCCCAGGACCTCGTAATAATCGCGTTTCTCTGCCATAACGGCCCGCTCCCTTCTCTGGGTCTTCTATCCCTGAACACCACAGGAAGGGACAGGAAGCCCTGCCCCTTTCCGGTGGTGAAATTTCACTTATTTATTCTTGGTGTCGTCGTCATCCACGACCTTGTAGTCGGCGTCGTAGTACTGGCCGCCCTGGTCACCCTGGGCGCCGCCCTGCTGGCCGGCCTGGGTGGGGTCGCCCTGGGGCGCCTGCTGCTGATACAGCTTCTCGCTCATCTTGTAGAACAGCTGGGTCAGCTCCTCGGTGGCGGCCTTGATGGCGTCGGTGTCCTCGCCCTTCAGGGTCTCCTTCAGCTTGTCGATACCGGCCTGGATGGGGGCCTTCTCGCTTTCGGGCAGCTTGTCGCCCACCTCGCTGAGGGTCTTTTCGGACTGATAGACCATCTGGTCGGCCTGGTTGCGGACCTCCACCTTCTCCTTGATCTTGGCGTCCTCGGCGGCATACTGCTCGGCTTCCTTCACAGCCTTCTCGATGTCGTCCTTGCTCATGTTGGAGGAGGAGGTGATG
>OGHO01002577.1_pt1 | contig 13847 bp, 10 predicted proteins | sample 1571421 | NCBI WGS metagenome assembly OGHO01 (sample SAMEA2581937, study PRJEB24529) | metagenome | biome: Human gut stool | place: China | collected 2011
ATATCTGGATTACTACAACAACCGCAGGATCAAGGCAAAACTCAAGGGCTTGCCGCCTGCAATACACAGACAACAAGCCCTTTCGGCTGCTTGAGTTGTTTTACTTAAAATATTCGTCTAACCTTTTAGGGTCAATTCATAGAGGCTTTCAGCTTGCATTTTATTTACTTTTATAGTTCTCTACGCAACCTATCTGTTACCAACAAACTCAGTTGAGTTACATATATTCATGACACTGGGAAAAATCCGAATATATTGAATTTTACTCCTAATGCAGTATATATCATATTTCTGCTAATCACAATACCCTGTTTCACGCCTTATCAACTCTCCCTCACCGAAAGTCAAGACGCTTATAATACGTATATCCTCTTGATGAAACGGATATATTATGATAAAATGCGATTAACCATAGATTTTCATAAAAATCGAAAGTTGGAGGTGCGTTATGACATATATTACACGAGAGCTGGAGCGTAAGTTCCTAAAGCTCAATGATTTTTTCAAGGTTATTCTTGTGACCGGTGCAAGACAGGTCGGCAAAACTACGATGCTCAAGCATTTGGCAGCCGATGACAGAACCTATGTCACGATGGATAACGCTATGGCGAGAGAACTTGCCCAGACCGACCCCGTATTATTTTTCCAAACCTATAAACCGCCTATCCTCATTGACGAAATACAGAAAGCTCCGGAGCTGTTTGAGCAAATCAAGATAATTTGTGATGAGAGCGACGAAAGGGGCCTTATCTGGCTGACGGGTTCACAGCAATATAAGATGATGGAGCGAGTGCGTGAAACACTTGCAGGAAGAATCGGAATACTGGAACTGTACAGCTTATCCGCAAGAGAAAAAGCAGGAATAGTGTTTGACACCGATTTGGACTTCTCGCTCGCAACCTTGCAGGCACGACAGAGAAAACTCCCGAAAAACGATGTGGTACACGTCTTTAACCACATTTGGGAGGGCGGTATGCCCCAGGTGCAGGGAGTTGACGATGAGCTTCGTCAAGAGTATTTCAATTCCTACATCGACACCTATCTGATGCGAGATGTGGCAGAAGCTGGCGGCATTACCGATACGGTTCGCTTCCGCAAGTTCCTTGTAGGCTGTGCAGCACTTGTTTCAGAGCAGGTCAACTATTCGACACTTGCAGAGTCCGCCGATATTGCTCCAAGTACCGCAAAGGAATGGCTGAAAGTTCTTGTCGGACTTCACATTGTCTATCTCCTTGCCCCGTATTCCAACAATGAACTGAAACGGCTTAGTAAGACTCCGAAGCTATATTTCTGCGACACCGGACTTTGTGCTTATCTTTCGATGTGGCTGACAGCGGACACCCTCCGCAACGGCGCTGCAAGCGGTCATTACTATGAGAATTATGTGGTAATGGAGCTTGTGAAAAACTACGCTTATGCAAAGTCAAAGGTTAATATCACTTACTTCCGTGATTCCAACGCAAAAGAGATTGATGTGTTCGTTGAGGAAAACAATGTGATTCATCCGTTGGAAATCAAAAAGAGTGCCTCACCCGACCGCCGTGATGTCAAGAAATACAGCATAATTGATAAGGCTTCCCTAAACCGTGGATACGGCGGCATTATCTGTATGTGTGAGGAACCGATGCCAATTGATGCGGATAATTGTTTTATTCCCAGCAATCTAATCTAAACAATTTCAAACAGTTTGTTAATCATTAGAAATGTGCACCGCAAGGCACACTTAAAAATCCCGATGCCATTGTCAATGACATCGGGAAAAATCTGAATATATTAAATTTTACTCCTAATGCAGTATATATCATATTTCTGCTAATCACAATACCCTATTACGCACCTTATAGAGTTAGAATCGCACAATTTGATCTATCGCATATAGCGGCAAATTCAGAAGCCATCCTTCTTTTTTATAGTCCGCCATGGACGTACGCACAGAAACCTCCGGCGAAAACTTTTCATAATACGTTTTCAGGCTCTTGGCTCTAAGATTTACCTCTGCCTTTACTTCAACAGGAACAATCCGCTCGCCTGTATCAACAACAAAGTCAACCTCACAAGAGCCCCTATCATTCGTGTAGTAACAAATCTCCAAATCCTCCATATTTTTAAGCTGCTGACAAACATATTGCTCTGTAAGAGCTCCCTTGAACTCTACAAAAAGGTCATTCCCATCCAGTAAGGTTCTCTGCCGAAGCCCAACCATACAGCTAAGAAGCCCTACATCCACTACAAAGAGTTTAAATGCCTTCAAATCCTCATACGCACGCAAAGGAATGCCTACTGCATTGACACGGCTAACCTTATGGATCAGACCACAGTCGCTAAGCCACAGCATTGCTGTTTCATATTCCTTTGCACGAGCCCCTTCTCGTACCAGCCCATAAATAAATTTTTTGTTTTCTTTCGCCAACTGAGACGGGATGCTGTTCCATAACATACGCAATCTCGGAACAATTTCGTTGGGAGCATGCTTTGAGAAATCCTGTTCATAAGCCTCCAGAATTCTCTTTTGAATATATCGAACCTCATTAAAGTCCTTATTTTCTACAAAGCTTTGTACCGCCTCCGGCATACCACCGATAAAATAATACTGCTTTAATGCATCAATATAAGTTTGCTTAAAGCTTGTAATCATTTCAAAGTCCAGATTCTCAAGCAATTCAGCAAATTGCTCTTTATCGGTTGCCATTAAAAACTCCTTGAAGGAAAGCGGATAAAGCTTTAAAAAATCAACCTTGCCAACAGGGAACGATGTGCCTTGATGTAGGGCAATGCCGAGCAATGAGCCTGCACATATAATATGATACTGTGGTGCATTTTCATAAAAATACTTAAGAGATGATAACGCTCTTGGCACCTCCTGCACTTCATCAAAAATCAGCAAACAGTTTTCGGAGTTGATTTTTCGTCCGACATACAACTCTATCCCCATAATTAAGCGTTTCGTATCCAAATCGGAGGCAAATAACTCTGCCATTCTTGAATTAGAATCAAAGTTGATATATACAGTATCCGCATAAGCCTGCTTACCAAACTCTTTCATTAGCCATGTCTTGCCAACCTGACGAGCCCCTTCAATAATCAAAGGCTTACGACGTTTACTTTGTTTCCATTTTAATAGCTTTTCCATAGCAATTCGGTACATCACACACACCTCCGTTATCCTAATTTTAACATAGTATACCACCATATCACAGAAATTACAACGAACATTGTATTTATGCATACATTTTTTACACCGAATCATTGCAGCATCCGTCATAATATTTATTGATTGCATGAGTAAGACGTCCGCTTCTTCTTACCCGGAAAACCAAGTTTTTTTGTACAATAAAATACCGACTTCCCAATCTTTCTTTTAGGCCTAGCGATTGGGAGTCGGTACATGGTTTTCAATCAGTCTCTACATCATATTTCAAAAATTCAAGAATTTCTTCTTTGGCAGTGAATGAGGAATACCGCGCTTCACGATTACTCATATACATCAAAGCCTCATTCCAATCATCCATAGAATAGGCCTCCTCCGGTATCTGCTCTACTACATCAATCAAATCAAATTTTGTTGTTCTTTTTCAATTTTCGTAAATCCCTAATATAAGTGCAACGGGCTTTCTGCGCTAAGTAGTCAATGAGCGGTAGCTTTTCCATTTATTATTCCTCCTCGACATTTTGCATTATAACAATGCTCCCTTCCAAGTATCCAGTGATTTTATCATTTCACTTCTCAACCCGAAAGGGAGCTCATTTTCACTGAACGTCCTTGTTCGCTGATTGGCTATTTGCCATTATGTCTAAATATTATTTATATCTATCCCAATTCGGATTCTCTGTCAGCTTTGTCCAATACTCATTGATTTCGCCTTTCTGCTTAAAGTCATGGCTATTTGTTGCCTCCTGCATATTGATGTAATACCAATCGCTCGGCTGATTATCCGGCCACTGAATCATGCCATCCAGCAAATCATCCACCGTTTCAGGCAGTCTATGCAGCATACGGTTAATCATGGATGCCGCCTCGGCTCTTGTGATGTTTTGGTCTGGCTTAAAGGAGCCGTCTGTATAGCCCTGTATCCAGCCCAGAGAGGCCGCACGTCTGATTTCATTTTCCGCCCAATGTCCGGAGATATCGTTAAAATCACTCTTTATCTCGACATTGCTTCGGTCGAAACGAGAGCAAATTGCCGCAAATTCCGCTCTTGTGATGGGTGCATTCGGCACAAAGGTATCCGCTGTGCGCCCTTTCAGAATACCGACATTTGCCATTGTGGAAATGGATTTATTATGCCACAATCCAAACGCCACATCGTTAAAAGCATTCTCTGCCGTAAGAACACCGCCGCCGTAATCAAGTGCCTGATTCCCGGTGATTTTGCCGCCGTTCATTTCAAAGGAGGCAGGTTGAGCGGTAAACAATGTACCACCGCCGCTTGCATTGGCATAGTCCGCAACATAAACCCCTGCACCATAACTGCCCTGACCGGATGTCTTGTAGGTGCTGTTGTTGGAGATCGTGCCGCCGTTCATGACCATCGTTGAGCCGATGATCGCGACACCGCCGCCACCATTTGCCGTATTGCCGCTAATTTCGCCGCCGTTCATGGTAAAGGTACTGCCATTGCCAAGCAAAATACCGCCGCCCAATTCATAGTTACTATTTGTGTTGTTACGAATGACTGCTCCGTTCTCCATTGTTATCTTGACACCATTGTTCGCCAAAATGCCGGAGCCAAACTGAGCCGCTTTATTGTTTTGTAAAATAGCACCGCTTTTCAGCACGATGGTGCCGCCGTTCGCCGCCTTGATGATCGAATCGGTCTCCGCTGCGTGTGCCGCATCCACACTGTACTCCGCGCCGTCAATTACAACGTTACTCAGTGTCAGCGAGGCGGACGCATCGGCGAGTTCGATCATATAGCCGCCGAGCTTATAGCGGTGCAGTGTCTTTCCGTCAAGATCCCAGTTCTCTTTTCCTGTAACCCGATATACACTTTTAAGGAAAATATCGCTGGTACCCTTTGCATTCGCAAGCTCATTTGCCTTCTCAAGCGTCTTTACAGCAGTCGCTTCGCTCAGTCCGTCTTTATCATCTGCGCCATGCTGCTGGTCAAGGTAAATCACTGTATTAGCACTTTCTTCATCCGCCTCCAGTGTGCCAATCAGAGAATCCTCATCCTCGGCGAAAAACGCCTCATCCAATCCGCCCTCTCCAAATGCATCATCCTCCGCAGGTTTTTCTGCCTCAAGGCTTTCCACCTGTCCTTCCGCAGAAGTCTCCTCCGCAAAGGCAGCGCATGGCATAAGCGTAAAGGCCATCAGAAATGCCATTGCACATGACAATAGTTTTTTGCTCACTTTCTATAACCTCTCTTTCAAATAAAAATGATCTGCAATAAAAATTTACAAGAAAACGCTTATTCATAGATTGCATTTCTTCTGTATGTCCCCAAAATATACCAACTAAAAATTATATCAATATTTTTTCTCAATACAATCACTAAAAATTTTTTCATTAACAATGTATATCAAAATTTAAAACAACCCTGAGAAGTACCTAAATTCATATACAAACTTTTTACAGAAATTATCCATTTTTGACGAATTTCGCCACCTTTCGACAAATTTTTTCATTATTCCACCGTGTCGTTTTCATTCATCCATCTGTTGACGTGTTCATTAAATCTATGTTATGGTATATTTTGGTAAATGAGTTTCTATCATAGAACAAATATGATTATTTATCTCGTAAAAATAATATTCTAAAAGGAGTAACCCGAAATGGATAAATGCAGCGCCGCCGTAAAAAGAGCCAAAATATACTGCTTGTTTGTCGGAATCTTCGCTTTCCTGCTTGCGCTCCTTCTCAGCCAAGCTTTTTTTAATTATACGGAAAAAGAAATGAAAATGAGTGCAACCTATACGGCACAAAGCACAGTAAAACGCATCAACGCACACCTTGTGCAATATGTAGCCCTTTCCGATTTCTTGGAAAACATGATTAACTCCGGCTATGAGCTGAACGAAAGTACCTTTTCCAAGCTGGCGCAGCTGATTCCGAATCATAACAACATTATAAAAGCATACGAGCTGGCACCGCAGGGAATCATAACGGAGATTTATCCCAAGCAGGAAAATGAAACGGTTTTTGGTATGAATATTTTGACGGAGCATGAACGAAAATGCGACGCACAGCGGGCAAAACAAACCAAGGGGTATACCATCGGCGGCCCTTATACATTAAAGCAGGGCGGTCTCGGTGCATTGCTTTTCGATCCGGTCTATCAAACCGACGCTTCAGGCAACCGCAGCTTCTGGGGCTTCGTTATCATGGTGATCGACTGGGATGAGTTTATTGATAAAATCGGCTTGGAGCGATTAAGTGATGCCTCCTATTGCTATGAAATATGGGCAAAAAACAGCCAAACAGGCGAAAAAATCACTTTGGCACAGAGCCAAAAAGATATGCCCCAAAATTGTCTTACCGTTGAATGTGGGATTCCGAACGATACTTGGTATGTGGATATTGCCCCGACTGCCGGATGGATTCCGACTGCCTGGTGGATAATTGCAGGCATTTTTTCATTGATTCTCTCCATAATGACTGCTACCATTTTTTATCAGCTTTACAGCAAAAAATATCGGGAAAAGCAATATATCGATGAGCTGCAAAAGGCAACCGCGCAGGCAAGGCTTGCGAATGAGGCAAAAACGAAATTCCTTTTTCGCATGAGCCACGATATCCGCACGCCGATGAACGCAATTATCGGCTTTTCCGACCTTTTGGAAAAGCATTTACAGGATGAAAAAAAGGCCTCTGCGTATTTGAAAAAGCTGCAATCCTCCGGCAACCTCCTAATGACAATCCTCAATCAGGTTTTGGAGATTGCCCGCATCGAAAGCGGAACAGCCACCCTGCGATTAGAGGCTGAGGATATGGAGGCGCTGTTTCATTCTTTGTATACGGTTTTTGAATCGGATATTCAACAGAAGGAGCTTCATTATTCCGAAGAAATTCATATCCGGCATAAATATGCCGTTTGCGATAAAACAAGATTGCAGGAAATCCAACTGAACATCGTGAGCAATGCAATCAAATATACGCCGCGCGGACATACCATTCATATATCACTCAATGAGGTTGCATCCGATGATAAACAGGCGCAGTATGTTTTCACCTGCACGGATACAGGCATTGGCATGAGTGAGGAGTACCTCTCCCATATCTTCGAGGAATTCTCCAGAGAGGAAACCTCTGTAAAAAATGAGGTTCCTGGTACAGGGCTTGGGCTGCCTATCGTAAAATCCATTATTGAGCTGATGGAAGGAACCATTCAAGTAGAAAGCAAGCAAAACATCGGCACAAAGATTACAGTAACCCTTCCGTTTGATATTGCAGAAAAAAAGGATGTCTCCGGAAAACAGGAACCCAAGCAGCCCTCTCGTGCAGAAGAAAAGCCCTATCGCATTTTGCTCGCCGAGGATAATGCACTGAACGCGGAAATTGCATTAGAGCTTTTAAAAGGGGCAGGTTTTCTTGTGGAGCACGCCGCAGATGGCCAAGCGTGTGTGGATATGCTTAGTCACGCAGAGGATGACTATTATGACTTAATTCTGATGGATGTGCAAATGCCGATTCTAAACGGCTATGAGGCAACGAAAAAAATCAGGCAGCTGGAAAATCGAAAAAAAGCGGAAATTCCCATTCTTGCAATGACGGCGAATGCTTTTTCCGAGGATCAGCAGGCCGCACTGGAGGCAGGCATGAATGAGCATGTTGCCAAGCCCATCGATATGAATGTTTTGCTTCGGGTTATGATGAAATATCTGTAACACGCAAAAAAATTATAAAATTAACTGAAAAAAGTAAACAAGAAAACAAGGACGCTCTTTCTTTTTTGATGAACGTCCTTGTTTTCTTGTTAGTCGAATCAGTACAAAATCGCACAAACGATAGTCAGATTTTCTATGATAATCGATGCGGCTTGACACTAAACCTGTCCGTAACCAATAACCCAAGGAAGCATAACGAAAAAAGCGGACATTTCTGTCCGCCTAATTTCAATTCCTATTTCTTCCCACGGGATAAACCGTGTCTCTTGCTATTAACATCCAATTCACAATATCAAAAAAACATCCCAGCACGCTTTCACAAATACACCCTCTTTCCGCAGACATATCATCCCATTTCTGCAAATATGCAATCGCAGCTTTCGCTTTCGCATACGCCTCCACTGCATCTTGGTTCTCCTTTGGCAGCTTAATCCGTTTCGGGATATATTCCACATTTCCCTCCTCATTCAGAATCGCATCTCTCAGCGACAAAATACTCGCAATCAGCTCCACTGTGCCATATACATTCCTTCGGAAGTCTTCTTCCTGTAAAGACTTACCTAAAATCTCCATACATTCTGCTGCTGTTTCTGTTGAGCGGTATCGTAAGTAAATCTCCCGAAAAGCCGCATAATACTTTGAGCTCTCGGTAATGCCCATGGATACCGCTTTTTCATATCGTCCTTTATAATACGCACTCAGCTCCTTCATGCGTGCAAGAGAATCCATACGGCTCACCTCTTTGCTTTTGATATTCCTTCATTGTTCCGTCACTTCCTCTTTATACAGCCTGTTTTAACATCAGCCGTTTTAATACTTGATTTTGATATTTATTTACGAATGCCGCAACCGTTTCAGTCATATTTTGGTTTTGATACCCACGGCATTGTATTATTTCCCCGTTCTGCACCTCCATGGTAAAATACGCCTTATCCATTTTTCTTACATCCCGGATGAAAAGGATAATGCTCTTTCCATTTGCAACCCTTGACGTATAGGTCCCGACACAATGGCGTAGGGCATGCCCTTCTTCTTTGATAGAGAATAAATCCTTCGGTACAATAACAGCATATTCATCATCCAACCATGGATATACCTCTTGATACTCTTGCAAGAGGGCTTTTGCCATCTGTTCCTCTCGCTGAATCTGCTCCTTTCGTTCCTCCTCTCTTTTACGGAGTACCTCTGCCGATGCCTCATCATGTGCTTCCCATAGATTTTTCGGGAACAGCACGAAGGTGTTTTTCAGGTCATATCCCAGCTCCTCGCAAAAGCTGATGTAGTCCTTCCATTGCAACAGAACATTCCGATAGCTCACGTTTTTCTCTACAAATTGCATGCAATAACGTTCCGTTTTATGCAGTGTGGTATACCGCAAAACACTATAAATCGCATCTGTATTCCAATAGGTATCATAAAACCGCAAAAAGCTTGCTTCATCCATACGCATTCCTGTCGCAAGAATCCGCCGATAAACACGGAGCTGTTTCATTGACATATCCAGCTTTCGCACCAGTGAGATATCCTGCTTTGCCACCTGTAATATTTCCTTCATGTTGCTGCCGTTCTTATTGATGGAATGAAAATAATCATCGGTATGTACCAATTCATAAGCCAATTGATACATACGCATTTTAACCAAATTCTCTAAGAAAGGATTTCTCAAATACTGCCGCAGATAATACTGTGGTATGATATGCTGTTCCCCCGCATTTGTAAGATACTCCGGCAGGGCACTATACTGATATGGTGTATGTGCCAAAACCTTTTTAAGATTTTTGGTATAGACCGTATCATACTCCCTCTTATAACAAATACATCCATCCGACCATCTGACTTTACCGCTGTTTTTGAAATAACGCCATTCGTAGAAATCAACAGCTTCTCCTTCATAGAAATCCCGTTTTATCTCGAACAGCCTTAACTCCGGATTTCGATAGTCCTCCCCATAACTCTTGGTTACGCTAAAATAACGCACCACAAAGCCGCTTGGCGTTTTCTGGAAACAAGCTACCTCCGCATGATCCGTGATATGCCTTGTTCTGCTTCCTGCCAGAAACAGTACCTTCGTGTCACAATGCGGGCAATAGCCCGTAGAACGATGCTTTACATCACTGACCTTAACCGGCTGCTCACATTGCGTACAATACCCATCCATCTGTTTCCGTTTTTTATACTGATAATAAATATATTTGCTCTCTGTCAAAGCAACTTTATCCACCCACTGCGTAAAATCCTTTGGCAACGGTTTTATTTGCTGCATTTTTCTGTCAATCTGCTTTTCCAACTTTTTATATCTCGCCAATAACCGCTGATACATGATTTGCTCTTGATGCCTTTGAACCAGCCTCCATGCAAAGCAATCATCATCCCCAAGAAATGAGCGAATAGCGTCTTCCGATGCATCATTACAGGTCATAGTCCGCGCGCTATAATAATCCATCATTGTTTCCATTCTGCCTTTCAGCCATTTCGGTTTTCCATCTATGTAGTACTGCGAGATATAATCCGTTTTTGTGAGAAAAACACGGAACTTGGGAGAGGTATCATCTTTTATCAGCTGCTCCCTATGGTATACATGCAGCACCAGTATACGCTGATGGTCAATATTCTTTATGGTTGCATGGATGTAAAATCGGATGTCCTCATTACGCTTTGCAATACTCACGATTTGACTTGATGCCTGAACCAATGGGGATTTTTTTAATGCCAGTTTTCTTAGCTTTTTCTGTGCCATAATTTCTCCCCCCTCATTATACATTCAAGCAGAGCTGTTCCTGCATCTTGGATTCTTCCGCATTTTCCGTTTTCGGTTCCTGTGGAACGGGTTTCTTTTGTGTGGTCTTTCTTCTCTCCTTTACGGCATTTTTCCGCTTTTCCTCCTGCTCCTTTCGTTTTTTCGCTACATCTTCCTGACGTTTCTTCTCCGCCGCCGCTTTTTCGGCCGCTATCCGTTCAAATACTGCTTCATCCGTCAGAAAATAGGTCTCCGCATACGCATAAACCTCATTATCATCCAACCAACCGGTATTGCTGTTTAACGCTTTTTTCACTTCATACGTCACATAAGAAAAGCATTTATCCAATGTTTTTCTCTCGTCCATGACTAATTCTGCAAAGGCTTCATCATTCAGGCATTTCTTTTTCAGGTATCTTACAATAGGGAACACCGGCAGAAGATTGCTTTTTGCCGTTTCCAACTCCGCCTCCAGCTTCAGTGCTGCCTCCTCGTTTCGATTTTCGGGCATCCGAAACTGAATAACCTTTCCGCTTTCTTCGCTCTCTTTTTGCTCGGACATAGACTGGTCCACCTGAAGCTCCAACGCAGTCAATTCTGATTTCCGTTCGTTTTTAGTTTCAGATGATACCGGAATATCTTCCTGTGATTGCTTTGCTTTTGGTTCCTGCACAGGCGTCTCTTGTTCCTTTACAGCTTTCGGATTCGGAATCGACTTCGCTGTATTCTCTGCCGAGTTTTCCTGTTCCTCCGCCCTTTTGCTCCGTTTTGGTTTGAATACGCTAAAATCCATTTTAGGCTGTGCCATTTTTTTATAATAATCCATTCTAATGCCTCCTTAATTAAAATAAAAAAAATCGGAGAGGAAACAATACCCTTCATTCCCTCTCCGTAATTCTTCCCATTAGCTTACACAGTCGCCAAAAGCTCCTCCGGCTTCTTTTCCTTATCCTCTTCCAACAGGCTAAGGATAAAACGCTGAAGTTTAAAATCATCCTCTGATACCTCTGTTGTAATTCCCATTGGCTGCTTAAAAACCCAGCCGCCCCACACATATGCAGGGGTGTACCATCTTGACCATTCTTCGACCGTTATGCTATCTCCATGGATTACAACTGCCGGAATCCCGTAAATACTAATCAGGGAGTTATTATACTTATTCACGCACAGTAAAATGCCGTTATCATCACTCATTTCAAAGCTTACATAGGGATAACAGCTTGCTGCACCTGTTGTCAGTACATTCCTTTTTGATAGCTCATGCAGACCTTTATGCAGCTTATTAAACGGCAATACCGATGCAAAGGCTAAGTCCTGTCTGAAATAGCATGGCTTTAAAATCAAATCCTGCGACAGCATCAATTTTTTCATCTCATTGGTCCGCCATTCCAACTCCTCCTGACTATCTGCGGTAATCGTAATCAAGGTATTGATATAATAAAAATCCTGATTATTCGCCAGCCCATCCTTTAGGTAATATCCGGAACGTACTGCGGAATCCATATCGTCGAAATCCGTATTTGTGTCCGATGTTTCCTTCATCTTGGAGCGATTGATACGGATTTGTCTGCCTAATTGGAATTGTACCTTCTCCTTTGGCTCTTTATTTAGGAAAATATCAACATCAATGCCTTCTCCTGCATTTACCAATAATGAGAGCCAGCCTGCTGCCACCTGCGGTTTATATCCATCGGATGGAATCATAAAATTCGCATAATACAGACCATCAATAATGCTGTAGCCCGCCCTTCTGAAATCCATCTCCTTCGGCATAATAAATGCAGAAATCGGAATATTCTCCTCTCCCGTAATATGCTTGCGAATCTCTTCCGCAGCTCGTGCAGAAAATGGCACCTCTGCACTGCTCTTGCGATTGAAAAGGATATACAGCACCTCTGCCATAAAGACGCTTGTATCTTCATGCTCTACCACTCGGTTGCCGCATTGCATAAGGTATGTCCTTGCCGTTCCCTCCGCCACCTCCAGTTGATTGACTGCATCCTTTTCTTCATTTTTCTTACTACCGCCCAGCATTGGTTCATATTCAAAAACAACAAAAAAACGTCGTGTCACGGCTTCTTTTAGCCCGATACGCCGAATTAGATTATAATAGTCCATTAACAGAATCCTACAACGAGCATCCTGCTCCGTTTTTATTTCTTCCTGTATCTTATCTAAATGATTTGAAATATCCGCTTTCTTGGAAATTACCTTAATCTGCATCCGAACAGGACTAATCTTTAAATACGACATATAGGAATAAATAATGTTCCTCTGCTCTCTTGCAGAACGCAGCAGGAAGTTGATTGGTTCTACTTCTATGATTTTAATATAACGCTTATCTCTGAGATAGCAGATACCGTTTTCTATCTTTTCTACGGGAAACGGCTCATTCGCTTTTCCTTTTGCTATTTTTCTGCTTTTCTTAGGCTTTTCCTCCTCTCCATATTCTTCCGGCCATTCTCCTTCAGATTGCCAGACAGACCTCCTGCATTCTTGCTCCGGCATGGCATCCGAACGATACTGCATTTTCCTGTTCTGCAGGAAACAGAAGAAGTTCAGAAGAAAAGCGGTTAGGCTTTCGCCACCAATCCCAATCAATGCAAAAATGCCAATCGGCAGCGCTGTCAGACACAGAAGGATTATTTTTGCGGTAAAAGAAAAGACTGTTATTTTCAGTATCGGAATTGTAACCCCGACCACCAAAATAACAGCCTCTAATGTATTTCTTAGCTTCAGCATCCCACCAAACAATGAGCCTTCATTGAGGAAGTTTGGCGGAATTAGAAAAATGTCTCGCTCCTTTTTGTTATTTGCTATATCAATCACTCTCCATTCAAAATAAGACCACTACACCTTTTGTGAAATGGTCTTATGCCCTTAACTTATTTTAAAAAGACATTTTATCTAATAATACTCTGGCATTATTTTCAAATATTTTTTCTATTTCTTTGCGATCAGCCCTCTGTAGAAATGTAGTCCTGTAATCCAATAGTGCTTGTTGCTTGATCTTTTGTAATTGCTCCCTATTTTCATATATAATTTTAGCTGCATTATTAAACTTAAAATATAGATCATACTTTGAATGTGTACCAAAATATATTCTGTTATTCTTCCAATTTAATCGAATCCCTTGTTTTTCCAATGCTTCACATAATAATCTATGCCATGTTAAACTCCCACAATCTCCATATTGAAGAAAACATCGGTGTACAAGGGGTACAAACGAGATAAAATAGAAATGAGGGGCGATAGAGCGGAAATGTCAGATTTTCCACTCTAT
>OGHO01002615.1_pt1 | contig 13588 bp, 9 predicted proteins | sample 1571421 | NCBI WGS metagenome assembly OGHO01 (sample SAMEA2581937, study PRJEB24529) | metagenome | biome: Human gut stool | place: China | collected 2011
GAAGGTGAACTGGTTTACATCTACCGCTTCGCCCGAAAGGTGCTGCAACACGATACGTACATTGTTAGTGTTCTTGGTGAGGCGGACCGTAGCGATTTGCTCGGTTGCCGCACGGCTGAAGGACTGCTTTTGAAGTTGTCCGTGGAACAAGGGACGCAGGTCACTGCGCACTTCGGCAGTTCCGTTGGCGGCACGGCTGTAGATGCGATCCATCTTACAGTTCAGGTCCTCGATGGTTGAGACACCTTCGGTCAGCACCGGGATGGAGAACGTTTCGTCTCCTTTTCCTTTTGCCCAAGTCACCAAGTTATAGTCGCCCGGTTTTACCTCCACCGGCATGGTGTAACCATCTTCGGCAAGTATATCTCCTTCTTCATTGCGCTGGTAGACGAACTTTCCGTTTTCATCAAAAGCATAAAGTACTACTGATGATACTTCGTTGGCAAATGCATCGGCGAATTTCATGTTATTGTCATACTTGAACTTCACTCGGTATTCCACGGAGCAATCCACATCCTCTTCATCAAGGACGTTACAAGAGGTCATTGCAAAGCCTGCGCTAATTAGGAGCAATGTCCATGTTTTCATTTTCAGGATACAAGTAGATACTTTCATATTGTCATTTTTTTTGTTTTATATAGGGGCTGCACCTTGTTCAGAGCAGAGGTACAGTGGAATTTCTATTTCAGTGGGAAACGGATGCCGGATGCATTGCTTTTGTTTCCAAGGACCGCACCTTTCTTTGTACCGATGCGGTGAGTACTTTTTGTGGATAATATGGGAAGAGCCTATTTGGAGGCTCTTCCCTTATTGGACTTTACGTTTTGTGTAGAATGATATTCTTTATTAAAGGTCTACACCCTGGCTGATAACTTTCCAAGAAAGGATATTCAGTGTAGCAGACAAATAATATTTATCAGGTGTTTCACCCGGTACGATAACTTCATCCGGATTGTATACACCAACACCCAAGTTCTTAATTGAGTTAATGGTCAGATTGTAAATATGGTTACGTACAACGCCGATCGATCCTACTTCTGATTCAGCCAAGTGCTCAATCTTTACAGGGAAGTAACATTTACCTTCATAGTATACACTTGCACTACCGGCGGCAGCCTGTGCTGCTTCATTAACAGCTGCCATATTTGTATAAGCTTCAACCTCTTCTGTACCTGTTTTCTTATAGAATGTTCCTGTTTGAGCTTTAACAGCAATAGTAACCTGGTCTGCAATAATGTGTCCATCTTTATCTGTGGCTCTTACAATTTTATAGTCATCAGCTCCCAATTTGTCATAAGTATTATCACCTACCTTCTTATAGATATTAGGCATATTTGCCATTCTTGTTACCAATGCATCTTCCAAGAAGATTTCGTTATTAGCATAGATATAGAACGCTTCACCGGTAACATTTTTCCCATTCAATGTATAGTGTCCCATTACAAGAGCATGAGTCGTGCTTGCATAGGCTTTTGCGTTGTCAACATCAACGGTGTTTTCCAAGCAATAATCATTTGCTCCAACGGCAATCTTACTATTCCATGTTGTATAAATCAGTGAATTGTTAGAACCTGATTCCGCAGTTCCTGCTTCAAAATTAGCAGGATAAGTACCTGTGGCATAGTTAGGGTCTTGTGACCAATAGCAACGGAAATTAGTAGGGTTATTCCATCCGGCGAATGGATCAGCTGTCAACCAACCTTCATTAAGGTTCTTAACATAATAAGAAGTCTTGTTTGTTCCATTCAATGCCCAACCGTCAATAACAAGTTCCAGTGTACCACCGGTAGTAGTAGGGGCAGTATTGGTCATGTCTGCGGCTTTTTCGACTTTTACTTTTGCAGCAAGTCTTTCTACATAAATAGTAATGGCATTTGTTTTGGATGCATCAGGAGTTGTATAGAAGTTATCTCTAGCAACCGGTGTAGAGTAAATAGCTTTGCTATTTTCAGCGTAAGTAGAATTACTCATAATGAAGTTGTTCGTTGTTGCATATCCATCTGTATAACTAGCTGTCTTTTCTATCAATTGAGCTAAATTAAGTCCTTTCAACTCGGTATACTTCTGATCGCCTATATTCAGAAGTGTCACAACTTGAGTTGGGAATGTATTTGTAGGACCTAAAATTACAGTTGCAGTAGCAGTTGCTTCAACATTCCCAGCTGGTTTCCCTGTAGAAGGAGTAACACTAATTGCCCCCAAAGCGCTGGAAGTAGCGAAAGAACCATCGGAATTATAGAAAAGGCAATAAGCATTGGAAATAGTCTGCTCACCTGTATTTCCATACTCAAATCCTCCATCGGTGGCAGCACGACCACCGTTACTGTCAGGCATTGCAATCTTCACGCTCATGTAAGCAGTGTTGCTTTCCTGATTAACACCATTGTCTTCTACTAAGTCATTGTTTGAGCATGATGCCAATGCAGTGCATGCAAACATTCCAAGTAATAAACCCTTAATTGTATTACTTCCCCATAACATTGTTGATTATCAACACGATATACGCCATATTTTATTTTCAAGTAACAAAACAGTAACATATTCGGTGTTGTTATCATTTAGCGTAAATCCTTTGACCTGCAAATTTTGTTACAACAGAGTTTTTCATTTCTACTGCCACTACTACCACTCTCTATCACGAAACCCCGATAAACAAACGGATTAAGTGCGTGGTGGTAGTACATTCCTACTACCACAAAAAAAGCCTACTACCACCACTTTTTCGTGTTTCCTCAGCTCATTATCCGCTACGGTACGTTTTATTCCCAGCCATTCCCCCAATAAGCCCCACGAGTAATCCATCATAAAAAGAATTATATATATAATGATTAGCCTTTCATACCTTATAGGTAAGGGTTTTCGACCTTTTACGTTCTATATCCCAAGGCTTGGGAGTTAACTCCATAGGCTTAGGATTTAACTCCAAGCACTTAGGATTTAAATCCCAAAGCTTGGGATATAGAACATAACAGTACAAAAACCCTTATTCTTTAAAGGAAAAGGGCTTAGTAAAAAGGCAGCGGCAGATTATTCCCCCTTTCACCCCGTAATACTGGGAATAGCATTCACCGCCTCCAGCTTTTTTTCATTTATAATATCCGCATAGATCTGAGTCATCCTGATATCAGAATGCCCCAGCAATTTGCTGATGGTATAAAGCTCCGCCCCATACGTCAGACCCAGCGTGGCGAAAGTGTGGCGTGCGACGTGGAATGTCACATTCTTGTTGATTCCCGCCCGGCACGCCCAACTTTTCAGAATCTTTGTAGTGTAAGAAGCATCCGGCAGTGTGGCAAATACGGCTCCGGTCCTGTTCTCCGTGTTCGGCAGTTGCTTCACTGCCTCGTTGCTGATGGGCAGATAGAGCAGATTACCTGTTTTTTGTTGCACGATCTCTGCAATCATATTCCCCTTGCTGTCTTTTTGCAGATTTCTCCATGCCAACTGCTTGATGTCCGAGAAACGCAGTCCGCACAGGCAGGAGAACAGGAAGGCGCGTTTTACATCATTACGGTTGATGGATGTTTCAGCCAGTTTCCTCACCTCGTCAATGGTGAGAAAAGTTCTCCGTGGCTCGGCACGTTGCGGACGCATTTCGGGTTCCAGCTCTTTCATCGGGTTGGTGGCGATGATTCCCTCGCGGTGGGCTTTGTTGAGCAGTAAAGACAATATATTGAAGTAATTCCATTTTGTACCTTGGGATAGTTTGCGAGTTTCCTTTTTGGAGATGTTACCTGATGCTTCAACCGAGTTCAGATATTGGGCAAATCCATTTAGGAAATGCTTGTCGATGTTGCAAAATGGTATCTTGTTTCCTTTATACCTTATTATATGGTTCTTCAGGCTTTGCGTCAGCCTGCGGTAAGCCGGTTTCCTGCTTTCGGCAAAGTGGTCGATGTATTCCAGAAAATTCTCCTTTGCCTTGATGGTGGAAATTCTGAAACCATACTCATCGTTTTGCAATTCTACAATTCTCTTGGCCTTGATGGCGTTTGCCAGTTGCAGGCATTGCCTGTTCTTTTCCTTATCTTCCCGGGTCTGTTCCGGCACGATGTATAGCCGCAGAAACTCATACTCTCTGCGTCCGCCGACATAAAAGTCCAAGTATAGTGACTGGTTTCCATTTGAAATTCTCTTGGCCCGAAGCCTGATCGGTTCCTTTGCTTTCAATTGTTTTTTCATATTCCTGCTAGAAATTTAATCGTTTATCACAAATATACGCTAATTCTTTTCGCAGGTAATAACAAAAGATTCACAAGAAGTGATCAGGAATCATACGGGTTCGACTTCATATATCAAATGAAGTTCCAGTGCATCTTCTATTTTACAAAGCGTTTCCAATGAAAGATTTTCTTTGCCACGCAATATTTTTGAAATATATTGTTGACTGCATCCCATTTTATCAGCAAGAGATTTTTGTGTCATTCCTAACACTTCCATCTTATCGAGCATTTTCATGGCTATCATTTGGGAATAACGCAGCCATGATCTGTTTTCCCGGCGGAATTTAGCTTCATCGCGCCAACGTGATGGCGTGGGCGATGCATGTGATTTCAGTTTTTCAGTCGTTGAGTTCATAAGCCCCTCCTTTTCGTTTATAGTTCTTTCAGTATTAGTCCGATGGATACCGGCAGCAGGTCAATGCCCGATTGACAGGATATTATATGAACTCCCCATAATTATCCCGGTTCACTACGTGGAACTCCGCATGGGGATACGCTTCGCGGAAAACTTTAGGCACGGCAGGCATCTTGTTGCCCCATTTGAACTCCAGAGCTGCCATCCCGTCCGGTCCTTCTTCAATAAGGTCTATCTCCTGCTTGTCATAAGTACGCCAAAAATAGAATTCTTTATGCAAATTCTCATTAAAGTCGGCTTTTCGCCTTTCGCCGATGATGTAGTTTTCCCACAATGCCCCCACGTCTTGCCGGACAGCCAACGGAGAAAACGCTCCGATGACGGCATTGCGGATGCCATTGTCATAGAAATACCACTTGCCGGCTTTCGTCACTTCCTTGCGCAAATTCCGAGAATAAGCACCCAGGCGATAGATGACAAACACCTTTTCCAGCAGGTCGAGGTATTTCTCCACGGTGGTCTTGCTCATCCCCAGCTGTTTGCCCAGCTCGTCATAGGATACCTCGCTGCCCAACTGAAAGGCGATCAAACGTAACAGGTCGCGCATCTTGCCGGAATTTTTTAATCCATCGATGGCCAAAATATCCTTCAGCAGATAGGCCCCGACAATGTCGCGCAAATAATCGGTCTTGCGCTCAAAGTTGTCCATCATCACGACTTCCGGATAAGAACCGTAAATAAGGCGGGATTCAAGATGCTGGCGGGTTTCAAGGCTCGTCTCGGTTTGTGCGATTTCCCGTTGCGAAAAAGGTGTAAGCAGGAATTGCGTGCCGCGCCCCACTAACGGTTCGCCGGTCTTGTTGAGCAGATCGAATGAAGAGGAACCGCTTGCCAATACACTCACCCCCGGTATTTCATCGACTATGAGTTTCAGTACACTGCCTATTTGAGGAATGTTCTGCGCTTCGTCGATGGCCAACAGGTCGATGCCCTCCAGCAAATGCCGGTAGTTGGCGATGGTGCGGTTTGCCAATAGAGCCAGCGTGTCGTAATCCTCTCCGTTGAGCATCATCGTCCTGCCCGGATGGCCATCCACGATTTTACGCATCATGACCGTTTTTCCCACACGCCGTGCGCCAAATATCAAGACTGCCTTACCCGGAGCAATCCGGGCTGTAATCTTATCCTGAAGTATCCTGTTTATTGCTTCCATAATAAATCTTCTTGCACGTTTACTTGCAAATATAGCAATTTGTTTTCTTCAACTGGCGATTTTTATAGTAAAAAAGCACTCTCAACTGGCGTTTTTTCTAATAAACTATACAATCTTTAGGTTTATCGATGCATTGAATAAGGCAATTCGTATCAAGAACTAATTTTGCCACACCCTGCTTTTATCTTTTTAATGAAGTTAACTGCATTGGCTGATGAAGCCGACTGCATAAAAAGAACCTGTGAGGACTCTCTATTTGGCATATCGGGTCTACGTTGAGCTATATATAATAAGGTGTATCATTAAAAAACTCTTTGTTCACGAAGCTCTTTTAGTACTTCTACTTGCCACTGCTTTTTCATATTCCCACCGAATATTTCTCGTTCAACACAAATTTAGGTTCATTCCCTATAGGTAACAAACTAGTAACAACTACGTGCCAAGTTGAATGAAATACACCCTTGAGATGCTTTAAGATAGCAGAAAAAGGCGCAAGAAGAGCGGATCTAGGCTACTTAATAGACTGAAACAGATCTTGAATATTTTAACGACTATCAAAGACGGGGCATTAGGCAGCAATTTTTTTTTTTCTTTTTTTGAAGAAAAGTGTGAGTGGTAATTCATGCAAAGCATAGGGTAATTCTTCATTCTTGAATGAAATACCCGTTTAAAAGCACTCAAAAAGCATTTTTCCGAAAACGCCGATCTATTTTGCCGAAAACACCAATTAAGACTTACCTTAAAAGACCTTTATCTTTGCAATGTCGACGAACAAGAATAGAAATTACGAAAAATAAAGAATTTACAAACTAAAAAACTTGAGATTATGAAGATTAAGGGTTTATTACTAGGGATGATGGCATGTGCTGCACTGGTGGCATGTACGAATGATGACATTGTGGAGAACAATGGCAATGAACAACCGGAAAAGGTGAAGGCTAATTTAACTTTAACAATTAGTGCATCATCAAATTCTTCACGGGCTTCAGTCGGTGGTGGACAAACTGGTGAAACAGGTGATACTACTGATGGCGGTATTACAGGAGAATCAACAGTGACAGATGCGGTTATCATTTTGAATCGTTTAAATGGTTCAGAATTAAGCAAGGACGAATTTGGAGGGTATATGCAGAAAGCGGCATTAAATGAAACTACAGTTAGTGGTACTACTGTATATCAACCTTTTTTCAGTTTAATGCAGTCAGGAAGCTATAAGGTGCTAGTGGTACTTAACCCAACTGAAGCTGTTAAAGCTATTGCTAACGATCAAACAGAAAATGCAAAGTCTAAATATGAGCGCATTACTGACGATATTTATACTTATTCTGGAACGGGTGATATGGAGATTGCCACTAGTGGACACTTTATGATGGTGAATTATGATGATACTCCAGTATCTGTTGAATCAAATAATTATGATAATCCTTCCCGATGTAATGTATCAGTGGAACGTGTAGTTTCAAAGATAAATTATTTACCTAAAAAGGCGGAAAATAGGTATCCTATCACAGTAACTACTACAAATTACACAATTGCAGAAACTACTTCAGGATGGTATATTGAACCAAATAATAATGCAGTACATTTAACAGGATTACATAAAGCTAAAAATAAAGATGCTAATGATGCTGAAGTTTGGATTCATGAAGGTGTAGATGGTAGAGATAGAAGAGCGTTCACACAAACAAATAAGACTTATGGTGAAACAGAGGAATATGTGTTTGACCTTGTCACTCCTTTCCCGAAATTTGAGTATTATACAAAATCGACTTCAGGTAGCTTAGAGTGGAGTGTAACATTAGATAAATATGCTTTGGTTAACTTGTCTAAATCAGTTTATACAGTGAGACATCGTGCTAATTCTTTATGGAGTGCTTTCACTACTATGGGACTGTTGGATACCGACTATCCTTATATTATGGACCCTTCTTCTATAAGTAAGAATAGTGCAAATTACGATAATATTTCTACTGATTACTTTTACAATCTATTAGCGGATGTCAATAATGATAAAGTTGACTATTCTACAGCAGATCAAACTTATTTTCAATCTCTTCCAACATCAGTGAATAATGACAATGCCGCAGTTGGAGAGCGTTTGACTTATTGTTTGGAGAATGTAGTAACTAAAAGTAAACAGGCACCAGCTTTAGTAACAGGTATTATTTTCCGTGGACAAATTGGAGATAAGGATGGAAATAGTTTAGGTACAGTTTATAAATGTAACGGTAAATTTTATCTGTCTATTGACGCTGTCATAGCTGATAATGGCGCAAATGCTTCATACGAAACTTATTATGAAGGACGTTGTTATTATTATTCATCAGATATTATGCATAATGCAGGAGACGATTATATGGAACGTGCAATCATGCGTAATAACATCTATGTATTGTCTGTAGAATCGTTTAAAGCAATTGGCAGTGCTACTATTCAAATCGACCCTAGTGGAGAAGAAGTAAATAATGAATACTATCTGCAAATGACTGCTAGCATTCTTCCTTGGGTTGTCCGTTTCAATAATATTGAGTTCTAATAATAATCCTATTATATAAGGCAAGGAGGAGAAATCCTTCTCCCCCTTGCCTTCTTTCTCTAACATTCTTACATTCATTTTTAAAAACGTAAAAGCATGAAAACAGTAATAACATTCGCCCGACAATTCTCTTTTAGCCTGATGATGGCGATGACATTGGGAAGTGCCGTTGTGTCGTGCGACAGCATACTCGATGAAGAAGATGTGGATTGCTCTGTAGCATACAGAGTAAAGTTTAAGTATGATTATAACATGAAGTATGCCGATGCTTTCTCCCGTGAAGTGGGGACAGTTACGCTTTATGCTTTTGACGACAACGGCAAACTGGTATATCAGAAGACAGAAGGTGGCGACGTATTGGCGGAAGACGGATATGCCATGGACGTAGATATGGAACCGGGTGACTATCACCTCATTACATGGGCGGGATTGAACGACGAAGCATCATTCTCCGTTCCTTTGATTGCCTCAGGGGAATCTATGGAAGACCTGCAATGCAGAATGGAGCGAATGTACAGCCGTGCAGAAGATGGTTCCGCTATCGTAAACAGCAAATTGTCCTCATTGTGGCACGGTGAAGTGACAAAACAATCTTTCTCACGTGCCGCAACTACACAGGTGGTGACTGTGCCTCTGGTAAAAAACACCAATACCATTCGCGTCATTCTTCAACAGATGGATGGAGTAGAGGTGAATGTAGACAACTTTGAATTTACAATTACGGATGACAACGGTTTGATGAACTATGACAACAAACTGTTGGAAGACGAAACTTTAACATATTATCCTTATTACCGTGCACAGGGCAGTACGGAAATGGGCAGCAAGGCAGCCCGTGCCATAGGCCGCGATGTAGAAGACGATAACATCAGCGTAGCCATTGCACAAATCACGGTGGGGCGTTTGGTCGTTGAAAACAATCCGCGTCTGACCATTACCAATAAGGAAACCAATGAAGCTGTCCTTTCCATCCCATTGGTGAAATACTTGTTGCTTACAGAAGCCGAAGGGCATGAAATGACCAATCAGGAATATTTGGACCGTCAGGATGAATATAACATGACTTTCTTCCTGGACGAAAACATGAAATGGATTAACACTCGTATCGTTATCAACGACTGGGTGGTGCGTTTTAATGACATGAGTGGACTATAATTTTAAATAAAGGAGTGATTATGAAAAGGTGGTTACCATATAAAATAATAGCAGTGGTCTGCGGACTGTTGGTTTCATCGTGCACAACAAACGATGATGGGCTGGATATAAATGATAGCAGAGTACCGGTGCACTTGACACTGTCATTCTCTGGTAGCGCCACTTCTCGGGATGTTACTTCCAGTGATGCAACTTTGGACTATACGACAGAAGCGCAAAGCTCTATAAATGATGTGTATGTATTGGTTGTTGATGCCAAAACTAATAAATTGAAATATTTGATAGAGGATCTGGATGTAGATGATATTAAGGATGATTACAATACAAAAAGCTTGACCGGAACGATGTTGAGAACTATAGGTGATGAACAAATAAGACTAGTAGTACTTGCCAATTTGAGTCAGAATCAGATATCCAATGTTAGTGGCGATGATATGAAGGCTTTCTTGAAAAATAAAATCAATCTTGACATAAGTGACATTTATAATGCATTGGTTTATAATTATGATGGTACTGTTACTCCTTGGACAATAGGAAAGGGTAATGGGAATAGATGTATACCAATGTGGGGACAAACGATAGCGACCAGTGTGCCTTCTCAAGGTGCAGAATTATCTTGTAATTTGTATCGTGCTGTTGCCAAAGTGAATATCTGGGTGAATATGAAACAAGGAATATCTGGATCAAGCGGGGACTTTACCATTACTAAAATAACTGTAAATAATACGCGTACGCAAGGTTACTGTGTATCACAGCAAATACCAAATAATGCTGCGAGTGTGCAATATACTTCACCTTCTGTACCCATTACCGGTAATAGTTTCCAATCGGTTGTATATTCAGGACTAAATCAAACAAAGGAATATGTGGATATTATATATCTGCCTGAACAAGATAATACATCATTAGGTGCTAGTCCTGTTACCTTGACGGTGGAATATTCATACAATGGAAAGTCTGCTAGCGGAATATTAGAATTTATAGATGAGAATACTAAATCGGCATTTGATGTAATTCGTAACCATTCCTATATTTTTAATATCAATAAGGCAGAAGAAATAAGTGGGAAACTTTATTACACGGTTGATGAATGGGTAGAAAAAACTATTGATATACCTACATTTGAATAATAAAAAGGAGGTTTAAATATGAAAATGCGATATTTATATGGAAAGTTAGCGTCTATATTACTAGTTTTGTTGGCAGCGAGTAGTTTTATATCATGTACTGACGAGGAAGTTATTAGTGGAGTAGAGAATAAAGATCAAGTGTCTTTGACTTTAAAATTCACTGCTGATATTTCATCCTCAGTAATATCTTCTCGGGCTCCTAGTGATAATGCATTAAATGATTTGTATATTTTTATATTTGACGCCAATGGTAGTTTGAGGACTAAGAGGTATTATTCTTCTTCTGAGTTAACAGATAATTCCAATGGTAGCCAGCCTAATACGGCAGGTGAGGATAATTGGGTAAAAGTAACGACTACTATAGGTGATTCATATATATATGGTATTGCTAATGTGGAAGAAAGTGGTAGTCAATATAAATCGGACATTAAATCGTTATTGGATGAAGTAAATTCTAAAAGTGATTTGATGAATATCTCAGCAGAATTAAATGAAGATATTTCGAGGGTTGGCAACACGTATCTGATGGCAGGTACGGTTAATGAAGGTAAAGTTTATACGATAACTGCAAATGCTGATGTAAAGCTATTAAAATTACAAAGAGTAGATTCAGCTATAACTTTCAAATTTGCAAAGGGAGGAAATTGTACAGACTTTGTCTTGGAGAGTTATCAGGTTCTTAATGTACCTAAAAGAACTTATATAGTAGAACATGAAGCAATAAAAGAAGTAGCAAAGGAGTGTAATTGGGATGGCGCTTCTATTAATAATGATTTCTTTTCGAGTAGTGTGATAACCGGTACCTTGAATGCAGATCAGGGCTTTACCTTTTATATGGTTGAAAATCGGAAAAATGGTAAAAAGGAGATAACAGGTCGTACAGATAAAGAACGTTATGGATTGAGGGAAAAACAAGATAAAAGTTCCACTGGTAGCGATATACGTCCTACGGTAGAAAACGGTGCATATACGTATGCTCCGGATCATGGTACTTACGTTGTTGTAAAAGGTAGATTTAGTGGTACTTCCACTGTTGAGGGTGAAGGAAATTCGGGGCCTGTTGAAGCGAGTGTGCGATATACCATTCATTTAGGCTATGTTGATAAGAATGCTAATGATTTTTTTAGTAGTAGAAATACAAAATATACATATAATGTAACTGTAACAGGTGTCAATGATATTATTGTAGAAGTGATAAGTGAAAAAGAAACAGAAAATTCTCCAGGTGCTGAAGGTGATGTCATTTTTACAGAAGGTACGACAAAATATTATTTAGACGCCCATTATGAGACAGTGTTACTGAAATTCAATAAGAAGTTACTTGAACAAGGTAGTAAACGAACTGATTTTTTTACTTATAAGGTTGCCACACCGTTTACTAAACGGGGGGCAAGCTCTGACAACGATTGGATTAAAATAATTCGTAATCAGAAGCAAAATGGAAAGTACTCAAAAAGTTTCCAACCATATTCTAACACGAATTATATGACAATGGATGACTTGATTGATGAGTTGAAAACTGCTTCTGAAAATTTATCGTCGGAATTGTATGACAACGATGGAAATATTGTGTATACTTGCCATGTCGATGAATTTTATTATGATAAGGCACCTACTGGAACTACAGGTATAAATGGTTCTTTATGGAAATATTTTGTAAATACGGATAATCGTGAAGTACAGATTCTAAATGATGTAAGATTAAGTCCTGATGGGCAAAGTTCTATAACTCGCTCTACTTATATATTATCTCAGAGAGCTATACAGACGTTTTATAATGTTGATCCAAAACAAACAGAGTTGAGTTCTGCTTATGGAGTTGAAAGTGTTGATGAAACTGGTCCTTTGCGTACTTGGGACCTATATAAAAAACAAATAGGCAAGTATCCAACAGATAAAGATAATGGGAGAAGCAATTTTCTATCTATAATTAGCTCATATATAGGTGCGTCTTGGACAACTTACTTAGACTGGTCTATTAACGGATATACAGATGTAGAGCAGACTGTTCGAGTAAATGCGATGAAGGAAAATTACAAAAGGGCATATTTGGCTTGCTTGCAACGAAACCGAGATTTGAATGGCAATGGAAAGATAGATGATGCTGAAATAAAATGGTATTTGCCTGCAATGAATCAATATGCGGGTATGTTTTTAGGTGATGCCGGTTTGTCAGAAGAAGCCAAATTATATACAGAAACGAAGTATGTATATAAGCACTTTATAACTAGCACAGCAAAAAGCAAGACTAACTTGATTGTTTATTGGGGTGAAGAGTCTGTTTCTACTAGTTGTGATACTGAGTATAGTATGGTAACTACAGATGTAAATAACAATACTATCAATTATTATCGGTGTATGAGAAATTTAGGAGAGGGAACTCCGCAAAATTATTATTCATATAATAGTTCTGCCAAGGTGATAACTGTTCCCTTTCTGAATAAAGGGGCACTGAGAACTTCATTACCTTCTGGTGAATTAGGACGTCATGTGAATTGGGATGACGGAAGTAAACTAAGTGCGGCAGGATATAAATATGGTAATGAAAGTTCAACGCGTGTATCATCTAATATTGGTAATACAATGCAATATTATACCTATTGGCCTGCTAATTCTAAATGCTATGATATAACAACAGGAAGAGTGTCGAAAGGATATTGGAGAGCTCCCAATGTGAGAGAGCTTTATTTGATGTCTGTTGTGGGTAATATATTGAAATCTAACGATGTTTCTAGAACGATCTTTAAATTCCATGATCAAGAGAAACCTAGTACAGCAGGAGGGGGAACTTATCGTATTGGTTGGTTCTATAATGGAAGCAATGTGACAATGGGAAGTGGCACTACCACTGAAGGGGATCACATACGTTGTGTAAGAGATAATTAATAAAAAACAATGGAGGACACATTTTATGAATCTACTAGAAATCATGGACCGCGAATCATGCAGTAAATCCGAAATTTACCTGTATGAAGA
>OGHO01002622.1_pt1 | contig 13553 bp, 13 predicted proteins | sample 1571421 | NCBI WGS metagenome assembly OGHO01 (sample SAMEA2581937, study PRJEB24529) | metagenome | biome: Human gut stool | place: China | collected 2011
GTACGAAGTTTAGGCAATCCGAATACTTTGCACATATCGTCAAATGTAGTGTCAGGATATTCATATTTGATCCACATCGCTTTTGCTGCATCGATCGGTGAACCGCCACCCATGGCTACGATCCAGTCCGGTTCGAATTCCTGCATGACTTTTGCCCCGCGCATAACAGTCTCAACAGATGGATCCGGTTCAATTCCTTCAAACAGTTCCACTTCCATACCTGCTTCTTTCAGATATGCCTCTGCTTTATCCAGGAAACCAAACCGTTTCATGGAGCCTCCACCAACACAGATCATTGCGCGCTTTCCTTCGAAGTTCTTCAGTGCCTCCAATGCACCTTTGCCGTGGTATAAATCTCTTGGTAATGTAAATCTCTGCATTCGTAATACCTCCTTGATAATCATTGTATGTTTACTGATATATTTTTATCATAACATAATAATATACAAAAGGTAACTGGATTTTTCTTATTTTTTGTGAAATTTTTATAAAATTTGGTTGGATTTTCCTCTTACTCTGTTGTTTCAGCAGCAGCTGCATCCTGCACCAGCGGATTCGTATCCCGGGTGGTATCTGCTGCCGTCTTTCCTGTCCTGTTGCTTACTGCCTTGCTGATTTCTTTCACCTTATCTGTCGTTTCATAATCCTCTACATCAAATAAATAGCGGTGCAGCAAATCTACATTAGTCTCCAAATCCGTTGGTACAACTACTGCTCCGATGGATTTTTCCATCATCTTGGTGTCTAACTGGAATGGCCAGCCCTGGGTATCTGCAAGCTCATACTCTTTGACATGGGCTGCAAGTCCCAATATTTCTGTGGTAGAAAGGCTGGTAGAAATGTCCGGAAACAGCTTGTCTACCAAATCATTTAAAGTAAGGATGTCTGCCTGCTTTGCTTTTTCTACAATCTTTCCTACTACAATACGCTGGCGCTCGGTCCGGCGGAAATCGTCTCCGCCACTCATTCGGTCACGGCAATAGGCAAGTGCCTGTATTCCATTGACCTGCTGCACGCCCGGTCCGGAAACCGGCTTGCCATGGGTTCCCATGACTTCATTCATTTCATCAATCCAGATGTGCATATTGCTGGCTTCTTCCCTGGTAATATCCAACTCTATTCCACCTAATGCATCCACAACTTCCATTACCGCATTGAAGTCTACGGATACATATTCGGTAATATTCAAATCCAGATTCTTATTTAACGCCGCTACTGCACCGGTCGGTCCTCCCTTGGCATAAGCTGCATTCAGTTTCCGCAGGCTGTCTTTATCATCTACTGCCAGAAAGGAATCCCGGTATACGGATACAAGCTTCACTTCCTTGGTATCATCATTGATACTGGCAATCATGATACAGTCGCTGTTTCCGCTTTCATAATTTCCACTGCTCCGGTTGTCAATTCCAAAGATAGCTATATTGGTATAATTATCTAACACTTCCTGGGTCTCGCTGTCTATATTAATATTCAGCTTCTTCGCATCTAAGGAACCGGTATTATTGATTTTATTCAGCTTACTCATTACATAAAATACTACCAGCAAAATGAGTATCACTAATACTTCTACAATAAAAAGTATCAGTTTTCTCTTTCTTCTCTGCTTTTTTCCAACCTTCTTTTTCGGACCAGTCTTCGCCTTCTGCTTTTCCATGCCCATAGTTCCTCCTTACTTTGATATACTTATACTCCTTAATCCGGACTGTTTTTCCGCAGCCTATTAATTCAAATATATCTTACTGGAATTGGTTGGTCAATGTCTCACAGACAACCTTAAGAATCAGTTCCATAAATTTAACGAAATCTTAAGTTTTCGTATTAATCAAAAGCAGAACTCTTTCCATTATACCAATGATCCCACATGGCATCATTTACCACAACATACTGTCCGTTATAAATTGCAATGGCATGGGTACCGCCATCCAGTGTAGAGCCAATGATAAGAAGCTCATCCTCATAACCATCTACATCATAGGTAACTTCTTTAATAATCTGTGTCATATCCCAGTCTGCATAAATCGTTCCCTTGACACCGTCAATCCAGCAGGTTGCCTTTACCGGCTCGTCCCAGAATTCAAAATAGTCTTTATCATTACGCACGGAACTTGGAAGCACAGATTCCGGAATATCAGCATATTTTTCACTTCCATTTTCATCCTCTGGTGCATCCGTTGTCTCTGTATCCTCACCCACGCCATCTATTGGCTGGTCTGCATTTACCGGAACTTCTTCTACTGCCGGAACATTTTCCTGTGCGGTCGTATTTTTATCATTTGATTTATTGTAGCTGATGACACCAACTGTCACTGCACTTGCTATAGATGCCGTTGCCACGATTCCAATTACCGCTTTTCCAGCTGCAGTTGACAAAAATGATATCTTTCTTGCTGTGCCTGCGGCTTTTACCGCTGTTGAGGCTGCAGTTTTTCCTGCACCATATGTACTCTTTGCTATACTTTTTCTACATTCACTTAATAAAAGCTGGGTGGATGGCTCCGCCGCAGATACAACCATTTCCTTTTTCAACAGATACAGCAGTAACGGCATTGGTGCAATACTGTAAAGCTTGTATCCCTTCTTCTGCAGTTCCTCTGCCTTTGTCTTGATATTATTCCTGCCATAACGCAGTCTTGATTTCACTGTAGCTTCCGGGCAGCCCAGCTGTTCTGCAATTTCTTTTGTGGTAAGTCCCTCTAATTCAAAGGCAATTACCACCAGACGCTGCTCGTCAGACAATGCATCGATCAGCTCATGCACCAGCTGTCTGGTCTCTTCTTTCGTATATTCTAATTCCGGCTCATTTTCCCAGACGCTTACTGCCTGATCCATGATTTCTGCATCTTCTTCCTCACCACTTTCCATGCGTAAATCAAGCGGTGTATGATTGCGTTTTTCCAGTTCATTTTTTGCTGTATTTACCACAATCTGTGCTAACCAGGAATCAAATTTTTCCGGTTCTTTTAGTTTATCCAGATTTTTCCACGCCCGTATGTATGCTTCCTGCAGAACATCTTTTGCTGCCTCTTCATCTTTCACATATTTTAAAGCCAGATAATATTTATTATTTTTTGTTGTATCATAAAGAAATTCAAATCCCGTCGAATCTCCATTACATGCTTTTTCAACTGCCTGTGTATATGTCATTTTCTTTTCCTTCTTTCTTCCTTATTTCTCATGTGTTTTTCCTATAACGCCTGATTTCTTAAAATTTTAACAGAAACAGTTCTTCCACCGCAAGCACATTTCCATCTTCTATTCTCACCAGTCATGGCTGTCAATATACTCATTTAAAGCTGCTTCTGCCTCCGGTCCATAGGCATTGCAGGATAACGTTCCATCGCTGTTTTCACTTTCTTCCAGTGCAAAATTTTCCACTGCATGTGGATTCTATATGCGCTTCCCGCAGAATTTAATGCTATGTTTTCTCCATAATTGCCACAGCCATTATGGGAAAAATCTGATACAATTGCCTGTGCTCTCTGGCATGCAAAATTGTATATGTCCTCATCCCAGGTAAGTGCATTGAGGCCTGCTGCTATTCTCTCTGCATTCACATAAGACCACACCTCTTCGGCCGCACTTCTGTCAAAACCATCCGGATGAACCTCCGGCATATCAATCCATGTTCCTTCATTGACATCATATATCATTCCGTCATGTGGCGGCTTATTTGAATCGGTTGTATCTGCTACTGTTGTATTCTTTTTCTTACCGCTTTTATTTTTATCTGACTGGTCTGTCTCCTCTGTCTTTCCTTGCTTTGTTCCCGTCTCATTTTCTCCCTCTGTATTTTCTCCCGCTGTATCTTCTTCTACCCCATGTTCCGGTTCTAAATTTTCAGTTCCTTCTGTCTTCTGCGCCAATCTGACTGTTTCAATAGCTGTTTCTGCAGCATTTTCTACTATAACTTTCACCCTCTTCTGTGGTGTTTTCACTGCTACTTTTTCTTTTTCCGTAGTCGGACTTCCCTTTGCTTCTGTTACATTGCTACATCCTGTTAAAGCGATTGTTGCTGCCATCAGGACAGCAAGTGCAATATATCCAGGTGTTCTCATTTTCATCCTAATCTTTCACCTTCCTTTTTGTGATTTGTTCTGTTCATAATCTGTTTGCGAACCGAGCAATCCGTATCCTCATTCATTTCAAAATTCTGCATGTCCTTATGCATCAGCAGCACAAACCATTTTATTATGTTTTTCATCTGTCCTTCCTCCCTTCTATTAAGTAAGACAGGAGGGAGTGGAAAAAAGATTTAAATTTTCAAAAAATTTTCAAAAAAAATAAGAGCAGTCTGTGAAACCACTCTTATTGCTGTTGCCAAGCATCCATAAGAAGCTGCCCATGCAGGTTCTGTAGATTAATATTTTGTATTCTTTTCTGAATTATATTGGCATGTTTATTTAAATTTTATACTGCATGAAATTGTCATTATGCACAAATCCAAAATCGGTATATAACTTGACTACCATATCAGATGCCGTAATTTGTACTGTTCCACATCCATATTCCCTGGCATCATTTACAACACGGGATAACAATTCCTTAGCTATCCCCTTTCTTCTATAATCCGGATTCGTAAACATACTGGACAATAAACCAATTTTGCCACTAGGGCATCCGAAATATGGCGGTTTCTCTACGAATGACATTCCACTTGTTCCAACAATATTTTCCCCATCAAACGCAAGCCATGATACAAATGTTCCATCCTTCATATGACGCGTATAGTACTCTTTCAGCGCAGGAAACAAATCTATTTTCTCTTTTGCTCCTTCTTCTCTTAGCTGATTTATTCTCATATTGATAAAAATGTTAAGTTCTTTTTCTGTAAGTCTTTTATATTCTATTGGCATATTGTTCTCCTTGACTTTTATGTGTATATTTTAATTAATAAAAGCAATCATGTAACAAAACGCAAAATGAGAACAACTTTCGCCATTCTCATTTCCACATAATTTCAATTACTAATCTTCTATACTATCTTTTGTATCTTGGATTAAATCGCTGAGAATTTTTTTAGCATTTTCAATGTCATTATTCTCAAATTCCTTTTCCATTGCCTCTAATTGTCTCATAAGATTTCGCAGATAAGCTTTAAAAATTGCCTTATGTTCATTACTCACTTATTACCACCACCTTTCGTTTTTTATATCACCCAACAGCAAAGTTCTCAAATCAGGGTATCGGCATAATAAGGTACTTTGTTTTATAACTCTACAAATTAACAAAGCTCTCAAACAGGTGTAATGTCAATTGCAATTCATCCACTGTTTTACATCTTTCTGAATTAACAAAGCTCTCAAACGAGCCAAGGGAGAGAAGAGAGCAGAGAGAGGTTTTACATCTTTCTGAATTAACAAAGCTCTCAAACAAAACGAGCTTTATCGGAGAAATGCTGAGGTTTTACATCTTTCTGAATTAACAAAGCTCTCAAACTACTTCGTCCGGGTCTATTAATGCAGTAAAGTTTTACATCTTTCTGAATTAACAAAGCTCTCAAACAAAGCGGCGAAAGCATATCAAACCTCATGTGTTTTACATCTTTCTGAATTAACAAAGCTCTCAAACATATTTAGCTTTGATTTGTTCCATTTGTGCGTTTTACATCTTTCTGAATTAACAAAGCTCTCAAACTAACAATCCGTGAATATGCCACGCTCCGTGTTTTACATCTTTCTGAATTAACAAAGCTCTCAAACATATATATGAGGTGATTTTATGATAAGAGAGTTTTACATCTTTCTGAATTAACAAAGCTCTCAAACGAAGGCAATGGACAGGTTTACCAATATGATGTTTTACATCTTTCTGAATTAACAAAGCTCTCAAACGGGGTAGATGAAACGGAAACTTCATTAACCGTTTTACATCTTTCTGAATTAACAAAGCTCTCAAACGCATTGTTAAAATCTGCCATAATGCAATCAGTTTTACATCTTTCTGAATTAACAAAGCTCTCAAACTCAAGGGGTATCCGAGTAATATAACAGGTGTTTTACATCTTTCTGAATTAACAAAGCTCTCAAACCTCAAATTGCTTTAAGGTCATCTCCGAGCTTATACTATATTGCGAATATAGTGTTAATTCTTACAATTCAATTATACATAAATCATCATCAATTATCCAGCCTTTTTCACCTTCCATATGCGGTGATAGTGTTGGTTCTATGACAACTATATAAATTTTATTATACATTGCAAACTGATAAAATTGCATGGTCTCTTCCGTTGAAAAATAGTACTTCAAATTCGGAATCACAAATATATCAATTCCACATATTTGATTCATGAGTTTTATATATTGGAGCATTTTTTCAAGTAACGAGTCACATTCCACATCCGTTTCTACTGATATCGCTTTCATTAAGCTTGATAAATCAACTTCAAAATTATATTTTAGATTATATGGTACCGTAGAAATGAGTTTATCAAAATATTCCATCAATTCCTGTTTAAAACGTATGCTTTCTTCTTGTAATAGTGCATCATTTTGATATGTAAGTTCCTGATACAATTTGGAGATAATTTTACGATCATTGGTATTAATATTAAAAATATTATAAATGCACTCTATCCTCTGTGACATTTTCAGTTCCTTATCCCCATCTGACAAAATAAAATTTCCCGTTTCTCCTTTATACTGTTTCCACAATTCTTCCAGAATATTTCTATACGTCAAATGATTCTCTATTGATAAAACCAGTATCTGATTCTCCATTAAATCAAATTCCAGATTATATAAAGTATTTACTAACTTCATAAAATCACCAGCCTTTCGTCCGTATCCAATACCAGAGACTTATTTTCTCCTACCACATATTCCATCTTTGCAAACTGCTTTTCAGTCACTCTTAATATTTGCACCAGTCCTTCTCCCGGTTTATTCTTCCGGATACTCTCCTGAACAACCTCTGCTACTCCTGTATTTTGAACTAATTTGCAATACACCGATTCCTGCATCATAAAAAAACCTGCTTTTAACAAGTACTTTCTAAATTCTCTATAATCCCTGCGCTGTTTTTCAGTTAGTACCGGAAGATCAAACAAAACCATTATTCTCATATACCTATAACTCATCTTTATAGAACTTAATCAATGAAATATCGCCCTCATTTAATGCATCAAAAATACTCCGGCAGTATATTTTCATTGCATTGTTCACGCACTCCTTTCGTCCTGCTATTATCACCTCTTTTTGCAGCATTTTTAATATTTCAACTTTTTCATCATGTTCAAACTTATCTGGATGCATCGTTTTTACAAGATTATCCACTATCGGTCGAAATGGTTCCATTAAATCAGATGCCAAATTAAATTGATTAAAAATATTATCATGAAATAATCCAATCTGCGTAATATACCCATTTAGGGCTGTTTCTCTAGCACAAGTAGAAAGTAGTAAACTGTAGCCATAATTCAATGCAGCATTTATACTGTTTTCAGCTGTCCTTGTAAAATCCAAACCAAACAATGCATTAAAATAAACTTTTGCTGCATGCCCCTCTCTGTTTGTTGCGTCACCAAACTCAATCTGTGTAATATATTCATAAAGCATCTGAGCTTCCGTTCTATCCCATCTTTCAAGATTTTCAGCCTGTTTTCTGATTTTCTCAGTAACTATTTCCGTCCATACCGATGTTTTTATATCCTCCGACCACGCAATTTGTTTCCGCACTTTCATACTCGTGTCATGGCTTCCGTAATATGGAATTAATTCAGAGGAAGGATTTCTTTTTTCATCACAAAATACCACTTTTATTTTCTTTTTCGTCAACTCACAAAGTAATGCTGCAGTAAGAGAAACGGATGTCGTTTCAATCATCAATATAGAAATTTCACTAATATGTATTTTGACAACATCCTGATTTCTCACTATCAAATAACCCATCTGATAATCTAACTTCGCACTGCTTGAGATGACAACAGTCCGCCAGCTCATACCGTATGGAGATTGATTTTCTTTTCATACAATCCTGTTACAGATTGATTAATCAGATATATTTCTTCATCTCCAATTTTCTTACTTATCAACATTTTTCCACAATGTGCAGATTCGCCCAATAATGTCATATCACATTCACTTCCTAAAACAGCCGCTAATTGTAATATTTGACACAATACCGCACATTGCTCTTTGATTGATAAATTGCTAAACTTTTCACTGCCTTTTTCCAGCTTATCTCCAACAGGATTTGGTCTTTTTGAAAAAATACAATGTTTAAATTTCTGTATAAGTTCTGAATACAAAACCTCATTCTTTTCTTTTGTGATAATCTTATCTATAGTATCTTTTTCTTTGACTTTTTCCAGCTTTGAAATATATTTTATCCACTCATTTTTTAAGCATAAATTTACTGCATTCCGCACACTTAATTGATTTCCTGTTTTCCCGGTAATATAACAGAAATAACCATTCCTCTTTATTAAAGAGCCTATTTTTATCTTTTTAAGCCTTATATCTGCATCAACAAGTCCCAATATTTCGTCACAGTATTTTTTTAATTCGCCCGGTTTCTGTTCTATCTTTCGGGTCAAATACACCGGCACCGATTCAATTGTCCGGATTCGTTTCTTCTTTTCAGTATGTTCTACTAAAAAGAAATATGCACCGGCTACCTTCGTAAATCCTCCATATTTTGTAACATCCTGCATTTTATCATCTGATGACTTAAACGGAATATATCCCTCACCTTTAGCTTTTTTAGCACTGTAAAGAGTCTCATTTGCCAATCCGCCTTTTCCTTCAAAACTATATCGGGTCATCAACGGGGTATTTCTGCTTAACATCTTCTTTACGGTAGTTATTGTTCCTGCCTCTCCATCCTTTCTCTGTGCAATCCATGCCACTTCACCATTACGTTTTACATCCCAGTCAAACATTTTTGACAAATTATAATCTTCTTTATAATTATCATAATCTTTTTTTATAAAGTTAAGCGGATTTTGAGTAAATTTCACATAATATACATTTCCAACTACAATATTAAGATATGCGTCATGAGCATGATGGAAATCATTAACCAGACGGCTCTTCGGAATATCATCCCTTGTATGCCTAAATTCAGATACATTTGACGCCTTTGCATAAACAATCTTACTGCCCGGTAAAAGTTGTCGCAGTATATTTGCTACACCTTTTGTTCCCTGGCTGGTTTCTACCAGCTGTCTTGCAATAAATCCCGCTTTTTGTTCATCACTAAATGGATTTCTATCCATAAGACGATTATATTTTTCTTCTGTAATAAATCCAGATTTTCTAAGCTCCAGCCACATTTTTTTCTGTGATAAAAAGATTTCCTCCTCTATTGGGTAATGATCACTCTTATGCGCATTCTTTTCTTTGCAGACTAAAACCAGATTATTATCAATATTATCATCTTTCACAAAATGCCTTGGATAAATATGGTCTATATCATACAGATTATTATCGAATAAATCATCCAATTCTATATGCTTTCCAGTATACATACATCTTCCTTTTTGAGTGAGGTAAAGATACATTTTTTTACTTCTGATTTTTCCATCTTCCTCTGCATTAGCAATCACCTGCATCCAATCAGTAGTTTCATCTTTTACTTTTTTATATAATTCTTCAAATTTATTACGTCTGCTTGAAGTCCGGGTTTTATGTTCATCCGGTTTTCTTGTCATTTCAACAAATATACGCTCTGGTTCGCAGCCCAATACTTTAACCAACTCTTTAATCACGAGAATTGTCTGCCAAATCATTCTCCTTACCGGAGCAGAAAAATAATATTCATTCAAATCTTCCGCTTCAATCTCAGATAATGTTTTCAGCATTGTATTTTGATATTCTGCCAGGCATTCTTTATAGTTATATAAACTGCTATTTATAAGCTCCATTAAATTCAGATTATTGTTCCATAGTGCTCTGATAATACTTATTGATTCCCCTGTTGAAGTATCTGCTCCATTAAGTTCTAAAAATTTCTTTGATAAATTACCCCAATCTTTGAATTTAAATCCTAAAATTCTTTTAATCTGCTCTTCCGAAAGTTTATTTCCATATTTTTCTTCTATTCTAGCTTTCAGGAATTTTCTAGAATCTCCATAGACCGTACACCAAAATACTATGTCCTCTATCATTTTCTGAACACTGTCTTTAGAAATATCCTCACCAAATATCGGTTTGAATTTACCATATGTTGTTAATGCACTATTTATTGAAACATCCACTCCTGTAACCTGCTCTTCTGTTTCAATAATTCCTCTTGTATATAAGTATTTACATAACTGCTTCTTTGTTACTTTTTTCCCTTTTTGAAATACAGCTTTGTATATATCCTGCTTTAACTCAACCGAGATTCTCTCCCCATCAATCTTAATATTATTAATTTCATTAAGAACGCAATAGCTTTGATATTCCAGTGAAGCTTTCGGCAATACCTGTTCTCCGCTAATATATGTGCAACGCCGCACCATCCGTGATATAAATGCTTCTGATGTCGCTTTCATATCTATCTTCTCATCAATATTCCATGGTAAAACCTGTCCATCTTCTCGTCTTACAACCCAACCATTTCCTCCATTTTTGCCACTGTTTTCTGATGTTGGTCCTACATAATACGGTATTTGAAATGTAAAGAGTTTTAATATTCTTTCTGATACCGACAACCCTGTTTCATCCTTTTCCGTTAAAAATGGAAGATAATTTTCTGCATTTGAAAGTATTTTCTTCATTTCTCTTGCATGCACCTGATTTGGAATTACTCCGTTAGATGCTGTCAGCTGTTTCGGTAAAAATGTTTCATTTTCAATAGATGTAAGTATTTTCTGTACATTCTCATCTTCTTTTTGAGCATCTTTCAAAAGTTTCTTAATTTCCTTATACAATTCTTCCGAAGTTCTTTTATTTCCAACTCTTCTTTCCTTATTTTTTGAGTTATAAGATCCTACATATGATGCATAGGAACCATCTGCATCACTATTAAAGAACTTATCATATTCCTTCTTACCGCAATATTTCTTTATAACCTCTTTTAAAAGTTTCAAATCTTCTTTATGCTTTGTATATGACGCAACTCTTGCCTGTGATAAGTAATTATGTCCTTTCATAATACTTGCTAAAGATCCAATATCGAACATTTCTTTCATAGCCATAATAATTTCAAAATAATCTTCACCGATTATATTGGCAATTTCATCTGATTTTTCATCAAAAGTAGATTCTGAAAGACAGATATCAAGTTTAGTCACTTCTTCACTCTGTACATCTGGAAAAACAACACATGCATTGAATTTTAAACCACATAATCCTCTTATTAATTCCTTATATGGCTTGTTCTTTAAATCTACGTGCAATACCCCTGCAAGTTCTTCCGCTTTATGCGTTCTGCTCATATCTCTGCGGGACAAAATTGCTTCTATTTGCTTACAATCTATATCCTGACTCAAATGATATTCTGTTAATTCTGAAAGTAATTCTGTTAATTCAAAATACGCATTATCAATATTACTTTCACCGTTATTTTCACCTAATCCTGCATTTAAGAAATGACCACGGTGTTTAAACATATTCAGCAGTGCTAAAAAAACAAGCCTGACATCATGTTTTTCTGTACTGCTTATTAATTCATTTCTCAAATGATATATGGTTGGATACTCATTAAAATAATCCTTGTCCGTATAATTGCCATCATTAAAAATATTATTTTTATATCTTACTTCAACATCCTTATCTTCCTCATGATATTTACTATTCTCTAATCTTCGAAAGAAACTAGGGTCCACTTCACATATGGCATCATGAAAATAGTCTTTTAAAATGCCAATTCTAACCTGCTCTCTTTGTCTTCTCCTTCTGCTTATTCTGTGTGTACGCCTTTCAACTGCACCAGATGCCTCATTAAATTCACGTATTCCCCATAAATCTTTTCCTTTTGCTTTCAACAATCTGTACTCTGGATCAGTTGCTGCCCAACCCACAGAATTAGTTCCCATATCCAATCCCAAATAATACTTGAATGCTGTCATAAAATTTCCTCCTGATTTTTTATCATTTTTTTGTTGACTAAATTTGTTTACATGCTATAATAAAAGAGAATTAACAAAGCGAGTGCAAATAAGGTTTATCCGGCATCGTCTTTTGACTCTGCATGGTGCAGATTAAATCAAGACCTAATGGTCTTTTTTTATTGCCTTTATAATTTTTCTCTGCAACATTCCTCCGTGTCCCTCTGTTAGATAATTCTATTATGCCAAATTACAAGTCCATAAATCTCCACTTGAATTTCATTTTTTATCGAATCTTTGTTCTATCATTTACTATACTCGTTCGCCAATCGATTAATTTCCTCTCGTATCTGTTCTACCAAGCTATCCGGTGCAACAATCTTCACTCCATCACCCAATGCCATAATCCAATGTACAAAATGCATGCTGGCAGCTACTTTTACCACAACTCGAAAATGTCCATTGTCCACTTTGGTTATTCTTACATCTTTTCCAAAACGATCTATCATAACTCCTGCCAAACTATTTTCGCACAGAATTTCCACATTCCGCTCTTCCCCATTAAACATATTAAACATCTTTTTGTCATATGTTACCATATCAGGTTCTTTGAATTTACATCTGCCTTCACGAACTTTATTTTCTACTTTTATACTAAGCATTTTATCTACACGATAATGCTTAATAATTCCTGCATCTGAATCATATCCAATCAGATAGTAATACTCATCATCCCATAATAACCCCCATGGACTGACTTCATATCTCTTACCATCCCGCTTAAGCTCCGCCTCCTTTTTCACATTCCACTGAAAGTACTGAAAAGATATCTTTGAATTCTCAGCTATAGCCGTATGAATTGCATCGACATTTTCCATTATTCCATTGTTCATTGATTTTACACGCCCTGCTACATATACCTGACGCTGCAACATAGTGGCATTATGTTTACTCGTCAAATGTTCTATTTTTTTAATCAACTCATTTGATTTTTCTTCTGTAATAAACTTCGCCGCTGCAACAGAATCTACAAGAAGTTTTAATTCTGCCAATTCAAAATCTCGCTTAACAACCTGATAATGATATGTTTTTCCATACTGCGTCTTTTTTATCTTTATTCCGAATTCATCAAGCCGGGCAATATCATCATACAAACTTTTTCGTTCTGCCGTGACATTATTTGCAGACAGTTTATCTATAATCTCCTGTAATGTAATATCATGATTAGCATCTGTATTGTCCAGAAGAATTTTTGCAAGATACAGTATCTTAAGCTTTTGATTACTCCTAGCTCCGCGTCTTCGCTTTTCAACTAATATTTCCATTTTCTCTGCCATTAAAGCACCCCCTAATATTTAAATTATAACTATTATATTCTATCATTTTTATAATAGCAACATTCCTTTTCTCTAACACCTACAGAAAGTGTCACCAGTGACTTCTCACTAATATCTGACAATCAGAACAAAGAATGTGCCTGCAGCGGTCGCTTGCGACATCTACCTTATACGCCGCAGTGCATATTCTCGCGGAGCGTTTTTTACTTTACAGGAAAGCAATTTCCTGTAAAGTAAAAAAAG
>OGHO01002643.1_pt1 | contig 13438 bp, 10 predicted proteins | sample 1571421 | NCBI WGS metagenome assembly OGHO01 (sample SAMEA2581937, study PRJEB24529) | metagenome | biome: Human gut stool | place: China | collected 2011
TATAAGTGCGCGACCACACCGCCCCCTGCGCGCGGCGGTGCGGCAAGCACGACCGGCTACGCCGCCTACGACGCGCTGCTCGCCGAGATCGCCGACCTGCGGCGCTCTGGCACGAGCGACGTGCAGACCGACTTCAGCCATGATCTCCTGTCCGTGAACGACTACTACCAGACGCCCGGCTGGCTGCTGCGCGACCTTGACGGCGACGGCACGAGCGAGCTGCTGCTCGGCGCGGACTGGGGCGACGGCTGCGGCGTGATCTTTAATATTTACCGTCTCGACGGCGCAAAGGCCGTCCGCGTGGTGGACGGCTGGAACCGCAGTCGGTATTTTCTCTGCTCTGACGGTACGCTTGCACATGAGTGGTCGGGCGGCGCCGACCATTGGGGGAGGACCTATCTCCGCTACGGCGAGACGCTCTTGCCCATCGAAAGCGTTTTTGACCGCGGCGGCGTGTGGTACCACGCCAAGGGCCTCGATGCCCTGTCCTTGGACGATACGCAGCTCGAAGACCGCTGCAAGACCATTCCCCGCGCCGAGGCGGAGCAGCTCATGGAGCGCTATACCAAGCAATATGAAGTCCTGCTCTTCACGCCGTTTAAAGCGTAAAGCGGAGGAAGGGTGCATTTCGCGCCGCAAAATCATACATTTCGGGCGAGAAACGCACATCTTTCCGCAGGGCGTGCTATGCTTTTCCTGCAAGAGCGTCCGAGGAACGGCCGGACAGCCGCCGGACAAAACGGGGAATAGAAGGAGAAGCATTATGGGATTATTCAGCAATAATAAGAAGCCCTGCCCCATCTGTGGCAACGCGACGCCCCGCCTGCTGCCGACCAAGGTCGAGGGCGTGCCCATCTGCAAGGAATGCGACAAGAAGATCGACCTGCCGAACGGCGTGCTGGACAGCATGACGCTCGACGATTTCCGCCGCTACATAGATTTTTACAACAAAAATCAGGTGCTGCGCGAGCGCTTCCATCCCGAGTATCGCTTCGGCTTCGGCGCGTTCAACACGCAGCTGGTGCTTGATGTGACCAACGGACTCTTCCGCCTGAAGGATGACGAGAGCACCATCGTGTTTGAAAAGTCCGCGCTCAAGTCCTTCCGCATCACGGAGGACAAGGAACCGCTCTTTACCGGCACGGCCGCCGGTCTTGTCTGCGCCGAGAGCAAAAACCCCGAGCGCGTCCGTCTGCTCGCGCCGCGTATCGAGCAGTTCAAGCTGCAGAGAAGCGACTATGAGCGCATCATGCAGGCCGAGCGCGTGCAGTATCTCGACCGCACCAACGAGGAGTGGCGCGAGCGTGAGCGCGAGCTGGAGTTCCATAAGCCCGAGTTCCGCGAGTCCTCGCCGTTCCGTCAGTTCGTGGTGGAGCTGGAGCTGGACCATCCCTATTGGAAAGCCTACCGCAACGAGCTGGACGCGCCGGAGTTTGACGACGACTATCCGAGCGTGGACTCCTTCCTGCACAAGTACGACGAGAAGGTCAATGAGCTGCACACCCTTGCGCGCAACCTGATGCAGTTTATCGCCCCCGGCGCGCCGGAGACCGGCGCCGCCTCCGCGGCGCAGACCGCGGCCCCCGCGCAGGCGGGCGGCGCGTCGAGCACCGTGGAGGAGCTCAAGCAGTACAAAGCGCTGCTGGACGCGGGCGTGCTCACCGAGGAGGAGTTCGCGGCGAAGAAGCGCCAGCTGCTCGGCATCTGAAAAAATCAAAGGAAAAGCGTCCGTGACGGGCGCTTTTCCTTTTTGCGCAAAACATTTTCCGACCGCGCAAACATGGACGCGCCGCCGCGCATAGGTTGAGATAGAAACTAAGACCATTGGAGGCGGACCATGAAACAGACGCATTTTTTCCTCGGCGCGAACAGCGCGGAGGGTTTTTATGGGCTGTATGACCAGCTCCTCGACGCAAGGCTTTACGATCTGATCATTCTCAAGGGGACTCCCGGCTGCGGCAAATCGACCTTCATGCGCCGCGCGGCCGCGGCGCTGGAGGAGCGCGGACTGGAGACTGTGTACATCCATTGCTCCGGCGATCCCGATTCGCTCGACGGCGTGATCGCTCCGGCTATCCGGACGGCCATCGTCGACGGCACCGCGCCCCACGTCCTCGAGCCGCGGTACGCGCTGGCGCATGAGCGCTATGTGGACCTGTCGCAGTGCTGTGACAGCGCGGCGGCGAAGGAGGTCGCAAACGGCCTGACGGCGCTGACCGACGCCTATCGCGCGTCCTACCGCGAGGCGTACCATGTTCTGCGGGCGCTCGGAGGCGTGGATGCGGAGCGACGCGCTCTGGTGCGCGCGCACTTCGACGAGGAAAAGCTGCTGCGCCGTGCGGCGGGGATCGCCGCGCGCGAGCTCAAGGGCAGGGGAGAGACGCGGGGACGCGCGGCGGACGTCTTTCTCGGCGGATTGACCTGTCAGGGCAAGGTGTGCCGCTTCGACAGCGTGGACGCTCTCTGCCCGCGTGTTTATGAGCTGTGCGACAGCTACGGCCTTGCCGCGCCTGTGCTGCGCCGGCTGCGCGACGCGGCGCTGGAGGCTGGGGAGGACATTCTGACTTGCCGCGACCCGCTGCGGCCCGCGGAGATCGCGCATCTGCTGATCCCCGCGCGGGGCCTTGCGTTCGTCACGACCGGCGAGGGCGTGCGCTATGAAGGGAAGCCCTACCGCCGCCTGCGCGTCGACGCGATGGCGGAGGAGAAGCTGACCCGCGCCGAAAAGGCGCACCTGCGCTTCATCCGCCGTGTCCGCCGCGCGTTGGAGGAGGAAGCGGTCGCGTCCCTCAAGCGTGCCAAGCGCGGGCATGACGCGCTCGAAGCGCTCTACCGCCCCTGCGTGGACTTCGGCGCGGTCGGCGCGCTGTGCGACGCGGAGATCGCGCGCATCGGCGCCTACCCGGTGTGACAGAAAAAGCCATAAGGAAAGGAGCCTGCGCGCTGCGCAGGCTCCTGCTGTTTTGATTTGACATTATACCGCGATGCGGCGGGCGCTGACATAGCCGGTGGTGTAGTAGGCGTCGGAAAGGTTGCTGACGATGACGCCGACGCCGTAGTCCGAGGCGTGGACGAACTGACCGCTGCCGATGTACATACCGACGTGCGTGACGGGCTTCGAGGTGGTGCTGCCGGGCTTCTTGAAGAACACGAGGTCGCCGGGGGCAAGCTCGTTCCACGAGACGGTAACGCCGTTTTGCAGCTGAGCGGAGGCGGTGCGGTTGATGGAGTAGCCGAGCTGTGCGCAGGCATACTGCACAAGACCGGAGCAGTCAAAGCCGACGCGCGGGCTGGCCCCGCCATAGACGTAGCTGTAACCGACGTACTGGAGCGCGATGTTCGCAAGCTCCTGCCCCTTGCTCGAAGCGGCGGCGGGAGTGTAGTCCGTCTCCTCCACATAGGCGGCGCTGACGTAGCCCTGCTCGATCTGATACCAGCCGCTTTGGACGGACACGACCTTCACGCAGCGGCCCTTGGCGAGGGAGCCGACCTTGGAGTAGCCGGTGCCGGGGCCGGAGCGGATGTTGAGCGGACCCTGCGTGACGCGGATGTAGAGCTGTTCGAGCGCCTCCTCGGCGGTGGCGGCCTCGGTGTACGCCGCGTCGATGTAGCCGCTGCCGATCTGATACCAGCCGTCCTGCGTGCCGAGGACCTTGACGACCTTGCCCTGCGCGAGCTCGTCCGCGACCGCATAGTCGGTGCCGGGGCCGGTGCGGACGTTGAGCGCGTCTGCGGTGACCTTGACATAGGTGCTCTCACTCTGCGCGGCAGAGGCGCTCACCGCGCTGACTTCTGCCGTGACGACGGGGACGGCTTCCTCAAGCAGCTTGATGTAGCTTGCGGAGACGTAGCCCTTCACGCTGCCGAGCTGGATGCCGTACCACCCGTTCGTCGCGGTGTCCACGATCTCGACCTGTTTGCCGCTTGGCAACTGATCGAGGACGGCGGAGCCGGTGCTCGCGGTCTTGCGCACACGCAGAACGCTGCCGCCGACGTCCACAACGCCGGTGAGCGCGAGGGTGGGGGTGGTCAGGCAGACCGCCAGCAGCAGGCCGGCAGCCGTGCCGCGGAGCGCGTGGCGCAGTTTCATAGGGCATCCTCCTCAAATTCTCATGAAAAAGCGGCGCAGACGGGGCGCGCCGCCGAACGGTATCAAAGGTTACAATTTGTAACTATTGTAATAATACCATAATTCGACGGCGGATGCAAGGCTTTTTCACCCGCTTTTGGTCAAACAATGTCGGCCCGAAATTGTGCAGAATGCACGAAGTGCGCAAAAAATCCGTTTGCCGGCCTCGGAGCGGTGTGGTATGATAAGGCAAACACGGAAGGAGCGGAGGAAATGCCATGTTCCGGAATGAAACAAACTATGTGCTCACAAACGGCGTGCTGCTCGACGGCACGGAGAAAATGACGCCGCAGACGGGCAGAGATATTTATATTGAGGGCGGGCGCATCGGCGCGGTCGCCGATGCCGCGGCGCGCCGCGAGGGCTATGAGGTCGTGGACCTCGGCGGACAGTATGTGCTGCCGGGGCTTATCAACCTGCACGTTCATCTGCCCGCCTCCGGCAAGCCGAAGAAAAAGGCGAGCGACCCGAAGAAGCTCGTGAAGCTCATCACCGCCAACGCGCTCACGCGCCGCATCGGCGTGAAGCTGTGCGAGGGCTACGCGAAGACGGAGCTTCTCAGCGGCGTGACGACCATCCGCACGGTCGGCGGCGTGGCGGACTTCGACACGATCATCCGCGACCTGGCCGCGCAGGGAAAGATCCTCAGCCCGCGCGTGGTGGCGTCCAATATGGCGGTCTCCGTGCCCGGCGGGCACATGGCCGGCTCCCTTGCCTACGAAGCAAAGACAGCGGAGGAGGCCGCGGCTTATGTGGAGCGGATCGCGGCGGAGAAGCCGGACCTCATCAAGCTCATGATCACCGGCGGCGTGCTCGACGCCGAGGTCGTCGGCGAGCCGGGCGTGCTGCGGATGCAGCCCGCGCTGGTGAAGGCGGCCTGCGATAAGGCGCACGCGCTTGGCATGAAGGTCGCCGCGCACGTCGAAAGCCCCGAGGGTGTGCGTGTGGCGCTGGAAAACGGCGTGGACTCCATCGAGCACGGCGCGCAGCCGGACGCGGCGATCACCGCGCTCTACAAGGAGAAGGGCGCGTTCCAGGTCGCGACGCTCTCGCCCGCGCTGCCCTATGCGCTCTTTGACCGCAGTGTCTCCCACGCGACCTACGAGCAGCAGGAGAACGGCAAGGTTGTCTTTGACGGCATCATCGCCATGGCGCGGGAAAATCTGGCAAACGGCATTCCGGTCGGCCTCGGCACGGACACCGGCTGCCCCTATATCACGCACTACGATATGTGGCGCGAGCTGTGCTACTTCGTGAAATACTGCGGCGTGACGCCGGCCTTCGCGCTCCACACCGCGACGCGGCTCAACGCGCGGCTTGCCGGCATCGACGGCGAGACCGGCTCCATCGAGGCGGGCAAGGCAGCGGACCTGATCGTCTGCGCGAAGGATCCGCTCGCGGATCTCTCGGCCCTGCGCACGCTCTCCATGGTCATCAAGGACGGCTATCGCGTCGAGCATCCCGCGCCGAAGAAGCTGCCAGAGGTCGAGCGCGAGCTGGATAAGTTCCTGTGACCCATACCTATTATAATGTACAAGGGAAAAGCACGGGGAGCCCCGTGCTTTTCCCTTATGGCGTTTTATGTTACAGCTCCACGAGCTCGTATTCCCGCGTGCCGAAGCCCAGCGCCGCCGCGGATTCGACCGTGCGGACACCGTTGAGGCTCTCAATGCGCTCTACGAGGTGGTCGCGGCCCGGATCGTCGGAGACGTAGACCAAATCGAGACAGGCCTGATCGACCGCGATGGGGTCGAGCGAGGCAAGGATGCCGATGTCCGCCCTGCACGGGTCCTCAGCCACGGCGCAGCAGTCGCAGTCCACGGACATATTCTTCATAACGTTGATGAAAACGGTCTTGTCCTTGAAATATTCCGCCACGGACGAGGCGGCGTCCGCCATCGCGTCGAGGAAGCTGTCGTGGTCGGCGGTCCCGATCTTTTCGGGCTCGCCGGCGCCGTGGATGTAGGCCTTGCCGTAGGAGGACGCGCAGCCGATGGAGAGCTGCTTGAGCGCGCCGCCGAAGCCGCCCATCGGATGCCCCTTGAAGTGGGAGAGGACGAGCATGGAATCGTAGTTGGCAATGTCCTTGCCGACAAAGTTCTTCTGAATGCTCCTGCCGTTCGGAACGGCAAGCTCCAGATCGGGACCCTCGGCGTCAAGAATATCCACGTCGAAGTTCGTGCTCCAGCCGTGCTTGATCATCGTGCGGCGGTGCTTCTCGGTGGTGTTGCGCTCGCCCTCGTAGGCGGTGTTGCACTCGACCACCGTGCCATGCACGGTCTCGATCATCGGCCGCCAGAAGTCGGGGCCCAAAAAGTTCTGGTTGCCCTGCTCACCGGAGTGCAGCTTCACGGCGACCTTGCCCGGCAGCTCGCAGCCCACGGCACGGTAAAGCGCCACGACCTTCTCGGGCGTGATCTCACGGGAGAAATATACCTTAGCTTTCATCGCGTTTCCTCCTTGCACGGAAAATATCACCTGAATTATAACCCATCGCATGAAATAATGCAACTCTTTGGGGGATGGGACCTGTCTGCGGACGGATCATGTCAAGGATGTGTCAAAAAACGGCGAAAAATGCTGTGCAGATATCCTAAAATTCCAAAAAAGTGATGTTTACGATTGACTATGCTATCGTAATAGCGTATAATAAAACCTGCTGATTTGGTGGGATATAGCAGATAACAAGAAGAAAACGGCAAAATATTGATGTATAGAAGAATGAATATTCATACAAAAGCATTTTGCGTGTGATCCGCCGCTCTCACGAAAACGGCTGCGCGCGCTTAACGGAGTCCTTACGGCGGAAAACATCTCCTGAACGCCCCAGATACAGGGGGAGCACGGGCGCGAAAATGCGGCAGAATATGAAGTTTTTACGGCGAAATTTGAATTTTGCTGAAAAAACAAAAGAAGAAAGTGACTGATAGCACAAAAAGAAAGAAGTATTTCTGTGCGGAATGACAATGACCAGAAAATTTCATCGAAAAAACAGGAAAATATGCTTGTGAAAGACTTGACAAGACGAGGATGAATGAATTATAATCCGTCCATAAAAAATGAATAAGCTGTGAACGTACCAAACATACCGCACGAGGGTGCGGCGTACGCGAAAAAGACCGTGTGGTCTTTTCTCTGTTCCGGCTCGGAACAGAGAATTTAACTTTTTTGTCGTATTCGGCGCAAGCCGGGTATATAAATTTTTGAAAGGAAGATATCAGCATGAAAAAAGTATTGTCTCTGATCCTCGCACTGGCAATGGTTTTCGCTCTGGTCGCCTGCGGCGAGAAGCAGCCTGCCACCGACGGTGACGCCTCCGGCGACGGCGATAAGCCCGCCCGCGGCAACGTCATTATGACCTTCGGCACCGCCGATACCGGCGGCTCCATGTACCCCGCCGGCGCTGCGGTCTCCCAGGTCTGGACGAACAACGTCCAGGGTGTGAAGTGCAACACCCAGACCTCCACCGGCTCCTTCCAGAACTGCCAGGACGTTTCCACCGGTGAGGTCGACGTCGCGGTCGCTACCTCCGACGTCGTTCTCAACGCCTACAACGGCACCGGCAAGTTCGCCGACATCGGCAAGCTGGACAACCTGCGTGTCATCGGCGCGGTCTACACCTCCGTGCTCAGCGGCGTGGCGCTCAAGAGCTCCGGCCTGACCTACATCCATGACCTGCTCGGCAAGCGCGTTGCCGTCGGCCCCGCGGCCTCCGCGACCGAGAACGCCACCCTCGCCGCTTTCGCCGCTATGGACATCACCAAGGACAACACCAGCCTTGAGAACCTCGGCCTCGGCGACGGCGCCGCCTCCGTCGGCGACGGCATCCTCGACGCGGCCTTCGGCTTCGCCGGCCTGCCCATCGGCGGTCAGCTGAACCTCGCTGCCACCAAGGAGATCCAGGTCCTCGACATGACCCAGGAGGAGATCGACAAGGTCCTCGCGGGCAACGCTGCCTACATCCAGACCACCATCCCCGCCGGCACCTACACCGGCCAGACCGAGACCACTAACACCTTCGGCGTCAAGTGCCTCATCATCGTCACCGCCGATATGGACGCGGATCTCGTCTACGATCTGTGCAAGGCCATGAACGAGCACACCGAGGAGTTGGCTGCCGGTAACGCCCTGCTCAAGGACATGACCGATCCCAGCTTCCTCTGCACCCAGATGCCCATTCCTCTGCACGACGGCGCCCAGAAGTACTACAGCGAGCAGGGCCTCATCTAATCGAGGAATTCTGAAAACTTGATCAAAAGGACGATCTGACCGTCCCTGCGAAAAGCATTTTTTGGCCGGAGTTGGGACATCCCAACTCCGGCTCCCCCTTTTCATTAAGGTTTCGTTAAGACCCCCCACTTAACAGAAAGGATGCGTTTATGTCCGATAAGAAAGAAATCAAAGAGATCGACGTCGCCTCGCTTGACAGCGAACTGGCAGCAGCGAGAACTCTCGAAGAGGGTAAGGGCGACAAGTTCATTATGATGGCCTCCGTCGTCGCCTTCCTGATGACCTCCTTCCATATTTATACCGGCTTTTTCGGCCTGTTCGACTACTCCGTGCAGCGCGGCGTGCATCTGGGCTTCGCCCTCACGCTGATCCTGCTCACCCAGCCCCTTTACAAGCACGTTTTCAAGGATAAATTCGCCGGCAGCAAGGCCTTCCGCGCCGCCTGCCGCACGTTTGATATGATCCTCGTCGTCCTCACCTGGGTTTCCGTCTGGATGGCGCAGGACGAGGTCCATCACCTCACCGAGCGTCTGAGCAAGACGACCTGGATGGCGACCTTCGCGGGCGCCTGCCTCGTCATCATCGTCCTCGAGTGCGCCCGCCGCACCCTCGGCTACATCATGCCGGTCCTCGCGCTCATCTTCATCGCCTATGCGCTCGCCGGTCCGAATCTGCCCATGGCCATCGCGCACCGCGGCTATTCCCTCGAGCGTATCTGCAAGTTCCTCGCTACCGACCTGGACGGTCTGTTCGGTACGACCATGAGCGTTTCCGCCACGGTCATCTTCATGTTCGTTATGTTCGGCGCGTTCCTTGAGGCCTCGGGCTGCTCCGACTTCATCAACGACATCGCCATTTCCCTCACCGGTAAGATCAAGTCTGGCCCCGCGCTCAGCGCGGTCGTCGCCTCCGGCCTGATGGGCTCCATCAACGGCTCCGCCGTCGCCAACGTCGTCGGCACCGGCACGTTCACCATTCCTCTGATGAAGTCCCGCGGCTACAAGCCCCAGTTCGCCGGCGGCGTTGAGGCCGTTGCCTCCACCGGCGGTCAGATCCTGCCCCCTGTCATGGGCTCCGGCGCGTTCCTGATGGTCGCGTTCACCGAGCAGAAGTACATCGCCATCGTCATCGCGGCGGTCATTCCCGCGCTGCTCTATTACTGGGGCTGCGCCGTCGCCGTTATGTCCCAGACGGAGATCGCGCACGTCACGCTCATGGACCCCAAGGATATTCCCAAGAGCCGCGAGGTCATGAAGGACGGCTGGATCTACCTGCTCATCATCGCGGTCCTGCTCTACTGCCTGCTCGTCGCGCAGTATTCTCCGCTCTACTCCGCCCTGTGGGCGACCTGCGCGGTGCCCGTGGTCATGCTCTTCGATAAGAAGAAGCGCTTCACCCTCAAGACCATCCCCAGCGCCATGGTCAAGTCCGGCTTCAGCGCCATGTCCATCGTCATCGGCTGCGCCTGCGCCGGTATCGTCGTCGGCATGGTCTCCATCACCGGCATCGGCGTCATCTTCGGCGATATGATGATCCAGGCGGCGCACGGCCTGCTGTTCCCGTCCCTGCTCTTCACCGCCATCACCTGCATCGTCCTCGGTATGGGCCTGCCCACCACCGCGGCCTATGTTATCGCGGCGTCCATCCTCGCTCCGTCCCTCATCAAGCTCGGCCTTGCCCCGCTGACGGCGCACCTGTTCGTGTTCTACTTCGCGTGCCTGTCCGCCATCACCCCGCCGGTCGCCCTCGCGGCCTATGCCGGCGCCGGCATCGCCAAGACCAACCCGATGACCACGGCGGTCGAGGCCTGCAAGCTCGGCTTCGCCGGCTTCATGGTGCCCTTCGCGTTCTGCTACAACCCGGCAATGATGATGCAGGGCAGCGTCGGCGAGATCATCTCCGTCGCCATCAGCGCGATCATCGGCGTTGCCATCATGTCCGCCGGCTTCCAGGGCTGGCTGCTGTGGAAGCTCAACTGGCTTGAACGCATCGTGTTCATCGCCGGCACGCTGACGGACATCACCGGTCTTGCGATCGCGGTCGCTCTGCTTCTCGTCAACGTGAAGAAGTGGGAGAAGGGCCCCAAGTTCATCATGGACAAGCACAAGGCCAAGCAGGAGCAGAAGTAAGCTCCGCTGAACCGGATACGGAATATGAGGGTCCCGAAAAGGGACCCTCATATTTTCTCATTGACCGCGCGGCGCTGCCGCGATATACTGGAGCAGAAAACGAGAGAAAAGAGGAGCATGTATGGAAGCTCAGGAGATCCGTTACCGCGTCAATAAAAAGGTGTTTCGGCAGGCGTCGCTCTACGCCATGTTCCTGCGAAACCGCAATACCTTCCGCGTGGGCATCGCCGTCGTGCTGGCGGTGGCATTTTACACTGTGCTTGCCGTGCAGGGCACCTTTCCCCTGAGCTACCTTCCGATCTACATCGCGGCGGCCTATCTTGTCTGGATGCTTTTGCTGCTCGGACGCGAGGAGCAGCGCGTGCTGCGCTACCTCAAGAGCGACGAGTCGCTGCTGGGGACGGAGTACGTTCTGCGCTTTGACGCGGGCAAGCTTTCGGTCGAGGTCCCCGAGAAGAAGCTCCGCAACACGGTCGCGCTCGCGAAGCTCGCCTCGGCCATCGAAATTTCGAGCGTGTTCATGCTCTGCCTTACGGCCGATCAGCTCTACCTTGTGCCGACCGCGGCCATGACGGACGAGCAGCGCACGGCGCTGCGCGGCCTTCTGAGCAGCCGCCTCGGCGAGCGCTTTTATTCCAGTATTCTGGCGCGCGAGAAAAAGAAATGAACAAGGCCCGCCTCCGACATCGCTTCAGAGGCGGGCTTTGCCGTGCTATACCGGACGGCCGTGCTCCACGCGGCAGTCGCACTCGCTGCGCCACGACTGCGATTGCAGGAAGCGGCGCGCGGCATCGACGAAGGCGCGGGCGGCGGGCAGAAGGTGCCGCTTTTTCTTGTAGACCACGCTCAGCGGGTGGACAAGGTCGGGGGAGTCGAGGTCGAAGAAGAGCAGCTCGCCGCGGTTCGGCGCGTTGTGGACGGCGGTCTCATTGACGAAGCAGAAGCCGTAGTTTTCCGCCGTCAGATTCAGCGCTGTGGTGGCGTTGGTGGTGTAGAGCGCGTTTTCGACGGTGATATGCTTCCGTTCGAGAAAGTTGTTGACGCGCATGGCGAGCAGGATCTCGGGGTAGAGCAGGACAAAGCGCTCGCGCTCGAGAACGGAGAGCTCCGGCTCCTGTCCCGCGCGGCAGGCCTCCGCAAGCGCCTGCGCGGCGCGGTTGCCGCGGTTGCCGACCAGGAGGATCTTTTCGTAGAGAATGGTCTCGGTGGTCAGGTAGTCGGGCGTATTGAGATTGGTGTTCATGATGGCGAAGTCCACCGTGTTGTCCGCCACCAGCCGGAACATCTCGCTCGTCGGGCGTTCGAGCAGCTCAAGATGGGCCTCTGGGTGCTCTTGCGAAAAGGCGGGCAGGATGCTCGGCAGGAGCGTGCTGGCGCGCCAGTTGCTCATGGCGACGCGGAGCGTCTGGCGGCGGCTGGCGTTCAAACGTGTGAAATCCTGCAAAAGCTGCTCGTAGAGCTGCGAGCTGTCCTCAAGATAGTTGGCGTAGACCTTGCCGGCGGCGGTCAGCGCCAGCGGCGACTTGGTGCGGTCGAGCAGGCGGACGCCGAATTCCTTTTCCAAATGGATGACGTATTGGCTCAAGTAGGGCTGCGAGATGTGCAGCCGCTCCGCGGCCTTGGAAATGCTTTTCTCGGACGCAATGGCAAGAAAATATTCCGGATTCCGGTCCTGTACCATCCAGATCACCTCGTTTTCCTCTTTGATTATAGCAAAAAATACGGCGCCGTCAAGCACGGTATAGTAAAAATACTATATGGGTAGTCACATTTAAGTCTTTGACCTTTTCGCGGCGATGCACTATGATAGAGTCAAACAGGGAAATCAAAAAACCATCGGAAAAGAGGGAGATTATGCCAAGGTTTGAAGCATCTGCGCTGCGGGGCTACTGCGTGTCGGTCCTGACGGCCTCCGGTGTGGAGAGGAGCTGCGCGGAAGCGGTGGCTGACGCGCTGATCGACGCGGAGCTGACAGGCGTGTCCACCCACGGTGTGAGCCGTCTGGCCGTTTATATGCAGCGCATGGACGCGGGCGTGATGTCGCGTGAAAACAACATCCGCATCGTGCGGGAATCGACCTCCACGCTGGTCGTGGACGCCGACAACTCGCTGGGCGCGGCGGCGGCAAAATTTGCGATGGAGCGGTGCATCGCCAAGGCAAAAGAGACGGGCTGCTGCTTTGCAAGCGTGCACAGCTCCAACCACTTCGGCACCGCCGCCTATTACACAAGGCTTGCTGCCGCGCAGGATATGATCGGATTTGCCTGCACCAATCTCAAGGGCAAGATCGCGCCCTTCGGCAGCGCTGAGCCCTACATGGGCACAAATCCCATCTCCGTGGCCGCTCCGTCCGACGACCTTCCGGTCGTGCTGGATATGGCGCCGAGCGTTGTGGCGCTGGGCAAGCTCATTCTGGCGCAGAAGCTGGGAAAGTCTATTCCCGAGGGCTGGGCACTGGATAAGGACGGCAGACCCACCACGGACCCCGCGGCCGGTCGTGCCGGCTCGCTCGTGCCGATCGGCGGCGCGAAAGGCAGCGGCCTCGCCATCATGGTCGATGTGCTTTGCGGCATTCTCAGCGGCGGCCCCTACGGTCCGCATCTGCATGACCTCTATGTGATGGACGAGCCGCAGGGCGTCAGCCATTTTCTCGGCGCCATCGACATTGCGCATTTCATCGAACCGGCAGCGTTCAAGTCGGCTCTTTCCGCCATGTCACGGGAGATCAAGGCGCTGAAAAAGGCCGATGGTGTGGAGGAAATTTTCCTGCCCGGCGAACGCTCCGGCCGCAAGGCGGAAGAAAATGCTGCAAACGGTATTGAAGTGCCGCAGCCGGTCTACGAAGAGCTGCTGGAGCTCGGCAAGCCCTACGGTCTGAGCCTGTAAAGGAGGAAGCATCATGGCAAAAATTCTCATCACCGAATCGGTCCACCCCATCGGGCCCGAGCTG
>OGHO01002644.1_pt1 | contig 13433 bp, 7 predicted proteins | sample 1571421 | NCBI WGS metagenome assembly OGHO01 (sample SAMEA2581937, study PRJEB24529) | metagenome | biome: Human gut stool | place: China | collected 2011
TTTTCGCGAAAAATGTATTAGTTCTCAAAACTTTGCTTATTTTTGCACAGAAAATGTAGATCTCCTACTAAGAGAGCGACCAACGACAGCACACGCCAGCAAAGGATAACATCCTAATAAACAACACATTACAGCACAATAAAGATTCTATTTGGTTGAATAACCCAAAAGAACACTCCTATTACAGAAAAATAAAAAAACAGGACTTGTAAATCAATTAGACAAAGACTACGTTTGGATGCATAGCCCCCTAATAGCATAAGTAGAAGACCAGATATACAAAAGCATATATTCAGCCGACCTTAGATTTAGCTGTTTTCAATCATTTCAGTTTCAGCCAAGAGCCATTTCCATATAGGAAGCACTTCTATTACCACACCACTATCATGCACAATGGTCTGTTCTTCATCTCTTGTGATAATATACATATGTTCCAGTTGAAACACAGCATTCAGTTTTATCAAAGCCTCTACTTCACGATGATACGTATTCTCATCCTTCAAAGAATAACTGACTTGGAATCCGGTTTTATGCTCAGGTATGAAGAAATCAACTTCTATATTCTGATTATAAAAATATACCTGCTCACCAAACTGTTTATATAAATGGATAGCCACCATATTCTCCAACAAAGTGGTATTGACATCTGTCAAAAAGATATTCAACAATCCATTATCTATAAAATAATACTTCATATTAGAATTCCGCTCAGCAAATTTGGCCGCATAGTTTTCAAGGGGAAATATCAAACAGGATTCCTTTAAATATCTGATGAAATCAATAACAGTGGCTTTACTAAGTTTTATTCCGGCAGAACTGATTAGATTGGCCAGTCGCGTATGCGAAACCGGTTGTTTCACTCCTTCTGCCAACCTTTTAACTAATAAACCGAGCGCCTCTTCGTTTCTCACTTTATTGCGTACCACTAAATCACTAAAAAAGATCTTGCGATAGATATCATTCAGCCACATTCTCTTTGCCACGACTCCTACTAACTCCGGAAAGCCTCCATACATAAAATAAGAGTTGAAGAGTTTACTCACTTCCGCACTTTGTTTCCCATATCTCCAATTCTTGGACAGAGAAACATCCATTGCTTTCAAGTACTCAGAAAAAGAATATGGATATACATTGGCATTCCAAAAACGTCCGCCCAGCGTAGTTGCTATTTCACGACTCAACATTTTGGCATTGCTTCCGGTAATATAAACCCGATATTTTTGATTTGCCAAGCGACGGGCAAAGTTCTCCCATCCTTCGATATTTTGTATTTCGTCAAAGAAGAAGATAGGCCGTAAGTCGAACATAGTGGCATAGGCTTGCAATATCAAGTCAAAGTCATTTGCAGTCATTTGTCTCAGCCGTTCATCATCGAAGTTAATATAGACCATCTCTTCCATGCTATGCCCTTCGCGCACTAATTGCTGAATACGCTGATAGAGCAAGTAGGATTTTCCAGCCTGCCGGATACCGACAAATACATAGTTGCCACTTTCCTCGAAAGAAAACCGACGTTCTACCAGTGGCACCTCGCCTATAAACTCCTGACCTTCAATAATAATTTTACGGATGGTTTCTCTTTCCATAACTTCTTCTTTGTTTATACTTGATAATGCAAATATAAACATTTTGTTTTCTATAGAAGACGATTTTATGAATAAATCGTCTTCTATAGAAAACAAAACTATTCTCCTAACATCTCTATAATATACAAGCTTAATGCTAAGACTTACCAATTTTTACTTTTTATGTAATCCCATTTGATTTTGGGAATAGTAAGCGTCTGCCACAACGTAACGCGAAAGTTCAAGAAGGCGTTCCTTGCGTTCTTCAAGCACATGGGCATGCCAGTCAATTAAGTTCCATTTTTACCTGTTCAAGTGTTTTCACTGGAGGAGTCTGTACTGCTTCCAAATGAAGACAAGTACGTAGTTCCGTATCGATTACGCCGATACCGGATATTTCCAAGCCAATGTTGGCAGCCTCAGTTTTCCTGCTCTGTATTTGGAGTTTTCTCTTCTATTTCCTTTTTAAGTTCATCTAAATGCATTTTCAGCTCATGTTCCAATTCGTTTGCCTTTTTGATAATCTCAACATCAATCTTGGCTTTAAGATCATCACATTTTTTTTCATACTCTTCTTTTATTTTGGAGTCAGATATCATTTTTGCCAGTAATTCATGAAGTATATTTTCATTATGCATTGCTTCCGGTAAAGCTTGCTTCTCCATCAACAATAAGGTAGTTAAAATTACGCCTAACATAACGGCAACAACACACATTGTAACAATTACAATATCAATATGAAAAACTTCATTAAACATGTTACATACATAACCTCCAATAAGGAAAGCTGTAATTCCGGCAGCAATAACACACGCCCACGAAAATACAAGAATTTGACAATCTAACTTTTTCATATTTATTTCATTTTAAATTGGTTCCGTAACTGGTTTCTCTTCAAATATAAGTTGCAGAAATATACCTATAAACATTGCAAAGAATGCAAATTGGATAAGCAACTCCCTAAATACATTCACACCCAATCTAGACACCGACAACACAGGAGTACTATCGTCATTCTTCTTCAAGTCCTTCAGTGTCTCCCGATACAATGTATGGTTATCTACACTCTTAAGCAATTCAATCCAGCTATAGTCAGAAATTGCATTTTGATTTGAAGTAACCTTTTCATTATAACTAACTTTAAGACTCGCCAAACCAACAGAGTCTAACACAAGTTCCCTATGACCACGCACATATTCCTTAACTTTCCTTATTCTATGAGCTACCAATGAACCATCCATCATGTGTTGGTGAAGTTCCTCTATTTTATCTCCATTTTCGCCGCCACAGGAAGTAAAAAGAGACAATAAGAAGAGAGTTTTTCCATATTCTATACTATCTTTAAGCTCCCAAAAGCTTTTACAAACAATAGGATATTTATATTTAGACAAATAATCCGTTATCAGCCGCGAGTCCAGTTTAGCCGTATCATAAGTTACCTTTAGTCTGACTATCGTATCAAGAAGCAGACTGTCATACTTATCTACCTGCTCATAAAAATGTTTTTGAATGTATTCAGGCACATTATTCATATTGAATTCAGGCGACTCTACATAGATGTGGTTTGTATAGAACTCATCAATATAATCACTTCTCTCCAAATACTTGCCGCCAAAGAAATGCACCACCAGCAGCCCTGCTAAAAATGAATAGGCAAATGCCATGGAAATCAGAGCAGCAGACCTTATTATTTTTGTCTTTAATGCTATGAACGGATTAAGCTTCCCTATTTCATAGTATACAAATACAAATGTAATAAGTGCCAACATACCCGATGTCCACCAATTATGGATATTGTCAAAAAAGCCTTTAAAAACATCCTCACCAATTGCCAGTGTAAACCATGCGGTTACGATAGCTGCAAACAGTCGCGGCATAGCTATATTGATACTGCCTACCCGACAAAATTTACTAAAAGAATTGATAATCCAGCCTGAGAAAAGAACTCCAACAATAGAGAATGATATAATGACTGAATCATCAAATATAAATTCAGTACCTAGCCGTGGCCAAAGCATTGAGCATAGCAACATTAGGAACAACGCAGCGATCAACGTTGCCCTGATTTTAAAAGCCTTTCCATACCAGATGTTTAGTGTTCCGCTGAAACTATATTTATGTATATACCAGTCGGATGCTGTTTTTGCTGTATCGACTATTACCCCCTTGTATTTTCCGAGACTCTCTTTAATGCGATCTCTTTCCTTTCTCTCTATCCCAAAAGGGCATTTGATACTATTCACAAAGTCCACACATCTCTCCGTCTTGATACAACTTTCTATTCTCGCCCTACTTTTACCATCATAAAATTTTATATACCCTGACTGATAGACTGCATCCATTTCGTTCTCAGCATCTGTAAACCATCCTTTGGCATTATAAAAATAGCCTTCCGAACGGGAGTCTACGATTGTCTCTACCCAGCGTTTCTCAGCTTCAACATAATAATCAGTAATAAAAAGTTCTTTCTCGTATCCCCCTTCACACACATGTTCTTTCCTTAATTGGGCCGCTAACTTTCTCTGATAATAATATTCCGCCTTGTTGCGAACAGCCTGATACAAGAAATTCTCGTTCAAAGCAATATAAAGCCTCTCATAAGCAGATGCATTTCTAAATACATCAGTATGCTCCATGTCATACAAAAAATCCAAGAACAGCTTTCTCAAGAAACCGACAATCGGAGGTCGGTCTTCCAGAATAGGTTTCGTATAATTTATCCCAAAGACCTCTAACGACGAATAGGTTATGCCTTTAAATCGTTGCTCTGTATTTTCAATGCTTGCAGCAGCATAATCATAAATAATATTTCCCGATGCATTACTTGGAAATTTATTCCAGAAAATCTCAATAATATTTCGGGTTAGATTGTCTTTTATGTTTAAGTTTGCGGAAATAGGTAACAATAAGATAAGGCTGTTCGTATGATAAACCGTTGTTTCATTCTTTTCATTTATATAATGCACATGAAAGCTTACGCCTTCCTCAGAGAGCGTAACATAAATAGGGTATTTCTCCCTCAGCCCATCTTGGGCACTTGCTTTACTATTCTTAAGGACACGATAATTAAACACTGTTACCTCATCTGTTAATTGCGATGCATTCACATCCAACGAAAAAAAACGTCCGTAATTCATAACTTATAAGCCTTTATCGATGGTTAGCATTCTTTATTCCTATAATATATTTTTCTATTTTTCTTACTACTCCATCCTCCTCCTTCCTATTATCTTCCACTTCGACTTTATGCAATATATCTTTGATAAAAATATATTCATCCCACATTTCGTTCCATTGGCGGATATTTCCAAAGGCAATAAGATATATCAAATGCTGAATATGTTCCCAAAAGGCATTGCTGTAATATTTGAGATCGGGAAACAGAGCTTGCACTAATGGGGAGCCATTCTTTTCCGCATCAGGATTATCTTTTCCTCCCATATAATAGTCATGTTTAAGAATATCGTAATGCGCCCTCAAGCGCAAAAGGGAATTAAAGTTCTTCATCGCACGGTCTCTTATAGACACCGCAACTTTAAAAATATGATCAAGTAAATCCAGCAAAGTAATTACACCGCTATCAACCTTTGAACCATCATCATTTCCCACTTTCACCACAGAAGCATCTGTTATGCTTTTAATTTGTTGATAAAACAATGAGTATAAGTTGTATCTGAATAATTCGGGCGTAGTCGTTGGGCACGCACCTCTTGCAATATACCAATAGTCAGTATTATAGTGCATCCCTTCAGACAGCATTCTTTCACTGATAGCATTAGAAAATGCTGAGATAAAGAATATCCAAAGTTTTCCAAACGGTCCCTTGGCTTGTATATACTTTTTCAAGTTTGCTGCATCCTCTTCGGATAAGCCGTTTTTTATAAGAATATTATCCTCGTATTGTCTTTTTAGATCTCGCAGCAGACTCGTGCCGTAATTCCGCGAACTTTTACCCTTATTCTCGCCAAGCAAATAATCTAAAAGAATTAGATCAAATCTTTTTTCCATAAGTTTAGCAACAGCTTCCTCAATATTTGTCACACACTCTAAGCTCACTGTAAAGCATTGTTCACTTTTGGTAGACTTCTCATTGAGCTCCTTGATCATATTTTTACAGTGGATACATTTTGGGGAATCACTCTCAGAATCCCCACACATTAAATAAAAATCATCTTTTAGGACATTAGCTACAACTTTACATTTTTGCACCTTTCTTTCGTCTAGATCGCTATCTTGATATGCATTATCATCAACAATTAACAAACGCCAATGCAATTTTGCCCCCTTTGTCTTCTTTGAGTATTTAAGTTTTGCTTTCAGGCTACTACCACCAATCTTTCCTTCATTGGCATTTATTCTATCACTATAAATGAGTCCATTCATTTCTGTTTCAGAGTGAAACACAAAAGGGATTACATCTCCATAATGACCTCCGACAAAGGATCTTAAAAAAGAGTTTTTGGCAAGACGTGCTCTAAACTCTTGCATTTCTTGAGCATTTGCTGTTTTATAAATGCCCTTATGACATTCTGCAAAAAAAATCTTTATATTCTGTACAGCACCCTCACTCTGCGCATACCTTATCCAAACACTACTGTCTAAATACAAAGCGCGCCCATCCTCACTCTGTAAATCTTTAAGGCACCTGTCACCCTTAACTAATATAGGTAAAGAGCCTTTCCCTTGAATATTTCTCAATGCATCTTCATATTCATCACTTTGTTCAACGGCATTCAATTTAAACTCATTCTTCAATTGAAATTCAACAATTGCATTTATTATTTCAGTCGTACTGCACGAATATTTTTCTTTATCATCGGCTTTACTAATATCAATGAGAATGTATCTTTTTGGAATAATAAATATTTTTGGGGGAATCCTATCATTAAAGTAGCCTTCCAATACAGACTTACAAATAGGTTCTCCTTGATTTAATACATTTTTGAAGAAGCTTGGTTGCACCCTATGAGAATCATGTATAAATGTACGAACATTCCCCTTTTTTATAACATTGCACAAATTAGGGCATCTCGATATGCATTTATCTGAAATTCTACAATCCTTTAAAGGTTCATCTTTGTCACCATGCTCTATTATATCCTTATCATGCAAAAACAATTTTATTTCAGTTGTAGCAATTCCTTCTATTTTTGCCGCAATTTTAATTAGATTTTCTACGAAAACAAATTTCGTGTTATCGTCACACCTCAGAAAACTAAAAATACCACTATTATACCAATTATGCGTTATTAGCAATATAACATCACTAAGTTCTATCCGGATAAAGCCTGTAAGTAGTCGCTTATATATATTTCTATCAGATTCGCTAAGATTTGAAATAAGTCCTAAAGCTATATCGGCAATTTCGTTCATTGTCTCGTTCTCGCTTCTAGGATACGACCACCATTCTAATATTTTTTCAAAATTCGTTTTCTTTTCTAGTCGTCCCTTTACATACTTAACTAATGGAATTTCAAAATTAAGTTTGTCATTTATGAACATAAACGACCATAAAGACCGAAAAAAGCCTCCTTCTAACAATATAATTTCTCGAAAGAAAGTATTGTCCGAACAATATTTGTTGTTCTTTGCTTCAAATAGCTTACTATTGTATTTGGTTGTCACCAAATAGACTGCTTTTTTCATATCTTCATATTTTATCGTAATCTTATTTGTGATTCAATCTTCCTTTGCCTATATAGCAATTATTATATAGCAATTGAGAAAGAAAGTATTTCGAGTCATCCATAGCTGCTTGAATGGCAGACAGACTCAAAAAAGCATAATCTTTCAGATCTTTTTCGAGTTCCGCACTCAAGTTACCTCTACCGGAATGTATTGTAACAAATTTAGTATTTCCGAAAATCATCTTCAGATTTTTCATCACTTCAGAAGCCGTAACCCTATTTTCTTTAGTGATTTTCTCAATAATACTTAAATGGATGGAAAGGAAAGTCGGTGAGCATAATGTCTTCGTGTCATTTAAATCAGTTACATTAGCAACATTCATACCTTGCAAGTTTATAATATTCCCATTCTTATCAATATCATAAATATGCAACTTCCTCCTTTCAATCATTTTATGCAACGCAGTGAGGTTATCTGTGCTTTCCGTCCTCTTAGTCCTTGGCGCACTTTCGCTATTTTTTTGTGCAACCTTTTTATCAATATCCGCACGTATGATAGACTTATTGTTTTTCATCAATACAGACACATTAAGATCAATATGATAATGCTCCTTAATATCATCTCCAATATCATCACACGACTTGCCTGAGGCCAACAAGTCCTCCACTTCATTAAATATTTCGTCTGCATTTAGAAGCACGTCATTTGTTTCAAGTTCACTACCTACATTTAAACCTTTAAAGCCATGTCCGTAATTTTTAAATATCCGTTCATCGATTATAACAAATTCAGTCAATGCCGATTCTATTACTTTCAGACGATTAAATTCATCTTGCAAAAAGAAAGGTTGAGTGATTGTCCCTGTAAAATCTCCTCCTGATATAGAATCAATATATGCCGCATCACTATATGCCGCCAGCACCCTATCAATTTCCTCTGTCTTTAATATCGACAAGTGATTTTTATAGAGAATATCATTCTTTTTGATTCCTGTAGCCTCACTCGTAGCATGCCAAATACAATGATTTATATTTGATACATTAGAATGAGAAGCATTATTTTTAGGTTCTATATGTATATTTATGTCATTCAACTCTTTGACCGTTACTCCAGTATTTCGTTCTATGATCGCCTTCATCATCTCTTCAGCCGTAAGTTCACTCCCATCTCTATTCTCATAAAACCGAGGATAGAGATTTGACAATCTCAGTACATCATTTGTTTCTATATCAGCATATTCATTTTGACGGGTATTTACATCAATCAGAACCTCATAATCTTTATTCGCAACTATGATATCGGCTTTAATTCCACTAATGTTGGAATAATTGATTTTATTATCCACAACCATCTCATCCTTGATATAATAAACTTCTTCATATCTATCAAGCGCAATATAATAACCAAGATTTTCACTATCATTCGTCATATCGCCATTATCATCTACAGCAACGACTCTTAACACTTCAGATAATCTTTTGATTTTATTTTCATTAGAGATGCTCTCATATTCGCCAAACCAATCTGCCAATGCATGGTTATTAAGCCATAGAGCCGAAATAAGAATTTCTTTAAGCCCTTTATTTGATTTATCTATTGCACCTTCGGAGAGTATCTTAATTTTGGTATAACGTTCGTTTAATTCTTTTTTAAGAATAACTCCATTTATTTCTTTATTTGCATTTTTCTTGTTATCGAATATAACGAGGTGATCCTTATCGATTTTAACAGATACAATCAGTCCATCTTCCGGAATACTTTCTTTATCATGTTTAGCTGAGTTACGAATAACATTCTCAATAATGGTAAATATGGCATGGCGACCAAGAATACCTCCGGGTACAGCTAAATTCAATTTAGCAAATTCTTCTTTTGCTTCTTGGTTTTCCTGTTTGTTTTGCCCACCAAACTTTATCCCTTCATCCGAAATCAACTTCAATGACAGTTTTATACTACTACTTAAGAGGTTAGATTGTTTGGATATATCTTCTGAAAAAACAATATAATCCAATAAGAAATTAGTCGTTGCTTTATCATGCCTGTCTCCAAACTCATCAGGTGTAAGCTCATCAAATATCTGAGATTTAACATTAACCGGACCGTATGGAAAACGATCTGTGGAGACAATGGTAGCGATAAAGTCCATCCTTTCTTGTATATACTGTAAAGTATGCCTTATGCCACGATAATCCTTTTGGCGTTGTTCGTCTGTATCACTCTCAGCAAGATTACTGAAATAATGTTTTGTATTAGATATAAAATGGCTACCTAAGTTGTGGCTCATATTTCGGGCCATAATAGCGGAAATGGCAGACTTTATGGACTCTTCCAAAAGTTCTTTTTTCGAAATTAGATTATGATAAATTGGAAGTAATTGATTTGTTGTGATTTGTAATAGTTGAATATCTATAAATCTCAATTTACATTTAGTTTTAATAACCATGTGACTATTAGTTTTTTCATTACTGATTCCACAAGGTATTATATATAAATATTTTACAGTACCATTTTGTTTTTTTTGAAAATTAAGGAATTTCTTGATTTTGGTCTTATCCGTAACTAGTCGAATAGCTTCTTTTCTTTCATATTGATTATTAGTCAAATAGACATTATAATTGTTAAAGGCAGTAATATTTCTTAGAGAACCAAGAGGTAGTATTAGAAAATTATTGCATTCAAAACACATTCTATGCACCTCATTGTCTGGTGCATCTTCTTCCCATAAGTTTATCTGTATTGGCTTTAGCGATCTATTTCTTAAACTGTAAATGGATGCTTCAAAAATATGTTGTATCAATTCACCTTCAACAGCATAGCTCTTGTCTGACAAATACCTTATTCCATTATTTGTCAAGCTTATATACACATCTACAGCATTAAAGTAGCTCTTTATTGCATCAATCACCTTAAGAGTAAATTTGTTTTGGGTTAGTAAAGAGTCATTTGTATAAAAAAGTACTTGCTCTTTATTATTCCCAATCAACACTATGTTTTCATTCATACTGCTAATGAATTTTGCAATATCATAGTTATTTTTTTCCTCATTGATTGATATCGAATATGACTCTTTAGATGATATAGATCTATCTTTTTCTATCAACGGAATTTCCTTAACTACTAATGGTAATGTTAAATATCCATCATGACTAAATCCTATACTTTCATCGAATTCACGACTAATAAAACATCTTGTTTTTAGTATTCTCTGAATAATGTTTGATTCACCGTCTTTTAATAAATCATTTATAATTTCAAATGCGAGTCTAATGATTGACAATTGAAGTTTCTTATTATTGTTCCTCTTCACATCAACACAATAAACGCAACGCCCTCTAAGATCTGTATTTATTATAATTTTTCTATCTTGCACTACAGCATTAGTCAATATATATTGACATTTATTGTCTTCTTCTATCAATGATTGTATCTTAGATATATGCTCGTTGTCCCCCAAGCCTGCTATAAAAGCGATTTCGAAATTTTGATTTGTTTCAACAATTATCCCATAACGTTTCTCGAAAAAATCTTTAAATTTTCCACTAAGACTATTTGAATAATAAGAATCTCCTATTCTAATGACATTGCATTTCAAAGGATTTTTTAATAATACGCCGTTCAATTTAGTAAAAATAAAATTTGCAAAAATAGACATTTCATAATCCTGCGAGAACCAAAACTTTGGTATTACAGAAGAATTATCGTGAAACTCCTCGAAATTTGAGCTTGACAACAAAGACATCCACGGCAAACAAGTTTTACGCATTTTTGTGTAGTTATATAAATAAACAGAGGCATCATCTCCTAAAGCAATTATCAAATCAATCCCTAGTTTTTCTAATTTTGAATATATTTGATTTATATTTTTCTCATCTATTTCCTCTATTTGTATGCAAACTTTATATATAAATATCTCCCTGCAACAAGTATATAAATCGCATTTAGAAATATAGCCATCATCTTCAATCATTCCTTTAGAAAAAACGAAACCAATCTTATAGCTATTTGTATTCATACACACCCCCACCTATTTGTTAATCATTACGTATCACAGCAAATGTTCCATCAGGATATATTTGTCGTATTACAATTGGAATATTCAATTCCCTATTTGGCAAATATGTTAGTTTACCTATTATTGATTCAAAGTTTCTTAGTTCAATAAGCCCCTTCTCAATTTTTTTTGGATCTGATCCATAGCGATTTATAACATCAGCAAGAATTGAGACACTTACATATCCAAAAACAGAATGAGCATTAGGGTTAACACCTATTTTATTTTTGAATGGCAGTACAAAGTTTCTATAACTATCAGTTTTAGAGTTATTTGGGTCAAATGTTGTACTACTAAAGTACGTACTATCAAGGGCATTTGCTACGGCTTTATAATATTCTGGAATAGTAATTGTTTCATCCGTTAGTAATGGCCCTTTATAAGACATTGATCGTAACTGGTTAAAAGCAGCTAAATATCCACTACCAAAACCAACCACAAATATTACTTCAGGATTCTTTGCTATGATCTTTTGAATTTGCATTTTTATATCTTGCGCTGACAAATCATAAGTTTCGGAAATCAATACTTCACCACCAGCATCTATAAAAGTTTTTTTAATCGACTGCGCAAACTCATTACCATAATTATTGTCGACTGAAAATATTGCACATTTATTTTTGCCAAGATTATTCTTGGCAAAAGATGCCAGTTCATTACTGGCAGAAGATGTTGCAGTCCATGCTCTAAAATATCTATCACTTAAAGTCGGAATATTTTCAGCTGCCGCTGCAAGAGCAATTACAGGATAATCATATTTCGACACGCTCGCAGCCAAATTGCTACAAGGAATATCACCAAAGATGATAAATGCACTTGGATGGTTATAACGTAATTTCTGAAATGCAGCAATAGCACCATTTGCCGTTGACTTTCCGTCTTCTATAAGTAATTTAATTTTTTTACCACCAAGTTTAATGATTGAATCATTCATAGTATGTTCTGCTATTTGCATAGCTTCTAACATAGGCACTCCCAATTCTGCAGACACCCCAGTTAAAGGCAATATTACACCTATTCTTGTCTCATTTTCGTTTGATCGACATCCACAAAATAAAATTACTAATAAATAAATAGTCAATAAAAGAATCTTCTTCATAAGTTTATATTTTCAATTTGTTATTATTCCATTTTCCAACACATAAATTTTATCACAAAAGTCCTGAACCAGCTCAGCCGACTGCTCAACCAACAAAATGGTCAAAGCACGTTCTTTGCGCAACTGCTCCAAAATAGAATACATCGTTTTAATCGCCGCCGGAGACAATCCAGCCGATGGTTCGTCCAGAATCAATAGCTTTGCCTTGCTCAATATGCTCATGGCAAGAGCTAACTGATTACGCTCTCCACCGCTTAGCTTATCTGCCATTTTGCGCTTCAAAGCACCTTTATTTCCACTAAGCACCGGAAAAATCATTCTAATTTCATCGATATTTCCAGCATTGCGATTACTTGCCGCTATCTGCATATTTTCCCATACCGATAATTCTGAAAAAGTATTGCTATTCGACATAAAAAACGAGATTCCCAATTGTGAGAGTTCACCAGTCGAAAGTTGTCTAACATCACCACCTCCAAAAAATATTTCTCCCTTACGATACGGATTCATGTTCATTATCGCCTGACAAAGTGTACTTTTTCCTGCTCCGTTAAGTCCCAACAAAGCCGTAGTACTTCCTTCCTCCAATCGCAGATTGATATCATGTACCACATCGACACCATGAAGGTAACCGCTACAAATATTTTTTAGTTCTAACATCATACGCCCAAATAGCTATTCATTAATTTTGAGTTATTAAGCACTTCTTCCGTCTTTCCCTGCAACTCTATCACGCCACCATCCAAATACAATGCTCTATCTGCCAAATTACGAATGAACTTCAAGTTATGCTCTATCAGCAAGATTGTTACACCAGAAATTTCAACCATCCGACGAACCACGCGTGCTACTGCGTCAAAATAATGCGGACTAACCCCTGCCGAAGGTTCATCAAGCATCAACAATTTATCATCACTCATCAATAACCTCGCAAGAGCAATCAAACGCTGTTCCCCATACGATAAGGAGCCACTCTTGCGGTTGAGCATTTCCAAATATTTATTTTCTTCACCAAAAAGACTTTTAAATATTTCAACGGCACGTTCTTCTTTTGCTTTTTCAGCCGAAGCAACCCGTTGAGGGAATAGCA
>OGHO01002661.1_pt1 | contig 13363 bp, 10 predicted proteins | sample 1571421 | NCBI WGS metagenome assembly OGHO01 (sample SAMEA2581937, study PRJEB24529) | metagenome | biome: Human gut stool | place: China | collected 2011
GGTTTGGGGAGGGGGAAGGGCCCCTTTTGGAAAAGGGGCCCTTCCCCCTCCCCAATCTCCCTCACCTCTCCACTCCTCCACCCCACCTCTCTCATTACTCCTTCAAAAATTCCCGCCAGCGGGCGGAGTGCTGATAATAGCTGATGCCCTCATCAAGCACCTGCTGGAGCGAGGCGTCGGGGGCCTTTACCCTGTCCCGCGGCTTTGCGGCCTCGGCGGAACCGATCTGCTGGCCGTCACGGTAGAAGTGCACCCCGCGAACAGGCCGCATGATCACCATCTCGTTGCCTTTGACATAGGCCAATTTCTGATAATTGCTCAGGAACAGACGAGATACATAGTCCGGATCGAGCGCATTCGTGCCGTAGAACTCGCCCGTATACTTGAAATGAAGCAGGGAGAGCAGCGTCGGTACGGCGTCGATCTGGCTGATCGGCTGATCGTGGCGCTCCGGTTTGATGAACTTCGGCGCATAAATGATAAGCGGAATGTGATGGTTCCCCTGCTTGATCTCCTCGCGCCCGGAACTGCTCGCCCCGTGATCCGCCACAAAAACGAACACGGTATCGTCAAACCACGGATGCTTGCGGGCCTCTTCCATGAATTTGCCGATGGAATAATCCGCGTACATGACCCCGCCGTTGCGCCCGGACTTGGATGGAATCGAAATCTTTCCGTCGGGATAGGTGTATGGGCGGTGATTCGAAGTCGTCAGCACGAAGTTGAAGAACGGCTTGCCCGCCGCATGGGAAGCGTCCGCCTCCCTGATCGCGCGGGCAAAGAGGTTCTCGTCACACACGCCCCAGATATTCGAGAACGTGATCTCTTCCGGCTGCATCACCGTACGGTCCACCACGGTGAACCCGTTCCCGGCGAAGTAGGCGTTCATGTTGTCGAAATAGCCGTAGCCGCCGTAAATCCATTTGGTGTCATACCCGCGCTCGCGGAATACGCTCCAGATGCCGCGCAGGTTGTCGTTGCCCTGCAACCGCACGATGGGCATACCCGGCAGCGGCGGACGCGCCAGCGTGAGCGCTTCGATGCCCCGGACGGTGCGGGTGCCCGTCGAATAGACATGGCTGAAATAGAGCGACTCGGAAGCCAGCTTTTCCAATTCCGGAGTCAGCTTTTGCCCATCGTCGCGGAATTCGCTGAAAAATTCCGAGCCCATGCTCTCCATGAGCACAATGACCACATTCGCCCGGATTTCCTTTTCATGCGGCGCCACCTCATAGGCCAGCGACGCGGGATCGCCCACCCGGCGGGCATCCGAGGCCATCAAGGGGGCCAGCGTCGCCACGGTATCCGCATCAGGGCGCGTCAGATAAAAATCGTTGTAGGAAAGTTCGTTGGAAAAAAACGCGTGGAACAGGCTGTACAGCCCATCCTTGGACAGCTCGGTGAGATACCGATCGCCGGTATCTTCGGATATATCCATGAAGTTGACCATATTGAGCGAGCACGCGCACAAGACGAGCAGCGCCGCGCCGGCAAAACGCATGAGAAGCCGCGGCACGGTGCGGACCGTGGAAAGCCAACGCCGGGCCAGCAGCGTAATGACTCCCGCCGCCACAGTAATCCCGCCCAAAAACAGGGCCACAGGGTAGGACTGGCTGATATTTCCGATCACTTCATTCGTGTAGACAAGATAATCCACGGCCACGAAATTGAAGCGGGAAGTGAATTCGTCCCAGAACAGCAGTTCCGCGACTTCCTCAAACAAGTGCCCCGCCGTGAACAGAAAGAAAAAGAGGATGGAAAGCCGCCTGTCCCACCGTCCGCCGTGCCACTTCCGAGGCAGGAGCAGCAGGTACGCCAGCACGGGCAGGATTGAAAAAAGGCACGAAACCATCGTCGTTCCCACCCAAACGGGGAACGAAACCAGAAAGCCTTTCAGCGACAGATGCAGGTTGGAGGATTCCCGCAGGGCCAGTATGGAAAGTTCCGTAAGCTCTGCGAAAAAATATATGCCTATGAAAGGGAGCAACCGCCGCACAAGGTAGCGCACGGCATCCAGAAACGCATACATGATGAAGCCTCTCTTGAAGGAAAAAATCCTGTTCGGAGAGCGCGTTGTTACACAGGAACTGTTACGATTCCGTGACAACCGGGGGAGAACATCAGGACAAATATTTATACTTACAAGCTTGTTAAGAGAAAAACCGCGCAGTGCCCATGTGACAAGCAGGATGATCATCCATGCGCCGATCATTGTGAACAACGTGTGCGAGAGGAAATGCTGTCCCCGCAGCATCTGGTAGAATCCCATACCCCAGCCCGCAATAAGCCCGGCCCCCAGACCGGCCCACCGGTCACGGCGCGACCGGAAGCAAAAGAACAGCATCATGAGCGCAAAACCGCCCGAAGCGTGCCCTGCCGGGAAACACCTGCCGGGGGAACGGCCTTCATTGGCGGGGTTCCGGCATTCCAGCACGCCCTGATGGACGTATTCGCCCCCGAACTCCTCGATCTGCTTGGGGCAATAAACATTGGTGAACTGTTTTGCACCGCCGAGCAGCATCGGGACAAAGGCCAGACTGAGGAGCAGCAGCAAGCACCCCCTGCGGCATTCCGGCGGCAGATTCCACCGTGCGCCGCCAAGCACCCCGGCGACACAGGCTATCCCGAGAACCACCAGCAGGATTTTAGGGCCATCGTAGAAAAACCACGTCAGCCGAGCGTGCAGCTCGTTGGACACAACCCATTCATGCGTGGCGGAATCAAACCACAAGCGTTGAGCCGCCGTGTCCCAACCGGTATAGGATTCCATCAGCGCCACCAGCACGAGGAGCAGTGCCCCAACGGAAAGCTGGGCGGCGATCATGCGTTTCGTCATGTGCCGAAAACCTCTCCCGATATGCGATACGCTGGATATACGACGGGAGTGTGACGATTTCGTGGCGGGCACCAAAGGAAAAACCGAAAGGATGGGCAGGGCCGGAAAACAGCGCGTACGCCGCCCGGCTATGCCCGCTTTCGGCGGTGGGAAACACTGGCGGGTGGTCGATGGAAGGGAATGTATTGGAGAGAGGGAGATGGATGTATCGGGGGAGAGGGAACCGTTTGACGGGCGCTCTTCTCAAAAAAAGCCCTCTCCCCCGATAGGCAATGTTGTTTCTTGTGTTGTTATCGGAGGACCGTGATCCGCCCTCCGGACCTGACCTCCACAGGGGCCTTGGCGATATAGTCGCGCAGGCATTCGATGTGCGCGCGGCCCGTGTAGTGCCATTTTATTTTCTTGAAGGCGGCGAAACCGTCACCGCCCTCCGCCGCATAGTCCACCGTGGCGACGCGGTATACCGCTTCCGGGCGCAGAGGTTCCCAACCGCCCGCCTTTGTGCGGACGGATACGGCGGAAACGCGTTGCCCCACCGGTTTCGCGGGTTCTACCGAATACGTGAGCCCCGCGACCTGAAGAAACCGCCCCGCCCCGTTTTCGTAGCCGGATGCGCCATGTTCAAGCGCCCCGAGTAGTTGTTTTCCGGTCAAATCACCGACAACGAGCGTGTTGTCGAACGGCATGGTCGCCAGCAGGTCACCCATCGTGACCACGCCGGTATGCAGAGGGGAGCGCACAGTGCCGCCCACGGACAAGGCGACGGTCGCGCCGGTATCCCGTGCTCCCCAGAGCAGGGAGTCCATGAGGACGTCGCCGGACGGACATTCCTGCACGCGGCAGAGATGGGCGTCTTCCTCAAGGTCAACCTGCCGCCCGCTCGTGTCCCCGGCAAGCAGGATTTTGCCCACAGGCTGCCCGATGAGCGACCGCAACTGGGCGGCGTAGCTGTCCAGCCGTGCGGAAAGCTTCGCATCAGGCGGAACGGTGACGTTCCGGCCATCCAGAACAATGGGTTCGCCGTTCCAGCGCTGCGCGATGCCCGCGTCGTTGAAGTCTATCGCAATATGCCCAAGCAGCTTGCAGGAGGACGCCGCCGTCACGACCAGCACGGGCTCTCCGGACGGGGAGTGCTTCACAATGGGATACGGCCCGACGGCCTTGGGGGTTGTATTGGAAAGCAGGGAATGCGTATGCCCGCCGACGAACACATCCACGCCGTCCACCCGCCCCGCGAGCTCGCAGTCGACGTTCAGGCCCAGATGGGTCAGCGCGATGACAATGTTCACGCCCTGCGCCCGGAGCGACGCGACCGCTTCGCGCAAGGCCGTTTCCGCCGGACCGAACACGGCCTCCTTGCAGGGGGAGGCCAGAGAGGGCGTTTCCTCGTTGACCAGCCCCACAATGCCGATCTTGCGGCCTTGGCGCTCCACGACAATCCACGGACGCGTGAGCGGCTTGCCCCCGGGTACGGGCGGAAGCGTCAGGTTGGCGGCCAATACGGGCACATGCGTCCGCTCCACGAAACGCCGGAATTCGCCGCAGCCGTCATCGAACTCGTGATTGCCCGGCGTAAAGGCCGTATAGTCCAGGGCGTCAAGCACCTCCGCCGCCACGTCGCCTTTGAACTCCGTATAGAACAGCGTCCCCTGAAATTCGTCCCCGGCGTCAAGGAGCACCACATTCGGTTCCGCAGCGCGCACCGTATCCACGGCCTGTTTCAGGCGCACGCTGCCCCCGGACCCGCCAGCGCACTGGGCCGCGTAGCAGGCCGTCCCTTTTTCAGTGGTCCCGCCGTACATGGAGTGGACATCGTTGGTGTGCAGAACCGTCAACTCAAATGCCTGTGATGGCGCCGCAAAGCACAGCAGAAGCAAAGACAGCAGCGGCAAGCGGATTTTCTTCATCATTTTTCCTTTTTATGGACGGGCCGCACCGGCACGCGGCACGTTTGACAATCGGCACGGGCAATGGAATCCTTCCGCGGAAGAGGCACGGGCGGGCTTCTCTGGAAGCGCCCGCATGGCGCGGCCCGCATTCCCGGAACATGGGGATGAAAGCCGGGGCCGCCTGATCCGTGCCTACCGATTCCCTTTCCTTTTGCCAAGAGAAAACTATGGATACCATTCGTCTCGTTTCATGGAACGTCAACGGGTTCCGCGCCCTGAGCGGCAAACCCGACTGGGACTGGTTCGCCTCCACCGACGCCGATGTGGTGGCGCTTCAGGAAACCAAGGCCGAGCCGGCGCAGATCGCCGAAGAACACCGCAGCCCCGAGGGCTGGAATGCCGAATGGCTGGCCGCGCAGGTCAAGAAAGGCTATTCGGGCGTCGCGGTCTTCTCGCGCCAAAAGGCCGCCCTCGAGCCGCTCGCCGTGCACCGCGAACTCCCCGATCCCCGTTATCAGGGGGAAGGCCGCCTTTTGCACATCGAATACCCCGCCTTCCATTTTTTCAATGTCTACTTTCCCAATGGGACCAAGGACGACGGGCGGCTGGCCTATAAAATGGGCTATTACGACGCGTTCCTCGCCCATGCCGAAGAGCTGCGCCGCACCAAGCCCATCGTGGTCTGCGGGGACTTCAACACGGCCCACCGCCCCATCGACCTCGCCCGGCCCAAGGCCAACGAGGAAAACTCCGGCTTCCTGCCCATCGAACGCGCCTGGGTGGACCGCTTCATCGCCGCCGGATACGTGGACACCTTCCGCCACATCCACGGCGACGAGCCGCACCAGTACTCGTGGTGGTCCTACAAGCAGCGCGCCCGCGTCAACAACGTCGGGTGGCGCATCGACTACTTCTTCGTTTCGGAGGAGTTGGCCCCGGCCATCCGGGACGCATGGATAGAAAACAATGTCCATGGTTCGGATCACTGCCCCGTGGGGCTGGAATTGGCCATAGCATAGCGCGCAGACGGCGGACCTTCCGCATCCATATGCGGAGAGCAAAAACTTGCGCATGATAAAAAACGGAATGCGGAGCCGCCGCGCCACCGGATAGACAACGGGGCGGCGGCTTCGTTCCTCTTCAGAAGGAAAGCCGGAAGGCATGGCGGGGAAAGGAAGGGGATGGAAACGAAAAAACCCTGCCGAAGCAGGGTCTTTCAAGACAAGTGAGTGGGGCGAATGATGGGACTTGAACCCACGGCCCTCTGGGCCACAACCAGATGCTCTGCCAACTGAGCTACATCCGCCACATGCAGCTGTGGTCTTTATATCAGAGCCATATTAACGTCAAGCCTTTCCGCAATATTTTTCCGATTTCCGCATCCCGAGGCCACCCGGGGAAGCCCGAAGATGCTCCTTGACCAGCCAAGGAACCCGATAGTATCTTGTATCCTTTCCTCAGCTTCCGCAAACGGATCGCGCCAGCGTTCCGCCCTCGCGCGGGGCATTCTCCATCCAACCGGCAACGCCCGGCTTTTCCGGGCCCACATACAGGGACAGTTCATGGACAAACTGATCATCGAAGGCGGCGTTCCGCTGACCGGCGTCGTGCATGTGAGCGGCTCCAAAAACGCAGCTCTCCCCATCCTCATGGGCAGCATCCTGCTCGACGAACCCGTGACCTACACCAATGTCCCGGATCTGCGGGATATCCGTACCACCTTCAAGCTCCTTGAACTGCTCGGCTGCCCGAACGCCTTTGAAAACGGGCAGGTCACCGTGACCCCCGGCGCGCTCAGCCCGGAAGCCCCCTATGAACTGGTCAAAACCATGCGCGCCTCGGTGCTCGTGCTCGGCCCGCTGCTGGCCCGGCTCGGCGAAGCCCGCGTAGCCATGCCCGGCGGCTGCGCCATCGGGGCCCGCCCTGTGGATCTGCACCTGTCAGCCCTCGAAAAGATGGGGGCGCGGTTCGATCTTGAGGACGGGTATATTCTCGGCCGCTGCCGCAAGCTCAACGGCGCGCACATCCATTTCGACTTTCCCACCGTCGGCGGTACGGAAAACCTGCTCATGGCAGCCGCGCTGGCCGATGGAGAAACCATCCTTGAAAACGCCGCCCGCGAACCCGAAGTCGTCGATCTTGCCCGCTTCCTCATCGCCTGCGGCGCGCGCATCGAAGGCCACGGCACCAGCGTCATCCGCATTCAGGGCGTCCCGCGCCTCGGAGGCTGCACCTACCGCATCATGCCCGACCGCATCGAGGCCGGAACCCTCCTCGCCGCCGCCGGGATCACCGACGGCGAGTTGCTGCTCACGGACTGCCCCTTTGAGGAGCTTGACGCCGTGATCGCCAAAATGCGCCAGATGGGCATGGAAATCGAACCCACCGCCGACGGGGTGCTGGCCCGCCGCTCCTGCGCCCTGCGCGGGGTGGACGTGACCACGCAGCCCTTCCCCGGCTTCCCGACGGACATGCAGGCTCAGATCATGTCCCTCATGTGCCTTTCCGAAGGTTCCGGGGTCATCAGCGAAACCATTTTTGAAAACCGGTTCATGCACGTGCAGGAGCTCGTCCGCATGGGCGCGGATATCCGCCTTTCCGGGCATACAGCCATCATACGCGGCGTCCAGCGCCTTGCCGGGGCTCCGGTCATGGCTTCGGATCTCCGCGCCAGCGCCTCTCTCGTGCTCGCCGGGCTCGCCGCCAAGGGGACCACGACCGTCCAGCGCATCTACCACCTCGATCGCGGTTATGAGCACATCGAAAACAAGCTCAACGCCGTAGGTGCGCGCATCCGCAGGGAAGCGGAATAGCGAAAGAAAAATTGGGAAGGTTGCGCAACAGGGGCTCCTCCGCCCGTATGGCAGGGCCGTACAGCCCCCCGCGCAATGCCGGTTCTCATTTTCGGCACGGGCTCTTTCCGTCAGAGTTCACCAGGGACATTCCCCCGAGCAGACCCCGACCACAGGAGAAAAACGATGGATACCACAAAGATTCTGGCTGACCTCAAAAAGCGTCCCGGCTTTACCGAAAACGTGGGCATGGTGCTGGTGCACAACGGCGTCGTGCGCGGGTGGGCACGGGCCGACCATGCGCCCGTGAAATCCATGAAAGTCTCGCATGACCGCGCCAAGATGGACGCCATCTGCCGCGAGATGGAACAGCAGCCCGGCATCTTCTGCATCCATGCCGAAGCCGTGGAAGGCGAACTGAAGCCCGGCGACGACGTGCTGTTCCTCGTCGTGGCCGGGGACATCCGCGAACACGTCAAGGCGACGTTCTCGGAACTCCTCGACCGCATCAAGGCCGAAGCCGTCATCAAACAGGAATTCACCGAATAGGTTTGTCCAGGAAAGCCCCTGCCCGGCTTTGCCGCGCTGAAGCCAAGGCCGGAGCAGGCGCTTTCCCGTGCAGCGCGACGGCAACAAGCCGTAATCCCCACGGGCTTTGACGCGATATATGGCGGCAAGGCCCAAAAAAATGCCCGCAAGGGACTTTTTCCATGAGCAAGAAAAAAGATACGCCGCGTCCGCTTCCCGATACGCTCGGCCTTCCCCCCACAGGGGCCGACTCCCATGCCCACCTCGACTCCGAGGGGATCATCGAACGGCTCCCCGAGGTTATGGGACGGGCCCGGAGCACGGGCCTTGCCTCCATTGGGCAAGTGTTCCTCGGCCCCGCCGCATACCACGCCAACAAGGGCACGTTCGCCGGCTATCCCGGCGTCTTCTTCCTGATGGGCATCCATCCCTGCGACGGACAGGAGTGTACCGGAGCCACCCTCAAGGCCATGCGCGAAGCCTTTGCCGAAGATCCCAGGCTGCGGGCCGTCGGTGAAATCGGCCTCGATTTTTACTGGAAGGACTGCCCGCCCTTCATCCAGGAGGAAGCCTTCCGCGTCCAGCTCGCCCTCGCCAAGGAAACGGATCGCCCTGTGGTCATCCATTCGCGCGACGCGGCAAAGGACACCCTGCGGATTCTGGAAGCCGAAGGTTTCTCAGGACGCCCCGTGCTGTGGCACTGCTTCAGCGGCGACGCCGTGGCTTTTCTTGATCGTTTCCTTGCCAACGGCTGGCACATTTCCATCCCCGGCCCCGTGACCTATCCCGCCAACCACGACCTGCGCGAAGCCGTGAAACGCATCCCGCCGGACCGCTTGATGGTCGAAACCGACTGCCCCTATCTCTCGCCCGTGCCGTGGCGGGGCAAGCCCAATGAACCGGCACTCGTCGCCTTCACCGCCGAAACCGTGGCCCTTGAGCGCGGCATGGACCCCGCCGAACTCTGGACGCTCTGCGGCGACAACACCCGGCGCTTCTTCAACGCGCCCGCCAAAGGGCTATAACCTGCCACTCCCCTTAACAATCTCCAATAACCTCTTATACTATCACCATTGCCGCGAAGCGTCTTGGCCCGAAACGATTCAGGACCACACCGGAGCCTTGCTCTCCATTCCTTCCCGTTTCCCTTCCATCCTCAACAGCCCGCCGCGCCACCCGAACCCCGAACAGGAATTCGATAAACGCGAAAGTCTTTGAGGGATGAGAGGAGGGGGCGCGGGGGATGGGAGAAGGGAACTTTCTGAAGAAAGTTCCCTTCTCCCATCCCCCGCATCATCAACCCTCCCGCACGAAACAAGGAACCATAGACGCTTCGCCGCAAATGCGATAGGTTGCAATCTACCTTGTATGCAGGCAACGCCACGGATGGGAAAGCGGCGTTCCGCGGCAGGGCATTCCCGAATTGCCGGACGGCTCGCCGCCCGTGCAGCGGATTCGACAAACCGTCCCCTCCGGCGGCCCGAGGCCGCCTCTCTGAATCTATGCAAACACCCGCATCGTCAACGGCCTTTGTGGAAACCCTGTCCTTTGATGACCCGACACTGGCCAATGCCCTGTTCGGACCGCACAACGCCCACCTCAACGTCATCGCCGAACGCACGGGAGCGGATCTCTCCACCCGGGGAACCACGCTGGCCGTGACGTCCGATGATCCCGCGCTGCGCGAACGTATCCTGAATCTGTTCACCCAGTTTTACGGACTGCTGCGCAGCGGGCACGCGCTCCAGAGTTCCGATCTGGAGCAGGGGCTCCAGCTCCTTGAGAGCGATCCGGGCTCGGATCTGCGCCGCTCGTTCCGTGACGAGGCCGTGCTCTCCCTGCCCAAGAAGACCGTCACCGCCCGCAACACAGCCCAGCGCGCCTATCTGGAAACGCTGCGCAGCAACGAAATGGTCTTTTCCGTGGGACCGGCCGGAACCGGCAAGACCTACCTTGCCGTGGCGATGGCCGTGCATATGCTCAACGCGCGGCGGGTGCGCCGCATCATCCTGACCCGCCCCGCCGTGGAGGCTGGGGAGCGGCTGGGCTTCCTGCCGGGGGATTTGCAAAGCAAGGTGGACCCCTATCTGCGGCCGTTGTACGACGCCCTGTTTGACATGCTGGGGGCGGAGACGTATCAGAAATATCTGGAGCGGGGCAACATCGAGGTAGCCCCTCTGGCCTATATGCGGGGCCGGACCCTGGACGACAGCTTCATCATCCTGGACGAGGCCCAGAACACCAGCCGGGAGCAGATGAAGATGTTCCTGACCCGGATGGGCTTCGGCTCCAAGGTGGTCATCACCGGCGACATCACCCAGATCGACCTGCCCGGGGACAAGCCCAGCGGCCTGAAGGAGGCCATGAAGGTCCTGAAGGGGGTGGAGGGCGTGTCCATCTGCCAGCTGGGCAAGGCCGACGTGGTGCGGCATGTGATGGTTCAGCGCATTATTGAGGCCTATGCCCGGTTTGAGGAGAAAAAGAGATGAGAAAGACCCACTATATCCCCGTTACCGCCGACGTGCCCGGGGCCGCCGGCGACGCCAACTGCGCCCTGATCCGCCGCACCATCCGCACGGCCCTGGCGGCGGAGGGGGTCACGGCCCCCTGCGAGGTGGACGTGCTGCTGACCGACGACGACGGCATCCACCGCATCAACCTGGATATGCGGCAGGTGGACCGGCCCACGGACGTGCTGAGCTTTCCGGAATTTGACCTGGCCCCCGGGGAGCACCCGGGGCCGGAGGACGCCGACCCCGGCACGGGACTGATCCCTCTGGGGGACATGGTGCTGTCCATGGAGCGGGTGTCGGCCCAGGCCAAGGAATTTGGCCACTCTAAGCGGCGGGAGCTGGCGTACCTGGTGACCCACTCGGTGCTGCATCTGCTGGGCTATGACCACCTGGACGAGGGGCCTATGAAGGCGCAGATGCGGGCCCGGGAGGAGGCCGTCATGGCCCTGCTGGGCCTGGAGCGGTGATACACGATCAAAGGAGATTTGCCATGAAGATACGGAACCTGTGCGCCCTGCTGCTGGCGCTGATGCTGCTGGCCCTGGCGGGCTGCGGCCAAAAGGAGCAGCCCACCCAGCCGGAGAACCCGGACGTCCCCCAGGAGGAGGCGGCGGCGCCGGTGCGGCTGGTGTGCAGCAACGGCTCCACCACCCTGCGCTTCAGCCGGGAGGAGAACGGACACTGGCTGTGGGCCGATGACAAGACCTTCCCCCTGGACGAGAGCTATGCCCTGACCCTGCTGGAGACGGTGCAGGGCATTGAGCACCTGTCTCCGGTCACCAACTCCGCCCAGCTGGCGGATTACGGCCTGGAGAGCAGTGCCAAGTACGTCACCCTTACCGACAGCAAGGGCGAGTCCGTCACCTATCGTCTGGGCAGCGAGTCCGACGGCAGTGTGTACGTCTATCGGGAGGGGGCCGAGGCCACGGTGTACGCCGTGCCGGACCTGCTGGGTCAGATCGACCGCAGCATCTATGACATGATGGCCCTGCCGGAGCTTCCGCAGCTGACGGCGGAGAATGTCACTTCCCTGACCGTCACCGCCGGAGAGAGCACCCTGACCCTGACTCCTGCGGAGGGGGCCTGGACCGCCGATGGCCGGGATGTAACGGATCAGCTGGCAGACCTGACTGCCTGGCTGGGGGATATGCACCTGGCGGCCTGCGTGGACTGGCGGCCCAGCGCCGGGGCGGCGGCCCTGTGCGGGCTGGATCAGCCGGGTGCAGTTCTGACGGCGGAGTATACCCATAACGGGGTGCAGCACAGCTTCACCCTGACGGTAGGCGGTCAGCGGGGCGCAGGCTACTGCGTCACCGTTTCCGATGACGACACCATTTATCTGATGAGCGCGGAGGCCCTGGCCCCGCTGCTGGCCCTGGCCCAGACGGGCCTGGCATAAAGAAGGAGGCGCCCCATGCGGCTGCTTGTGATCGAGGATGAAAAGCGCCTGGCCCGGAACCTGGCGGAGCTGCTGCGGCGGCAGGGGTACACCGTGGACGTCAGCAGCGACGGCGTGTCCGGCTATGACAATGCATCCACGGACCTGTATGACCTGATCCTGCTGGACGCTATGCTGCCGGGGATGGACGGGTTCACCCTGCTGCGGAAGCTGCGCGCCGGGGGCCACGCCGTGCCGGTGCTGATGCTGACGGCCCGCAGCGACCTGTCCGACCGGGTCCAGGGACTGGACTGCGGGGCGGACTATTATCTCACCAAGCCCTTTGAGCCGGAGGAGCTGCTGGCCTGCGTGCGCTCCCTGCTGCGGCGGGGCGGCGGCGACGCCCGGACCGACGACGCCATCACCTTCGGGGATCTGCGGCTGGAGCCGGGGACCTTTCAGCTGTCCTGCGGGGAGCGGTCCCTGCGGCTGAGCCGCCGGGAATACGACATGCTGGAGCTGCTGCTGCGCAGCCAGGGCCGGGTGGTGCCCAAGGAGCAGCTGCTGCTGAAGGTGTGGGGCTATGACTCCGACGCCGAGGACAACAACGTGGAGGTGTATATCAGCTTCCTGCGGCGGAAGCTGGCCCATCTGCACTCCGCCGTCACCATCCGCACCCGGCGGATGGTGGGGTATTTCCTGGAGGTGGAGGCATGATCCGCCGCCTTCGCTGGAAGATCGTGGCCATCAACATGGCCATGGTGACGGCGGTGCTGCTGGCGGTGTTCGTGGGGGTGCTGGTGTCCAGCCGGGCCGCCGTGGAGCGCACCGTGAACCAGCGGCTCATGCAGGTGGTCCAGACCGGGCGGTATGACGCCTCCCTGCCCGGGGAGGGGTCCGCCGCCCCCTGCTTTGTGGCGGACGTGTACCCCAGCGGCACCGTGCGCCTGTCCGGCAGCAGCTATTACCGGCTGGATGACCAGGATGCCATTGTGGAAATCGTCACCGCCTGCCTGGAGCAGGGGGATTCCTCCGGCATCCTGCGAAGCTATCATCTGCGGTATCTCCGGGCCGACGGCCCCCTGTATACCCGCATTGCCTTCACCGACGCCGCCCAGGAGGACGCCACCCTCCGGGCGGTGGTGAAAATGTGCCTGCTGGTGGGGGCGGCGGCCCTGGCGGTGCTGCTGGGGTGCAGCTATCTGCTGGCGGGACTGGCCGCCCGGCCGGTGGCCCGGTCCCTGGACCAGCAGCGCCGGTTCCTGTCCGACGCGTCCCATGAGCTGAAAACGCCCCTGACGGTGATCCTGTCCTCGGCGGACCTGATGCAGCAGACGGCGGTCCAGCCGGACCAGCAGCCGTATGTGGACAACATCCGCTGGTCCGGCCGGCGGATGAAGCGGCTGGTGGAGGATATGCTGACCCTG
>OGHO01002663.1_pt1 | contig 13356 bp, 17 predicted proteins | sample 1571421 | NCBI WGS metagenome assembly OGHO01 (sample SAMEA2581937, study PRJEB24529) | metagenome | biome: Human gut stool | place: China | collected 2011
AATATAGAAGAAATACGTAGGAAGATGGACTATCTATGAAGATGAAAGTTATATTGTATGTGAATGTAATAAAAATATTTGGATGAAATTATTGTTAGTATCTAGTTATAAGTTTTAAAAAATTTATTATATAAGAATTAGAAATAATTTGGCTACAACCAAAAAGATTCTTTTTTATTTATTAGAAAATTGGAGAATTTTGATAGGTATTGCTAAGAATGATGCTGTCATCCATTTGAATATAATTTGTGATTGTTCTTGACGAGGCCTTTGGCTTTGCTTAAGGCAATGTATTACTCTTTTTTTAATAAGTATTAATTTGTAATTGTCATGAATATAGCTATTGTAGGTACAGGTTACGTGGGGCTTGTATCAGGAACGTGTTTTGCAGAGATGGGGGTAAATGTTACTTGTGTGGATGTTGATCAAGAAAAGATTAATTCTTTATTACGAGGTCAGATCCCGATATATGAACCGGGTTTAGAATTTTTAGTAGAACGGAATGTAAAGGCTAATAGGTTATATTTTACGACAGATTTAACTTCAATCTTGCCTAAAGTCGAAATTGTGTTTTGTGCAGTAGGCACTCCTCCTGATGAAGATGGAAGAGCTGATTTACATTACGTGTTGGAAGTTGCTAAAACGATAGGGCAAAATATCAACAAATATTTGGTTGTAGTGACGAAAAGTACGGTGCCTGTAGGAACTGCGAAAAAGGTGAAGAAAATAATTCAAGAGGAGCTAGATAAGCGTGGAGTTGACATTGAATTTGATGTCGCTTCTAATCCTGAGTTTCTGAAGGAAGGTAATGCGATAGATGATTTTATGAAACCGGATAGAGTTGTTATAGGTGTTGATACAGAACGATCTAAAGAGGTGATGACTCGTTTGTATAAACCGATGATGTTGAATAATTTTCGGGTGATTTTCATGGATATACCTTCTGCTGAGATGACGAAATATGCGGCAAATTCAATGCTTGCTACTCGAATTAGTTTTATGAATGATATTGCTAATTTGTGTGAATTGGTCGGAGCTGATGTGAATATGGTTCGTCAGGGAATAGGGACAGATAGTCGTATTGGGAGTAAGTTTTTGTATCCGGGGTGTGGTTATGGTGGTTCCTGCTTCCCGAAAGATGTGAAAGCATTAATGCAAACAGCAACAGAAAATGGATATAATATGCGGGTTTTGAATGCAGTAGAAGCAGTAAATGAATCCCAAAAGAATGTTCTTTTCGAGAAATTCAAAAAATATTTTAATGGTGAGGTTGAAGGTAAAAAAGTCGCAATTTGGGGATTATCGTTTAAACCGGAAACGGATGATATGAGAGAGGCTCCTGCGTTAGTGTTGATTGATAGCTTGTTGCGTGCTGGGTGTACGATTACCGTTTATGACCCTGTGGCTATGAGTGAATGTAGAAGACGGATTGGAGAAAAAGTATTATACGCTAAAAATATGTATGACACGGTAGTGGATGCTGATGCAATTTTTCATGTAACGGAATGGAAAGAATTTAGAATGCCGAGTTGGCAGGTGATTAAACGTTCGATGAGAGAGAAGCCTGTACTGATAGATGGGCGTAACGTGTTTGATGAAAAAGAACTGGGTGGTATTGCTTATTTAAGAATAGGTTAAGGTAATATTCGAAAAAAATGGGAGAGCTAGTTTCAATTATAACTCCAGTATATAATTGTGCTAAATTTATTGCAGAGACAATAAATTCCGTGATTGCCCAAACCTATATTAATTGGGAATTAATTATTGTTGATGATTGTTCAACGGACGATACGGAAAATGTAGTGAGGTCGTTTCAAGATCAACGTATTCATTATTATCAAAATGTGGTAAATAGTGGTGCGGCTGTATCAAGAAATCGGGCTTTGCGTGAAGCTAAAGGAAGATGGATCGCTTTTCTAGATAGTGACGATTTATGGTTACCGAATAAACTTGATAGACAGATTAGGTTTATGGTAGACAATAGTGTTAGTTTTTCTTACACGAACCTAGGGGTAATTGATGAGGCATCAAATTCTTTAAATCGTCTTATAACGGGGCCGAAACACATCACGAAATTTGGTATGTTCAATTATTGTTGGATAGGATGTTTAACTGTTATGTATGACATGTCTGTTGTGGGACTTATTCAGATTGCAGATATTAAAAAAAATAATGATTATGCCATGTGGCTTAAAGTGATACAGAAGGCAGATTGTTATTTATTAAATGAAAATTTGGCGAGTTATAGAATTCGTACTGGTTCTATTAGCCGTTTAAAGAAAACCAGTTTAATTCAGTGGCATTATAAATTATTTCGTGAAGTAGAGAAGGAATCAGTAACAGTGGCAGTTTTTAACACTATTCGTAATTTAATATTCGGAGTGATAAAAAAATGGTATTACGAGAAAAACGTATGAAATATTAAATGATTTATGGAAAAATTATTGGCAATAATTAATACCGTGCTTGAAAATCGCGGTAAAAAAACAGTAAAATTTATTTCTGAGGAATCTTCTTTGAAGAGTGACATCGGGTTTGATTCTCTTGATCTGGCAGAACTTACTGTTAGAATTGAGGCTGAATATGATGTCGATATTTTTGGAGAAGGTGTTGTCTCGACTGTTGGAGAAATAATGGAAAAATTAAAGTAATGGACGATGTTTTCTATATAGATGTAAAAGACGGTGTAAATATTTCTTATCATCAGTTGATAGAGGATGTTAGGAATACATCTGTTTACAATCCTTATTGTAAAGAGGAAAGTTATTATGAGGTGTTTAAGAATATAGTAACTTCACTTGTTATAGGAGAGGAAATAATCTTGTTGGATGCAGATTTCACGGATGTAGAGGTGAGAAAATTAGTGGGAGATGTTGATATAAAGGCTGCGACTCGTCCGGTTGTAATTGGAAATGAAATCCATGAAGGTAATTTTGAAGAAGTTATTTTATCAAATAGGGAGAAATGGCGAATGACTCTTTTTACTTCGGGGACAACAGGTTTGCCTAAGAGTGTGTCACATTCGTTTGCTTCTATTACAAGGCAAGTAAAGAAAAGTGAAAGGCATGTTAGTGATATTTGGGGATTTGCGTTTAATCCAACTCATATGGCAGGTCTTCAGGTATTTTTTCAAGCCTTGTTAAATAGAAATAGTATTATTCGACTGTTTGGCCTTGATACTAGGGAAATTATTCATGAAATTAAAAGATATAATATCACAAATATTTCGGCAACTCCAACTTTTTATCGTTTGCTTTTACCTCCTAAAGATACGTGCGAATCAGTTACCCGTTTAACTTCTGGGGGAGAAAAGTTTGATGAACATACTCTTCATCAGTTAATCAGTCTTTTCCCTAATGCTAAGTTGACGAATGTATATGCTTCTACAGAAGCGGGAACGCTATTTGCTTCTGCGGGAAATGAATTTGTAATTAAAGAAGAAATGAAAAATTTGGTCCGTGTGGAAAATGGAGAGCTTTTAATTCATAGTTCTCTCTTGGGGAAGTCTTCTCTTGTGGATGTTGATGGTGACTGGTATCACACGGGTGATATTATTGAAATTGTTCATGACATACCTCTTACCTTTCATTTTCTTTCAAGAAAGAATGAAATGATCAATGTCGGGGGATATAAGGTAAATCCCCATGAACTAGAGGAATGTATTCGAGAATGTCAAGGAGTGATAGATGTTTATGTTTATGCGAAAGATAGTAAAATTTTAGGAAAGATCGTTTGTTGTGATGTTGTAAGGGAGAATGAGAATATTACAGAAAAAATGATTAGAGAACAACTTCGGCAGAAACTCCAAGAATTTAAAATTCCGCGAATTTTTAAATTCGTGGAACAACTCAATGTTACAAGAACAGGTAAAATATCACGAAAGTTATGAGTAATAAAAATTTTTTAGTGACGGGTGTTTCAAAAGGCTTGGGAGTCCAAATTGTAAGAAGTCTTTTGGGTGAAAAAAATGTGGTCGTTTATGGTATTAGTAGAAATAAATCAGAAGAATTATCTCAACTTATGGAGCAGTTCCCTGATAGGTTAAAATGGTTAGGGTATGATTTAAGTAATACTGAAAATGTGAGATCTATTTTTAAAAATTTTATTGGTTTTGACGTCCCTTTACACGGATTTGTTAATAATGCTGCTATCGCTTATGATGATATAATTACAAACTTGAACTATAATAAGCTAGAGCAAATGTATAAAGTTAACGTGTTTACACCCATGCTAATGACAAAATATGTCATAAGACATTTTTTACTTCATCAAGTTCAAGGAAGTATTGTGCATATGTCATCGATAAGTGTACACACTGGTTACAAAGGGTTAGCCATGTATGCTTCAACAAAGGGTGCTTTAGAAGCATTTTCTAAAGATACAGCGCGTGAATGGGGAGAAAAGGGAGTTAGATCTAATGCTCTTGTTGCAGGTTTTATGGAGACAAATATGAGTTCGACACTTACTCTAGAACAAAAAGATCGAATTTATAAGAGGACATCCTTGAAAAAGGCTACCACGATCACCTCTGTAGCTGATACAATAAAATTTTTGCTCTCGGATTCAGCAGAATCTATAACTGGTCAAAATATTCATGTTGATTCTGGTACTATATAAATTATGGTAATTAAAGTTTGCAAGACAACAGAATGGAGTGATCGAGATTGGGAAACTTATGTCATTGGTTATAATGAAGTATTCGGAACGGATGAAACGATAGCTGATTTTAAGAATAAATATTTTTCTGTTTGTAAAGGATATAGTTTGCATTCGTTATTAGTTTCTAATGAAGGGGATGTGGTTGGTGGTATCACAATAATTCCCTGCAATTATCGTTGCCAGCAGGGATTTTTTCTTAACGGATTGGCTGTTGATGTTTTTATCCGGGAGGCTTTTAGAATAGATCCTTTGATGTTGAGGAAGTTATATAAACAACTTGTAGGGACACTTAAAGAGGAAGGTATTGAGGTGGTAACAGCGGTTCCTAATGCAACAGCATATCCTTATTGGAAGAATATTGTGAAATGGAAAGATATAGGTGAAATAAGTTATTGGGTAATACCTATCAAAATTAATAAAATTTTAAATTTAAAATTTTGTGGATGGTTGTTTGAGGGATTGACTCGGATTTATTTGTTTTGTGTTCTTTGTTTGTCTTATTGGGTGTCTTTAGGGAAGAGTAAAGCGAAAGATTATGCTTACGAGATAGATAAAGATGATAGGTATATTCAGAATAAATTTCATGGGACTAAGTATGCTAATTTTTCAGTGCAAGATATATTTTATTCTTATAGAATAGTGAATGAAGAGGGGATAAAAACAGCTTATATCATAGAAGCAACTCAAGAAGGGAAGCGTTCGATGAAAGCTTTTTTGAAGGTAATAAAAGTAATACGACAACAAAATGTTGATTTAATAATTTATGTAGGAAAGATGGGTGTGTTTCAAACTCTTTTTATTAAAGTACCTAAGAAATTGGAACCTAAAAAATTGCCTCTTATGTGTGATGTGCTGATGCCTAATGACAAATTCTCTGATATATATGATATAAATAACTGGGATTTTGGATTACTAAATTATGATGTCCGATAGTTTAAAAGGTATGAAGAAAGTGTTAGTAATTTCAGCTCATCCTGATGATGAAGTTCTAGGGATGGGGGGAACTATTGCTAAATTAACAGCAGCAGGATGTGACGTACAACTTCTCATTGTTACAGATGGTAGTTCTTCTCAATATAGCAATTCAGAGGATTTAATGGCTATTATTAGTCATAAAAAAGAAGAAACCAAGAAATCATCTGATATTTTGGGTATAAAATCTATTAGATATGGAGATCTACCAGATATGAGGCTTGATTGTACCCCACATGTTGAGATTAATAAGGTTATAGAGAGTGCTGTTGATGATTTTCAGCCAGATACGATTTTTACTCATTTTTGGGGTGATGTAAATGTAGATCATCAAAATGTGTATAAATCAACTCTTGTTGCTGTTCGTCCTATTTTTGGACAAGTTGTTAAGGAACTTTATTGTTATAGTGTTCCATCTTCAACAGAATGGACTCCAAACAAAAGTGAGACAATGTTTATGCCTAATGTTTTTGTAAATATAGAAATGTTCATGGAGAAAAAGTATGAGGCATTTAGTAAGTATACAACAGAACTTAGAGAATACCCTCATCCACGTTCAGTCCAATATTTAAGAGAAACGGATAAGGCTGTTGGTTTGCGTGTTGGTTTATTTGCTGCCGAAGAATTTGTACTCCTTAGGATGATAAATTAATGATGTTTTTCTATCGTATTGTAAAGAGAGGATTTGATATATTATTTGCTGTCTTATTTTTGCTTGTTTTCTCTCCAATTTTTGTAATAACAATAATTGTAATTAAAATTGTTAGCCCTGGTCCAGTTTTTTATAAAGCTAGGAGAGTTGGTTTGCATGGTAATGTATTCACTTGTTATAAATTTCGCTCGATGCGTGTTGATAGTGGAAAGGTGAAACTAACGACGTTACAAAATGATAATAGGATATTTCCTTTTGGTTATTTTATTCGGAAAGCTAAGATAGATGAAATGCCTCAGGTATTTAATATTTTACTGGGACAAATGACGGTTGTTGGGCCTCGACCAGAAGATGTTGCAAATGTTAGAGTTTTATATTGTGGTGAGTATAAGCGAATTTTAGATATTAAGCCAGGGCTTACGAGTCCTGCTAGTCTTTATGATTATACTCATGGAGAAAAATATGAAGATGAGAGATTATATGAAACTGAATTTGTTCCACAAAAGTTAGCCTTGGAATTATATTATGTGAAAAATCGAGGTTTGTTATATGATACACGGCTAATATTGAGAACTGCATATATTATAGTTATGACACTTTGGGGAAAACAATACTTCAAAAAGCCTAAAGAGTTGGATATGATTAGAATGAGTGTAAAACAATAAATTAAGATGAAAGATAGAATTTGGCTCTCATTAGCTCATATGAGTGGTCGGGAGCAAGAATTTATACAAGAAGCGTTTGACACGAATTGGGTGGTACCTTTGGGACCGAATGTTAATGCCTTTGAGCAATCTCTACGGGATTTTTTAGTAGGGAATGGAGAAGTACAAATTGAAAATGAGAATAGGCGAGTAGTGGCGTTAAGTGCGGGGACGGCAGCATTGCATTTGGGGTTGATATTGTTGGGAGTACAGCCGGGAGACGAGGTGATTTGTCAGTCTTTCACTTTTGCGGCATCGGCGAACCCGATCGCTTATCTAGAGGCGATTCCGGTTTTCGTGGATAGCGAGAGAGAGACGTGGAACATGAATCCGGTATTACTGGAGAAGGCGATTAAAGATCGGTTAGAGAAAACGGGGAAACTACCGAAGGCGATTATCCCGGTACACCTGTATGGTATGCCGGCGAAGATGGATGAGGTGATGAAAGTGGCAAATCGTTATGGAATCCCAGTATTAGAGGATTCGGCGGAAGCTTTGGGATCAGAATATAAAGGGAAGAAGTGCGGAACTTTTGGGGAGTATGGGGTGTTATCGTTTAATGGTAACAAGATGATCACGACATCTGGAGGTGGAGCGTTGATATGTCCCAATGAAGAAAAAGCGAAACGGGCGTTGTTTTATGCTACCCAAGCAAGGGAACAAGCGCCACATTACCAGCATGAGAAGATCGGTTATAATTACCGGATGAGTAATATTTGTGCGGGGATCGGGCGGGGACAGATGTTCGTGTTGGACGAACATGTTGCTCGAAGACGGGAGATTCATGATTTGTACGTGAAGTTATTAGCCGGGGTGAAAGGGGTGAAGGTGATGTGCCAGCCGGAAAGGAAAGGTTTTAACTCGAATTATTGGTTAACGTGTATCACCGTGGAACCGGAAGAGGCGGGTTTCACGAGGGAGGACGTGAGATTGGCTTTGGACGAGGATAATATCGAGAGTCGCCCCTTGTGGAAACCGATGCATTTACAGCCTGTGTTCAAAAATGCTCCATTTTATGGGAATGGGACAAGTGAAAGGTTATTCGAGATCGGTTTATGTTTACCATCGGGGCCGATGTTGACGGACCAAGATATAGAAAGAGTGGTGAACGTGATTTACAGTTTATGATTTACGGTTTTAAATTGAATGATTGAGAGATTTGAGAGGGTATGATGATGTGATTTCCTGAGTCTGATTTTAAAATTAAGGATATTTCCCGGGTAATGACGCCCGGGAATTTTTATTTATTTTTAATTTTAAAACTATGACAGAATTATTGAAGACAAGATTCTTTGCTTTATTGGCGGAAGAATCATGTGAGGAAATTACGAAGGAAGGTTTGGAGAATGAACTGGGAAAATTTGTTGAAGAGGTTGCGGGACTATGCGATTCAGGAGATGATTATTTGTTGACGTGCCGTGCGCTGAATTACACGAAAACTCGATTACAGGCATTAGCGGAGATGCATAAGGGCTGTGATGGAGTGGGGGAAAAAAGGAACATGTCGGTTATGCTTTATCGGGCGAGGTTTACAAGTGATTGAGGACGAATGGCAGCTTTTTCACGAGAGAATGGATAATCCGATGAGGTTTCAGAGAAATGAGGAAAAGAAGGTGTTGTTGTACTGGCAGACGGAAAATGTGCTGACGAAAGTGATGGAACTGTTGATTGGTTTCGAGGCCCTCGGGGAGTTTTATTCACCAACGGGAAAGTTGCTAGAGTTTCACGAGTTGGTGGCCATTGCCGAACAGGTTTTGGGCATACGGATTAAAAATTTTCGACAGTTGAAAAGCAGGGTGTTAAGACGGTATAAGGAAGAGACTGTTTTAGATCAAATGGAAAGGTTGATTGAGAAATTGAGGGTACAGGTTTACAAGTAGGTTAAAATTTAGAGTGAAAAGTTGGTAAGATCTTAGGGTAGTAAGAGTTTGAAATACTTTTACTACCCTTTTTTGTTGTCTTGAAAGTTGGGGTGAGTGTTTTGGGGAATACTGGTAATCATAGGATTGTGATTATTTTGTTTGACGTAATCGTGACGTATACCAAGTGGGAAACTCGTGTGTTGTAATATTGCATTCGGAAATCAGCGAGAGTTGATGAAATAAAAATAGTATTCATTAAAAAAAGAGTTATGGCTTTAGTTCGTAATGAATTTGGAATAAGGGGGCGAGTAGGAAATGTTGTTTTCTGCAAGCTGAATGGGAAATCTTATATGAGGAGTGTGCCCGATAGAATTGATCCTAATACGTCGAAGCAGCAGGAGGTAAGATCCCGTTTCCGGGTGGCCGTGCGTTTTTACCAGAAGATAAAGGAGACACCACTGAAGGGTATTCTGGAGCTTTCGGCGGACAAAATCTGTAGTAGTGGTTATGCGCTTTTTATGAAGAAAAATTTGAAAGCGTTTCGAGCAAACGGGAAAATCGGAGATTTTTCGCAATTACATTTTTCTGCCGGGAAACGACAGCAGGCGTATTATCTGCAGGGAAGAATGGATGAGCGGGGGACGGTCACGCTAGATTGGGAGAATGACGAGGAGGCATACAATTTTGAGGCGACAGATCGTTTGAATGTGGTCGTGCTTTATTCGAATCGTTCATTTAGCCCGAAGTTGTTGGAGGGATTGGAGGTGTTACGGGGAGCAGGAAAAGCAATTTTCTCGTTAGAACGTGGCAAGGGGGTGAGGATTTATTTGTATTGTTTTTTCGTGTCCCCGGATGGGAAACGATTTTCGAATTCGCAGTATCTTAAATTATGAACGGGGGAATGAAACCGATAAGTGGAATCGTTAATTCGATCAGCGAGTTGATTGGTCAATTAACACTCCCGGCGAGGGAGAAGAAAGAGCTGGAGATCGGATTGTTGAAATTGATTCAAGAATTGGAGAGAGAATTAGCGCGGGCAAGAGCTGTCACGGTACAGGAGGAGGTGAAGGGGAATTGGTTGCAACGATCGTGGCGACCGTTGGTGATGTTGACGTTTGCCTGTGTTATTTTGATCGGGACTTTTACCAGTTTACCGATACTGGCAGAAACTTCCCGGTTCTGGGATTTGTTGGAGATCGGGTTAGGCGGGTACGTGGTGGGAAGGAGTGGAGAGAAAATCATGCAGGCATTCGCACGAAAGCCACGCTAATTTTAGATTTAGTGATTTTAGATTTCAGCCGCACGGGGCGAATGCTTTTTGATTTCATTCTAAATTTTACATTTTAAATTCTAAATTTTTTGTTATGGAAGTATTTTCAAGTTCTAATTTATCATTTTCAGTTGTAAACCATCGTTTGGTGGGAGGCGGTGTGATCCATCTGGAATGTCCGAAGAATAGACGGAGGCTAGGGAAACCGGATATGATTATTTTGCATTACACGGCAGGTACGAGTGCCGAATCTTCGGCAAAATTTTTGGTGAGGCCGGATGTGAAGGCTTCGACGCACGTGGTGATCGGGCGGGACGGGCAGGTGATACAACTAGTGCCGTTTAATATCGAGGCGTGGCACGCAGGGAAGAGTAGTTACAGGGGAAGGAACGAACTGAATCATTATTCAATTGGGATCGAGCTGGATAACTTGGGGCAGTTGCGACTGGAAGGGGGCAAGTTCGTGGCAGAGTGTGGTCGGGAAGTGCCTGTGAAGGAAGTGTACACGGAGGATTCGGGTGAGGTGCCGACGTACTGGCATGATTACACGGACGTGCAGATGCGGGTGTTGAACGAGGAGTGTGGTTTGCTGGTGGATACTTATCCGATCGGGGATATCGTGGGGCATTCGGACGTGACACCAAGGAAGGTGGATCCGGGACCGGCGTTGAGGGTAGCAGAGTGGATTCAGTATTATTGATTTTAAATTTTAGATTTTTGATTCCGGCCGCATGGGCTGAGTTTTCATTCTAAATTTTAAATTCTACATTCTAAATTGAAATAAATTGCTTGCATTTTTCGTGTAGGGCCCACGTGGGGAGTGTGAGATCATTTTAAATTTTCTGATTTATTCATTTTTAAATTTTAATGTTATGGCAAAATTTAATTCTTATTTGTTAGGCAAGGTAAAGAAGTCCGTTGGTAACGTGACGATGTGTTACACGAACAAGCAGAATATCGCGAAGGCGAAGATCTTTTCAAGAAGGGATAACCCGACTCCGGAGATACTTGACCAACGGGCGAAGATGAAGGTGTTGGTTCAGTTGTCTCGGAGATTGATTCCGGTGATTCGGAAAGGTTTCGTGGGAATAGGAAATGGTACGACTTCGAATGCTTTCATGAAAGTGAATCAGGCAGCCGTGGAGGTGGACGAGAAACACGTGGCAACCATCGTGTTTGATCGGTTAAAAATGGCCGAGGGGTTGTTATACACGCCTAACGTGACCGTGACGTACGCCTCGGAGAGTAAGATGTATTCTTTCGAGCAGGAGATGCAGGAAGAAGAGGAGGGGTATGCGTTGGCGGATGATAAAGTGTATGGCGTGTTGCTGGAAACCGTGTTGAATCGTGCCAAGATCGTTCCGTTGAGAGATCGGGGAGAAAATGGTAACACGAGTTATGCTCTTCCCGAGGACTGGGACGAGGCTAACGTGAAGGTGTATTGTTTCGCAACCTTGAGGAACGGGAGTGCTGCATCGGACAGTCGCTATTTGACGGTATGATGAGCGTGTATTTTTTTACCGGAATATTTTTCACGCTGGGATTTAATGCTTTTCTCTCGCAGGTGGCAGATGATTTCGTGACGGGGGTATTGAGTATCGTGGGAGGAGTGATTAGCTCGGTCGTGGTGGCTTGGTGTAAGAATCGATGGGAACGGAAACGTTCCGGACGATAAGGGAAAGGGGTGGCTTCGGCTGCCCCTTTTGGGGTTATAATGGGGTACTACCCCCTCCAACTCCCCCTTGCACAGGGGGAGAGATGGGTACCAGGTGTTTACCCAACTTGTGTTAGAGAGGTTGGAGGAGTTTTCAGTATGATGAAAACTTTTGCTTTATTCGTTGAAAGTTTTCAGTATGATGAAAACTTTTCGTATTTTTGGGGAGAGTTTTAATTATAATGAAAATGGAGAATATAAAATATAGAGAGCATTATTTGAAGAAAATAGAGCCATTCATGGGCACGTCTTTGATCAAAGTGATGACCGGGCAACGTCGGGTGGGGAAAAGTTATATTTTATTTCAACTGATAGAGTTGATCCGGAAAAAGGAATCGGGGGCGAATGTCATTTATATAAATTTGGAAGATATCACTTTTGATTTCATAAGATCTGCAAAGGAGCTACATGCTTACGTGGTGAGTAAATGTTTAAAAGACAGGAAAAATTATATATTTATTGATGAAATACAGGAGGTGAGTGAATTCGAGAAAGCTCTGCGCTCGTTGGCCTTGGATGAAAATAACGATATATATGTGACCGGAAGCAATGCGAAAATGTTGTCCGGGGAATTGGCCACTTATTTAGGGGGGCGATATATCGAGTTCACGATATATAGTTTGTCATATCCGGAGTTTTTACAGTTTCATGAACTGGAAAATTCGGATGAAAGTTATGGGTTATATACCAGATATGGAGGGTTGCCTTATTTGATGCATTTGAAATTGGAAGATGAAATTGTTTTTGAATATTTGAAGAGTATATATTCCACGATTGTTTATCGGGATGTGGTTAGCCGCTATGCCTTACGGAATACTGATTTTTTAGAGAGGTTACTTTTGTTTCTTGCAGATAATGTAGGAAGTATATTTTCGGCTAAAGGGATAAGTGATTATTTGAAATCGCAACGAGTTACGTTGGGGGTAAATCAAATTCTGACTTATATAGACCATTTTGCAAACGCTTTTATTATTTCTTGTGTTGATCGGTATGATATTGTGGGGAAACGTATTTTTGAGGTAGGGAATAAATATTATTTTGAAAATCTGGGAATTCGAAATGTTATAACCGGTTTTAAACTTCAAGATCAGGGGAAGATATTAGAGAATATTGTTTATAATCATTTGTTATATCAAGGATATAAGGTTTCCGTGGGAGTATTGGAGAAACAAGAAGTTGATTTTATTGGTGAGCGGGAGGGTGAAAAGGTGTATGTGCAGGTCGCTTTACAGCTAAATGATGAGACAACTATCCAACGGGAATTTGGTAATCTTTTAAAAATAGAAGATAATTATCCCAAGATTGTCGTCTCGCAAGATTTGTTTCATGGGAATACTTACGAGGGGATACAATATCTGGGGATTCGTGATTTTTTGATGAAGGTTAGGTAAAAAGGGAAGTGTCAATGCGACACTTCCCTTTATTTTATCTTTTCAACTTTTCAGTTAAAAGCGGAACGATCTTGCGAACATCGCCGACGATACCCAAGTCTGCCACGTTGAAGATCGGGGCAAATTTGTCTT
>OGHO01002676.1_pt1 | contig 13291 bp, 7 predicted proteins | sample 1571421 | NCBI WGS metagenome assembly OGHO01 (sample SAMEA2581937, study PRJEB24529) | metagenome | biome: Human gut stool | place: China | collected 2011
CGGCAAGCACGTCTATGTCGAGAAACCGCTGACCCATACGGTTTACGAGTCCCGCCTGCTGACGAAATTGGCTGACAAATACAAGGTTGCGACCCAGATGGGTAACCAGGGTGCGTCGGACGAAGGCGTCCGCAAGGTTTGCGAGTGGATTTGGAACGGCGAAATCGGCGAGGTGCGCAAAGTCGAAACCTTCACCGACCGTCCTATCTGGCCGCAGGGTTTGAGCCGTCCCGAGGACAACCAGCGCGTTCCCAAGACGATGAACTGGGATGCCTTTATCGGCCCGGCAGCCTACCGTCCCTACAATGCGATTTACACTCCGTGGAACTTCCGCGGCTGGTGGGATTTCGGTACGGGTGCTTTGGGCGATATGGCCTGCCACATCCTGCACCCTGTCTTCAAGGGGCTGAAGCTCGGCTATCCGACCAAGGTGCAGGGCAGCTCGACGCTGCTGCTCACCGAGTCGTGCCCGACGGCGCAGACCGTGAAGTTCGTCTTCCCGGCCCGCGACAACATGCCGAAGGTCTCCATGCCCGAGGTCGAGGTATACTGGTACGACGGCGGCCTGCTGCCGACGCGCCCTGCGGGACTGCCCGCCGGAAAGAATTTGAACGTCAAGGGCGGCGGTGTGATTTTCTACGGTACGAAGGATACGCTGATCTGCGGCTGCTACGGTGCCGAACCCTATCTGGTGTCGGGTCGCGAGCCCAAGTGCCCGCCGGTGATGCGCGAGGTGAAGGAGTCGCACCAGATGGACTGGGTGCGCGCCTGCAAGGAGGACGCCGATGACCGCACGCCGTCGATGTCGGACTTCAGCGAGGCTGGGCCTTTCAATGAGATGGTCGTCATGGGTGTGCTGGCCGTGCGCCTTCAGGGACTCAATCAGGAGTTGTACTGGGACGGCGAGAATATGCGTTTCACGAACATTCCTGCCGACGCTACGATCAAGACGATTATCAAGGACGGTTTCAGCATCAAGGACGGACATCCCACCTTCCACAAGACGTGGACCGATCCCGTCAATGCCGGCCAGTTCGCCGAGGAGCTTATCAAGCACAACTACCGCGAAGGCTGGAAACTGCCCGATATGCCGATGTAATCTCAATGAATCAGAATCCAATTTAAAACCACAGAAAAGAGTATGAAAAAGACGATTTTATTCTCAGCGTGTGCCGTATTGAGCCTGTCGATGGCTGCCTGCGGCGGGAATCCCAACAAGGCGAAGAACGCCGAAGCGGCTGCCGAGACGAAAGCCGAGGCGAAGGCCGTTCCCGAATACAAGGTGATCGACAAGCCGCAGGTCGACCTGTCGACGCTCAAACAGGATAAGGAGGGGTATTATATCATCTTCGACGGCAAGACCTTCAACGGCTGGCGCGGTTACGGCAAGGACAACGTTCCGGGCAAGTGGACGATCGACGACGGTGCGATCAAGTTCAACGGTACGGGCGGCGGCGAGGCGCAGAAAGCCGACGGCGGCGACCTGATCTTCGCGCACAAGTTCAAGAACTTCGAACTCGAACTGGAGTGGAAGGTTTCCAAAGGCGGTAACTCGGGTGTCTTTTACCTCGCTCAGGAGGTCGAGGCCGAGAAGAACGGTAAGATGAAGATGCAGCCCATCTACATCTCCTGCCCCGAATATCAGGTGTTGGACAACGCGAACCATCCCGATGCGAAGCTGGGTGTGGACGGCAACCGTCAGTCGGCGTCGCTCTACGACATGATTCCCGCCGTGCCGCAGAACCAGAAGCCTTTCGGCGAGTGGAACAAGGCCAAGATCATGGTCTACAAGGGAACGGTCGTGCACGGCCAGAACGATCAGAACGTCGTGGAGTACCACCTCTGGACGCCTCAGTGGACGGAGATGCTCGAAAACAGCAAGTTCTCGTCGCAGAAGTGGCCGCTCGCATTCGAACTGCTCAACAACTGCGGCGGTGAGAACCACGAGGGTTACATCGGTTTGCAGGATCACGGCGACGACGTCTGGTTCCGCAACATCCGCGTCAAGGTACTCGATTAATCGACCGTTCGGACGATGAAACGAAAACTATTGACAGCGGTTTGTATCCTTCTCGCTGCGGCGATGCTCCCCTCGGGAGCATTTGCCAAAGCGGGGAAGACGCCGAAGAAAGAGGTCGGTATCCAGCTCTATTCGGTACGCTCGCTGATCGGCGTATTCGGCAAGAGTCAAGGGGACTACAAGCCCGTGTTGCAGGCGCTCGCCGATATGGGATATACCTCCGTGGAGGCCGCCAGCTATAAGGACGGACTGATTTACGGAACCCCCCCCCAACAGTTCCGCCGCGACGTGGAGGCGACCGGCATGAAGGTGCTGTCGACCCACTGCACGCTCAACCTTTCGGACAAGCAGCTGGCCACGGGCGATTTTTCGGAGGCGCTCGCATGGTGGGACGAATGCATCGCGGCGCACAAGGCCGCCGGCGTGGAGTACATCGTCGTGCCGTCGATGCGGCGCATCGAGACGCTCGACGGGCTGGCGACTTACTGCCGCTACTTCAACGAGATCGGTGCCCGCTGCAAGGCTGCCGGCATCAAGTTCGGCTACCATAACCACTCGCGTGAGTTCGAGAAGGTCGAAGACCGCGTGATGCTGGACTACATGCTCGAAAACACCGATCCCGAAAAGGTCTTCTTCCAGATGGATGTCTATTGGACGGTGATGGGAAAAGCCAGTCCGGTCGACTACTTCACGAAGTACCCGGGCCGGTTCCGGCTGTTGCATATCAAGGACCGCCGCGAGGTGGGACAGAGCGGCATGGTCGGCTACGATGCGATTTTCCGTAATGCGAAGACCGCCGGCGTGGAGAATATCATCGTCGAGATGGAGGGATCGAGCTACGACGACGTCCTGCGCAGCGTGCGCGAATGCGTCGATTACCTGCTCGAAGCGCCCTTCGTCGAGGCTTCCTACGCGAAATAGTCGCGGAGGCCGGTTGAATTGGAGATATCCGGTTGTCGCAGGATAACCGGATATTTCATCGAAGAGTGACCGATTGCGTGTTTCGCGCGGCGGGAGCTGTGCGTCCCGTGAAAAACGGCTGTCGAAAACAGGCGTTTTCGATTCGCGAGGGGGCTGTCTGCGGATTCTGCCGAGCGGAGAAAACGAAGAACATCCCGACGTTTTCGATAGAGGGGGCGAAGAGTGCTCGGGGAGGAAAGAGAAAACGACTGTTGAAAACAAAGAAAAATTACGGACCTGAACGATGGAAGAGAAGGAAATGTCATTTTGGGCGCATCTGGAGGATCTCCGCCGAGCGTTGTTCCGCGTGGTGGCGGTGCTGCTCGTATTCATGATCGCATGTTTCTGGGTCATGCCCGATCTGTTCGACGCGTTCGTGCTGGGGCCGACCACCTCCGACTTTTTCCTTTATAAATGGTTGTCGCAGCTTGGCGGTACGGGGACGTTCCTGCCCGATTTCAGCAACGACGACTTCGCCGTGGAGATCATCAACATCAACGTCGCTTCGCAGTTCCTGACCCACATCAGTACGTCGTTCTGGTTCGCGCTGGTGCTGATGTTTCCCTACCTGATTTTCGAGGTGTGGCGGTTCGTTCAGCCGGCGTTGTTCGAGAATGAGAAACGCAGCGTAGGGCTGGCTTTTCTGGGTGGAACCTTTATGTTCTTTCTGGGATGCGCCGTGGGCTACTGTCTGGTCTTCCCCTTCACGTTCCGCTTCCTGACCGAGTACCAGCTGAGCGCCTCGATCGTCAACCAGATCTCGTTGAACTCCTATATGGGCAACTTCCTGATGCTGGTCTTCGTCATGGGCATCGTCTTCGAGCTGCCGCTGCTGGCGTGGCTGCTTTCGAAGCTGGGGCTGGTGAACAAGACCTTCTTCCGCCAATATCGCCGGCACGCCGTGGTCATCCTGCTGGTGCTTTCGGCGATCATCACCCCGTCGGGCGATCCCTTCACGCTGATGGTCGTATTTCTGCCGCTCTATCTGCTGTATGAGCTGGGCATCCTGATCGTCAAGGAGTAAAAGACTGCGTTATCGGAAAGAGGGAGAGCGACCGCTCTCCCTCTTTTCAGTTCTTGCAAAAGACGAGATCGACGCTTTGTCCGGCGCCTGCCGCGAGCGGGCCGGAGGCGCCGGTCGGATGCAGTCGTGCGATGTCGCCGGATCTCTGCGACGCGGCGATCGGGGGCTGTTCTGAGCGGCGACTGCGGTATCCGCTTCGTTCCACTCCCTGTGGACGGTCTCGTCTGCCGGTCGAAAACAGACGGGTAAAATTGCATAAATAAGATTTTATGTTTATTTTTACCTTAGAATACGAGTTGCCGGTCTTGAAGCGGATGTTATATCGACAATCAGGGACGTGGCAACGCTGCCGCATAGCGGCATGAAACGAAGTTCATAGCGGGATATGCCCCAATGGTTTCAGAACAAGAACTGATAAAGCGGATTCGCCACGGCGATCTTATATCGTTCAAAACATTGTTTGAACGATATTATTATGGTATATATACTTTTACACGCGGGGTCGTCGGCAATGAATTCCATGCCGAGGAGATCACGCAGAACGTCTTTATCCGCATCTGGCTCAAACGGGCGGCGCTCGACCCCGAACGGAATTTCAAAGCCTTCATCTACACGCTGACCAAGCATGAAATCGCCGACTATTTCCGTTCGGACAAATACGATCGGTGCAGGAGCCGGCTCGAACTGCTCCACGACGCGGTTCATGTACAGGAGCAGGTCGCTGCGGCCTACGACGCCGATCGGATGAAGCAGATGATACTGGACGAAATCGATCGGATGCCCGCCCAGCGGCAGGAAGTTTTCCGGCTGAGCCGTATCGAGGGGCTGACGAACGACCAGATCGCCCTGCGGCTCCAGATCTCCAAACGCACCGTCGAAGGGCATCTGAACGTGGCGCTGAAAACGCTGCGCGCGAAGGTCGGGAAGTTCGTCTGCTGGCTTACCTTTTTTATTCTGTTGCAGTAATCCGTTGAAAAACAGCGGTGGCCGATTTTTTTCGAAAAAAACGCATACCCTGACCGGGTGTGCGTCTTCTGTTCATACGTATTAATTAATAAAAGCCGGAAATCCGATGAAAACGATACGGAAAGATTTGCTCCGGCATTACCTCGAATACGGGGACAATGCCGATGTACGCGAGATGCTCTGCGAGTGGTTTCTCGAACACGACTCCGAGGCGGAGTTCGCCTTGCCGGAGGACGATCCCGTCGGTGAGGAGCTGCACGCGTTCTGGGAGCGTTCGCTGCATGAATCCGCACCGCAGCGGACGGTCGACGAACGCTACCGCGCGCTGAGCGAGCGGCTCTTCGGCCGCAGGCCGCAGCTGCGCAAACTGTGGCGGTGGACCTCGCAGGCTGCTGCGATCCTGCTTATCCCGCTCGTCGTATGCGTTTACCTGTATACGTCGCGGCAGGCGCCCGAACGGCCGGAGTGGGTGGAGGTTTATGCGCCTTACGGTCAGACGCGCGAGGTCACGCTTCCCGACGGGAGTCATGTATGGCTGAATTCGGGCACCTATGTCTTTTATCCCGATCGTTTCGATCGCGAACGGCAGCTTTTCGTCAGCGGCGAAGTTTATATGGATGTGACCAAAGACCCCGAGCGGCCCTTCCGCGTCGACACGCGGAGCGTCAGCATCCGGGTGCTGGGAACCCGCTTCAACGTCCGTTCCTACAACGAGGACAAGTATGTCGAAACGTCGCTCGTGGAGGGCAGCGTCTCGCTGGGGCTGAAGCACGACGGCTCGACGATCCGAATGACGCCGGGCGATAAGATTCTGGTCGACAACGTCACGAATGCCGTCGTGCGCGAGCGCTTCGATTGTGCGCACTACTCCTCATGGCGCGACGGATTCCACACCTTCCGCCACAAGACGCTCGGGGAGATCGTCCGCGACTTGGAACGTATCTTCGACGTGCAGATCGTCATCCGCGACGCGTCGCTGCTCGACGAAGGCTATTTCGCTTCGTTCGCCAGCGGCTGGAAGATCGACGAACTGCTCGACGCGCTGAACATACACCATACGCTGCGCATCCGGCGCGACGGCCGCATTATCGAGATCGAGCGCGCCCGTTGACGGGACGGCGATCGCAACCCTTGGAAACCAACCTGAAACACACCTATATGCCTATGAGAAAGGAACAATGAGAAAAAGCCGGAAAATGTCGTTACCATTTCCCGACTCGGAATTTTGAGACCTGAAATTAATCTGCAAAACCTGAACAAAAGTATGAATTATCTCTACACGAACCAAAAAAGCGTGGGAATATTTGGCAGTTTGCTGCTGCTGATTCTCTTCTCATGCTGCGGGATCGGGAGTGCGGCTGCTCAGTCGCAGGGTGCCGAACAGCGCATCACGCTGTCGATGCATGATACCGCGATCTCCGACATTCTCGAAACCATCACCAAACGGTATCAGTATGCCTTCATCACCCGCACGGCGAACGTCGACACCAACGCCCGCGTTTCGATCGACGTCGTCGACGAACCGCTGAAGGCGGTGCTCGACCGGATTTTCGCAGGGCAGAAGGTTGCCTTCGACTTCGACGGCAGGCTGGTGCGTATCTCCAAGGCGGTCGCACCCCCCCCCGCTTCGTCCCCGACGATCGCTGTTTCGGGAACCGTCAGCGACGGGGCGGGCAATCCGCTGCCGGGCGTCACCGTTATGGTCGCCGGAACTTACAAAGGCATTACCACCGATAACGACGGGCACTATGCACTGCGTGTCGACAACGAGCATTCGGTGCTGCAATTTATCTACCTCGGCTATAAGAACGTCGAGGAGTCCGTCGGCAAACGCACGACGATCGACGTTGCGATGGAGGAAGATCTCAAGATGATGGACGAAGTGGTCGTCATCGGCTACGGTACCCAGTCCCGTAAAACGCTGACCACGTCGATCTCCAAGATCGACGGCGACAAGCTCTACGGCGCACCGGTCTCGACCGTCGGCGACGCGCTGAAGGGTAAGGTCGCGGGTCTGAGGGTGGCCACCAACAGTTCGCTTTCGGGCGAGGCGCCCCGTTTCCTGATTCGCGGCGGTTCGTCGATCAATATGGGCAACGACCCGATCTATATCGTCGACGGGGCGCTGCGCGACGACCTGAGCGGCGTCAACCCCAACGACATCGAGTCGATGGAGGTGTTGAAGGACGCCGCTTCGGCTGCGATCTACGGCGCCCGTGCTTCGAACGGCGTCATCATCGTCACGACGAAGAAGGGCAGTCCTTCGCAAGGGCCTCAGGTCGTGTTCGACGTGCAGGTGGGTTTCTCGGCGCCGACCAAGAAGTGGGATCTGCTCAGTTCGCGCGAGCAGATCGCGTTGATGCGTCCGGCCATCGCCAACATCTATGCGAAATCGACCGGTACGCTGGCGGCCAAGTCGTGGCTCGACGGCGCCAACGTCGCCGTGGGTACGGGAAATACCTCCAACAAAAACCAGTTTACCACACGCTATCTGGAGTATGGCGGCACGGTGCCCGACGGCTACCAGTGGATGTTCGATCCGCTCGACAACAGCAAGGTCATCATCTTCACGGATACCGATTTTCAGGATCAGTGGATGAGCGAGTCCTTCTGGCAGAAGGAGTACATCGGCGTCAACGGCGGAAGCGACAAGATGAATTATGCCGCGTCGATCAGCTATCTCGACGACGGCGGCGTCTTCGCCATGAGCGATTACGACGTATTCACCACGCACGGCAACGCCAGCTTCAAGATCACCAAGAGCCTCGAAGCCTCCACGACGTTCGACCTCTCGCGTCAGCGGACCAGCAGGTTCGTAGACAACTATTTCAATGCTTACGGCCGCGGAATCATGTTCGCCCCTATGTCGCGCGGTTTCGACGACGAGATCGGCTGGATTTCCGGTACCGGCAACGCCAATGCCCAGCTGGCCTCGTTCTACGAGAAGTTTTACGATCGTGAGGCTGCGACGGATCGTATTTCGAGTACCTTCAGTCTCAAATGGCGGATCATCGACGGGCTGACGGCCACGGCGCAATACAACTATTACGGCAACAACTACCGCGGCAGCTACTACGCCCGCGGCGAGGTCGACGGTTATCCGAACCTCGTCAGCCAGACGCGTTCGACCTCCGAGACGCGCACCCAGACCGTCCGCGATACCTTCACCGCCCATTTGGCCTTCAACCGCACCTTCGCCGACAAACACACGGTAGGCGCGACGCTCGGTTACGAGCTGATGAGTCAGCGTTACTGGTATCTCTCGGCCACCTCGACCGGTTCGTCGTCGGATGACGTTCCGATCATCAATTCGGGTATCAACTTCACGGCCTCGAATAAGGACGAGAAACAGGCGCTGATGTCGTTCTTCGGCCGTGTCTCCTATGATTTCGCACAGAAATACATCGTCTCCGGCACGTTCCGCTACGACGGTTCTTCGAAATTCGCCAAAGGCAACCAGTGGGGATTCTTTCCGGCGGCTTCGGCGGCGTGGGTCGTCAGCGAAGAGCCTTTCTTCGAAGGGGTGAAACGGGCGATGAACAACCTCAAGCTGCGCGTCTCCTACGGACAGACCGGTAACAACGGCATCGGACTCTACGACACCTACGGAGCCTTCGCTACGGGGCAGTACAACGGCATGACGACCTTCCTGCCGTCGGCCATGCAGAACTCCGACATGAAGTGGGAGTCGACGACGCAGCTCGACGTAGGTCTGGACATGGGATTTCTGAACGACCGCCTGCGGTTCGTCTTCGACTATTACAACAAGGTGACCGACAACATGCTCTTCTCGATCACCATGCCCGATACGGGACCCTATTCGAGCGTGAAGGCCAACGTGGGCAGCGCCCGTTTCTACGGCTTCGAGGCCGAACTGAACGCGGAGGTGATCCGCACCAAGAATTTCTCGTGGAGCCTCGGACTGACCTACTCCTACAACCGCAACAAGGTGCTTTCGCTGCCCGAGGAGTATGCTTACGACGAAGTCGATCCGAATGGAAATCCCACCGGCCGGAAGGCCTATCGGATCGGCGGCTACAAGATGTCCGAAACGGGGTATCGCTTCGGCGGAACGGCCGTCGGCGAGTCGCTGGGCCGTATGTACGGATACAAGATCGACCACATCATCCAGACGGAAGCGGAGGCCAATGCGGCCTATTACGACGCCTTGTCGAAAGGCCACCGCGTGAGCGACGGCGCACAGATTCCGGGCCGTAAGGATGCCGGCGACTACGAGTGGTGCAATCGGCACGGTTCGGCCCGCGACGCCGACGGCAACGAGATCATCAACGCCGAAGATATGTTCTATCTGGGCAATGTCGTGCCGCACTCCACGGGCGGTATCAGCAATACGTTCCGCTACAAGCGCCTTACGCTTTCGATCTACCTCGACTATGCGCTCGGACATTCGATCTACAACTACATGAAGAGCCGTATGATCCAGAATACGATGGGACAGGGCAATTCGGCGATCGCCTCCTATGTCTACGACTGCTGGAAATATCCGGGCGATACGGGGGCGAAATATGCCCGTTATTTCCCCAACGATGCCGATTACGGCAACGCCAACTGGGGCCGTGCCTCCGACTTCAACGTCGAAAAGGCCGATTACCTCTGTCTGCGCGACGTGTCGCTCTACTACGACCTGCCGGAAAGCTGGGTGCGCAAACTGCATATGAAAAAGCTGACCGTGGGCATCACCTGCAACACGATCGCCTATTGGACGGGTGTGACGGGTGCGATCAATCCTGAGACCGGAATGGGAGCTACGTCGAGTTCGGGCCAGTACACCGCGGTGTCGACGGCCAATTCGAGTTCCGATTCCCGCCCGAATATCTTCCCGCCCACGAGCAAGTTCCTGTTCAATCTGAAAGTCACCTTCTAAAGCGAATCAATCATGAAAATCGAAAGCAGCATAAAGAGAGGAATCTTGCTCATTGCGCTATTCGTCTCGACCGTATCCTGCGACATGCTCGATATAATGCAAGACAATAAATTGTCGGTCAGCAATATGTGGAAAACTTCGGTACAGGTCGAAGGTTCCACCTACGGTATCTACGCCGCACTCCGCTCGAATTTCGTCCAGAGCCAGATCAACGTCTTCTACTGGGGCGAACTCCGCGTGGGCGAGTATATGTGGGGTCCCTCCTCGATCTTCAATGTCTGGGTCGGCCGCGAGGTGATCCAGAATACGATGACGGCCAACATCTCCTCCTGCGGGTGGTCGAGCCTCTACTCGGCCATCGATCAGGCCAATGCCGTGCTCAAATACGCTCCGAATCAGGAGATTCCGATGACCGACGCTAAACGCAGCTGGGCGATGGGACAGGCCTATTTCGCACGTGCCTACGCCTATTTTTGGGCCGCGCGCCTGTGGGGCGACGTGCCGCTGAACCTGCGGCCGATCGAATCGGTCGACCAGCCGGAAACCTATCCCGTACGCGCTCCGAAAGCCGACGTCTATGCGCAGATCGGCTCCGATATCGAATCGGCATTGGCGCTGGCCGCCAATCTCGGATCGGACAAGTATCTGGCCACCAAGACGGCGGTGCTGATGCTCAAGGCGGAATACAACCTGTGGATGTACACGGCCCAGAAGGGCGGCGACACCTATCTGGACGGCGCCGAGGATGCGCTCGAAGCCATCGGCATCTCCGCGTCGCTGCTGTGTGACGACTACGGCCAGATTTTCGACCGCATGGCCGATAACGCGAAACCGTCGAAGAACAGCAAGGAGGTGGTCTTTGCCCTCTTCAACGATCAGACCGAGTCCAAGACGGGCGGATACAGTTGGTATTTCGCCTTCCCCGAAGCCTACGTGGCAAAAGGGTATCAGGGCAATCCCGTGCCGATCAATGAGACGCAGTGGCTCGCCTACGGCGATGAGTTTCTCGAAAAACTCCGCGACAGCCGCGACAACAAGGGCGACACCCGCGTCAAGTACAATCTGGGCGACGGCGATTACGGCACCGACGGTGGCAGGCTGACCTTCTGCAACAAGTTCATCGGGGATATGAGTTCGGGAAAGATGGTGCTCGACGCCGATCTGATCTACTATCGCGCCGCGCTGGCCGTCATGATGGACGCCGAACTGAAGTACTACCGCAAGGACTATGCGGGCGCACTTAAATCCCTGAACCTGATCGCGAAGCGTGCCTATGGCAAGGCCGATTACTATACCGATGCATCGCAGGGGGCCGTACTCCAAGCGCTCATCGACGAGTACTTCCTCGAATTCCCCGCCGAGGGCGTCATCTGGTGGGCCTTGATCCGCCTCGACAAGATCTGGGACTACAACTCCTACCTCATGGAGCATAAAGACAATACGAACATCCTTTTGTGGCCGATATCGAAATCCGCGCGGGACAAGAACTCCGCCCTGACGCAGACCGAAGGATGGTATTAATACTCACCTAATTCGAAAGGAAAATGAAATCTATGATAAAAACAGCGGCCTTGGCGTGTGCGACCGTGCTTTGTGCCGTATCGTGCTACGACGACGGTACCGATTGCTTCGATGCCGCGACCCGCATCTCCATCTATCCCGAAGCGGAGCTTTTCAATGCCGACGGAACCACTGCGTCGGGCGGCGAAAGTTTCACCTCCGCCGTAACCGTCAATGTAGGTCCTGCGGTTTCGCCGATGGGCTGGGAGGTCTCCATTCCCGCGACCGCGACATGGGCGGCGGTGCGTAAAACCACCGTCACGTCGATCTTCGAAGAGGCCGTCAGCGGCGGCTATCACGATCTGCTGAGCGAAGGCTTCGAAGTGGTGGCTCAACCCAATACGGAGTATCGCCGCGCGGTGGTGGTGACTATCGCCGCGGCCGACGGCACGACGGCCGACTACACCTTCACGCAGCTCGGACAGAAGGCGGACGCTGCGGTGGCGTCCGAGACCAAACAGATCGTATTCATGGCTGCCGGCGGTTCGGAGAACGTGACCTACACGAGCAATATGGGCGATGTCTACACGTATGAGATCGCCTATGAAGGGAGTTCTTCAGGTTGGTTGACCGTCGGCGACAACGGGGTCGGAAATCTGACGCTGAGCGCTTTGAAGTGGGACGATCAGGAGCGTCCGCGTTCGGCGGTGCTTTCGATCGTCGTCGGTACGGCCGAGACCAGCCGGGCGACGCTCGAAATTCCCGTGACGCAGAATGCCGCCTATGACTACTATTACATGTACGGCGCATCGGCCGACGCACGGGCCATCGCCGATGCCTACGAGTTGACGCGCAAGGCGGTCGGCGAGTATACGGGAACGCTCTACTTCCTGCGTTCGACCGACGGCAAGAATCCCGTTCTGCTCAATAAGAACGGACGGATGCTCGCGTATCCCTGCTATGCGCTTTCGAAGGACGGCACGATCAAAGAGATCGCCGCGGCGGAGACGCAGCTGCCCGCCGGTCCCGAGATCGACGTCGACGGCGTGCGCAAGTTCTCGGTCGATTTCAACGCCATGACATGGTCGTGGGAGCGCGTGACGACACCCAACTGTATGCCCGATTCGGAGGTCGCCGCCTATCCTGTCAAGGCGTTTGCGACGCGCGACGGCGGCACGAAGACGTGGATGACCGTCGGTCTGCACTGGGCCGGCGACGCATCGATCGGCCGCTACAAACTCGGCAGCGGACTCGTGAGCGGCCATCAGACGGGCGGCTACGGCAACGAGGCTCCCTATGCTTCGCGCAATCCGGCCTACGATACCGAGGAGAACGGCGGATCGGTCGTCGAGGCGCGCGAAGGATATGCGCAGCACGGATCGAGCGCCGAAGTGTCGATGACGATGAACGCTTCCGGAGCGCGGACATGGGCCCGTCTGACGGCCGACAACGTCGATCGGTGCATTGCGATCGTGCTCGACGGTTACGTTTATTCGGCTCCCGTGGTTCACGGGGAGATTTCCGGCGGACAATCGTCGATTTCCGGACAATTTACGATCAACGAAGCGCGCGACCTGGCCAATGTGTTGAAGTCGGGTAAGCTGCCCGCTCCGGCGCGGATTACGCAGGATACCGTCGTCGGCCCGTCGCTCGGTCAGGAGTCGATCAACGCCGGTATGATGTCGTTTATCCTGGCATTCGTGCTCGTGCTGATCTATATGATCTTCTACTATAACAAAGCCGGTTGGGTGGCAAGCGTCGCGCTGATATGCAATTTGTTCTTCCTGTTCGGCGTGCTGGTTTCGTTCGGAGCCGTGCTGACGCTGCCCGGTATCGCTGGTATCGTGCTGACGATGGGTATGGCGGTGGACGCCAACGTGATTATTTACGAGCGTATCAAGGAGGAACTCCGCATGGGCAAGACGCTCGCCATGTC
>OGHO01002684.1_pt1 | contig 13271 bp, 8 predicted proteins | sample 1571421 | NCBI WGS metagenome assembly OGHO01 (sample SAMEA2581937, study PRJEB24529) | metagenome | biome: Human gut stool | place: China | collected 2011
GGCGACCTCTCGGAGATTTTCAAGGTCGGCAAAGATTACGTCGTGGCGCTGCTCACCGAGATCGACAACGATTCGTATACATCGGTGAAGAAGGCTGCTCCGCAGATTCAGAACCGCCTGCTGCGCGATAAGAAATACGACTATATCGTGAAGAATCTGTCGGATGCGTCGCTCGACGGCGCCGCCGAGAGCTTCGGCAGCGAGGTGGCCGATTTCAAGGACGTGACTTTCGGATCGTTCTATATCGACGGTGTGGGTGTCGAGCCGGCGCTCGTGGGAGCGATTGCCGAGACGACGGAGCAGGGCAAGGTTTCGGCTCCGATCAAGGGCCTTTCGGGCGTTTATCTCTTCGAGGTGACGGCGATCGATCCGGCCGAGAAGCAGCAGACGGCCGAGGACGAGAAGGTGCGCGCCGAGGCGATGGCCGAGGGAATGATGCAGCAGCGCGTTCTGCCCGCTCTTCAGGAGATGTCGAATATGAAGGATCTGAGCGGTCGTTATTTCTAACGGACGGTCCCTTTTGAAAAAACGGACGGTTTCACGTTGTGAAACCGTCCGTTCTGTTTGGGCGGAAGTCTGTTGGCTCTATTTTATAAATATATGCGTAAACGTTTTTAATTTGAAGGAAAATGCTATCTTTGCTGCGGATTCCAACGGTTGTGTAGAACCCGATGCATAGTAAATGGCCGCATACGATTCTTTTGTGCGGAGCGGGTACGGGCTGAACGAAGTGAAATACGTATCTCCATTATAATTTAACCCTATTTTTTATGAAGAAACTTGCCTTTTTGTTTTTATCGCTTTTCGCGGTTTGTTCCGTGTCGGCTCAGGTGACGACGGCCTCGATGGACGGTATGGTCACCGATGAGCAGAACCAGCCGCTTGTGGGTGCTACGGTGATCGCCGTGCACGTGCCTTCGGGTACGCAATATGGCGCAGTGTCGAATATCGACGGCCGTTTTGCCATTCAGGGTATGCGTACGGGCGGTCCTTATACGGTGAAGATATCCTACGTGGGATACGCTGCGGTCGAATACACCGACATCATGCTGTCGCTGGGTACGACCTACACGCTGGACGTACAATTGAAGGAGTCGACCGAACTCGATGCCATCGTCATCGTCAGTACGGGGGCGAACCGCTTCGATGCGAGCAAGACGGGCGCTGCCACCAACTTCACGGCGCAGGCGATCGCGACGACGCCGACGATCAACCGCAGTATCTACGACATCGTGAAGATGACTCCGCAAGCCAGCGTCAACAAACAGGGAGGTATGTCGTTTGCCGGCGCCAACAACCGCTACAACTCATTCCAGATCGACGGCGCCGTGTCGAACGATGTCTTCGGACTCTCGCCGACGGGTACGAACGGCGGTCAGACGGGTACAAATGCCGTGTCGCTGGATGCCATCGAGGAGATTCAGGTCGTCGTGGCTCCTTTCGACGTCCGTCAGAGCGGGTTCACGGGCGGCGGCATCAACGCCATCACCAAGTCGGGTACCAACGCCTTCAAAGGCTCGGCCTACACCTACTATAACAATCAGGATTTCTTCGGCACCACCGCCGGCAACGGCGACCACGATTACGTTTACAAGGTACAGAGCGACGGTTCGGTCAAGGCCGTGCGCCGTTCGAGGCTCGAGAAACAGTCGACGCAGACCTATGGCGTGACGCTTGGCGGACCGATTCTCAAGGACAAGCTCTTCTTCTTCGTCAGCGGAGAGTTCTACAAGGAGAAGTATCCTTCGAGCTACTTCCCCGGATACACGTCGGGATATCTGAGCGAGGATCAGGCCAAAGAGATCGCCGACCGCTACGAGGCGGCGACCGGAATCCGCGATTCCTACGGCCACGGCGATTCGGGCAAGCAGTCGGTGGATGTCATGGCCCGTGTGGATTGGAACATCAACCGCAACAACAAGCTGGCCGTCCGTTATCAGCTGAAGGACGCTTATCAGGATGTTTACGGTTCGGGCGCCAACACCTATTATTTCAAGAACAGCGCCTACCGGATTACGGACCGGACGCATTCGGTGGTCGTCGAGCTGAACTCCCGTCTCACGGACAATCTGTCGAACGAACTGCGTGTGGGTGCCACGCTCGTGCGCGACAACCGTGAAGTCGCCTATCAGGGCCCGACGGTGCAGATCGACAACATGAACGGATTCGACGGCAAGAAGATCTATATCGGCACCGAGTATTCGTCGGGCGCCAACAAACTCGATCAGGATGTCTACATCATCACCGACAACCTCTCGTGGTACAAGGGTACGCATACCTTCACGTTCGGTACGCACAACGAAATCTACCATATGAACAACCTCTTCATGCAGGCGGTCAACGGTTCGTACTACTACAATTCGATCAACGATTTCGTTACGGACAATGCGTATAAGTACCAGTATAAGTATGCCGACGAGGCGCTGACGGGCAATCCGATCTGGGCTGCCACGCTCAACGCCGCGCAGTTCGGATTCTATGCGCAGGACGAGTGGAAACCCAGCCGCCGCTTTACGCTGGGCTACGGTCTGCGCATCGATATTCCGGTGCTCTTCTCCGATCCGATGGCCAACGACAAATTCAATTCGAGCGCATTCGCCGAGGGCGGGCGCAACAATGTGGGCCGCACCCCCTCGACCAAGGTACTCTGGTCGCCCCGTATGGGCTTCCGCTGGTATATGGACGAGAACCACCGCAATCTGCTGCGCGGCGGCGCGGGTCTCTTCACCGGCCGCGTGCCGTTCGTCTGGATTTCGAACATCTATAACAACACGGGTGTCGAGCTGAAGACCGTGACGGCCGAAACGAAATACGGTCATACGCTTCCTCCCCTTGCAAAGGATCCCGTGAAGGTGGGAGACGGTGCCAATCCCGACATCGCCATCGCCGCCAAGAATTTCAAGTATCCGCAGGTGTTCCGCGCCAATCTCGCCTATGAACTGTCGCTCGAAAGCGGCTGGAAATTCACCGTCGAGGGCATCTACTCCAAGACGATGAACAACGTCTATTTCGAGAATCTCGCCGCCAAGGACGAGGGGAAGAAGGTCTATGCCATTTCGCAGGAAGCGGCCAATCCCGACAACAGTTGTACCTACTATACGACGAATATCGGCGAATTCGCGTCGATCGTCAATCTGCGCAATACGAACAAGGGATATACCTATAACCTGAGCGCGATGGTTCAGAAACATTTCAACATCGGCATGGATCTGATGGTGTCGTACAGTTTCGGACATTCCTACTCGGTCAACGACGGCGGGTCGTCGGTGGCCTATTCCAACTGGAAGTATAACTACGCCCGCAATACGAACGATCCCAACGAGTTGTCGTTCTCGATGTTCGATATTCCGCACCGCCTCAACGCTTCGCTGTCGTACACCTCGCGTCCCTATGCCGACGGCCGTTTGCAGACGGTCGTGGGGCTGGTCTATCGGGGGTATTCGGGGCAGCGGTACAGTCTGACGCTGAACGAGAGCGCCGATTACAATGGCGACGGATGGCGCGGCAACTCGATGATGTATATCCCCACCGACGGCGAGATCGACAAGATGAACTGGGTCGATACGCAGGTCACGAAGACCGATCCCGTGACGGGCGAAAAGACGAAGGTGACGACGCGTACCGCCGCCCAGAACAAGTCGATGTTCAAGCAGTGGGTCGAGAGCGACAAGTACGCGAAGGAGCATCGCGGCGAGTTTGCCGAGCGGTGCGGCGCGCAGGCTCCCTTCGAGCATCATTTCGATTTCCATATCTCCGAGAACGTTATCTACTGCAAGAAGAACAACGCCAAGGTGCAGTTCTCGATCGACATTATGAATGTGGGCAACCTGTTGAACCGCAGCTGGGGCCGTTACTATCCGGGTACCTACAATCTTCAGATTCTGGGTATTACGGGAATGCAGGAGACTGCCGACGGCAACTATACGCCCAAGGGTTATGTCTTCTCGGGTCAGGAGCTCTCTACGAGCGACGTCCTTTCGCGCTGGCACATGCAGCTGGGACTGCGCGTGACTTTCTAAGCGGAGGTTCGCAGCGAAACAGAAGCCGGACGTCATCTCGATGACGTCCGGCTTCTGCGTATGCGGGATCAGGCTTCGGCGGCGGGGAGTTTCAGCAGCAGCTCTCCGATAGCTTCGCGCAGCGTCTGCTTCGGGAGCGCTCCGGTAGCCATCTGCGGCATTCCGCTGGCGGGAATGAAGAGCAGCGTGGGAACGGAACGCACGCCGAAGGCTGCGGCCAGCTCCTGTTCGCGGTCGATGTCGACCTTGTAGATATCGACCTCACCGGCATACTCCTCCGAGAGTTCTTCGAGGATCGGTCCGAGCGTGCGGCAGGGTCCGCACCATGTCGCGTAGAAATCCACGATGGCAGGACGCGAGCCCAGATAGTGCCATTCGGTGATGGCGGAGTCGAGGTTGGCGATTTTTTCCGAAAATTCGGCTTTGGTCAGATGTGTGGTTGCCATGATTGCAGTCTTTTACGGTTATTGTACGGGAACCTCTTCGCTCTCTTCCTGCGGTAGCGGGCGTGTGCAGAAGAACCAATCGTAACATTGCGTCCCTTCGGCGGGGCGTGTCATGCGCTCCTCGGCAGCGGCCGACGACGAGGCGGTGGGGACGATCGCTTCGTCGCCCGGGTGCCAGTCGGCGGGCAGGGCGACGTTGTAGCGGTCGATGGCCTGAAGGCCGACGAGCACGCGCTTGATCTCGTCGAAGTTGCGGCCCAGCGCCAGCGGATAATAGATCACGGCGCGAATCGTCGCATCGGGATCGATGAAGAAGACGGCACGGACGGCCGACGTGGAGCTTTCGCCCGGCTGGATCATGCCGTAGAGGTTGGCGACCTTCATCTGGAGGTCGGCGATCAGCGGGAATCGCACCTCGACGTGCTGCATTCCGCGGTAGACGATCTTGTCGTGGATGGTGCGCAGCCATGCGATGTGGCTGTACAATCCGTCGACCGAGAGGCCGACGAGCTGGCAGTTGAGCGCTTCGAATTCGGCGCTGCGCGCCGCGAAGGTCATGAACTCGGAGGTGCAGACCGGCGTGAAATCCGACGGGTGGCTGAAGAGAATGATCCAGCGTCCGGCGTAATCTTCCGGGAAGCGGATCGGGCCTTGCGTGGTGACGGCCTCGAACGATGGGGCCTTATCGCCGATGCGCGGCAGGGGAGTGGTGTTCAAATTTTCCATATCGTTTCTTTTTAACGGTGTGATGCTGCCATCGACCGGAAGAAACTCTCTGGAAGTAGTGGGGCGGCTTCAGAAGCGGCGGGTGTAGGCGTGGCAGTAGGGAAGCGTCCCTTTGCGGCGGTAGTAGTCCTGATGATAGGCTTCGGCGGGCCAGAAGACGCCGGCGGGCGTTACGCGCGTGGCGACGCGGTAGCCTTTCTGCCGCAGCAGGGCGATGAGCCGTTCGGCTACGGCGCGTTGTTCGGGTGAGGTATAGAAGATTTCGGAGCGGTACTGATCCCCGACGTCCGGTCCCTGCCGGTCGATTTGCGTGGGATCGTGAATCTCGAAGAAGAGCCGTGCGAGCGTCTCGTAGGAGACTTTCGACGGATCGAAGCTCACGCGCACCGCCTCGGCATGTCCCGTGGCGTGGCTGCTCACCTCCTTGTAGGTCGGGCGTTCGGTGCGGCCGCCGATGTAGCCCGATTCGACCGCAAGGACTCCGGGCTGCTGCTCCATCAGGTACTCCACGCCCCAGAAACAGCCGCCGGCGAAGATCGCCGTTTCGGTCGCCGCAGCCGCTTCGGCGGGTGTTTTGTCGGAACTTTCCGACGCCGGTACGAAGTCGAGCGAGAGCGAGTTGACGCAGTGGCGCGTATTCTTGTCGGTGAAACGCTCGCCCGAGAAGACGTGTCCCAGATGGGCGCCGCAGCGGGCGCAGGTGATCTCGGTGCGCCGGCCGTCGGCGTCGGGCGTGCGGCGCACGGCACTCGGAATCTCGTCGTCGAAGGCGGGCCAGCCGCACCCCGAGTCGAATTTGTCTTCCGAACGGTAGAGGGGTGCGCCGCATTGGCGGCAGCGGTAGAGACCGGGCGCGTCGTGTTTGTAGTATTTTCCCGTGAAGGGAGCTTCGGTTCCCTTGTCGACGATGATCCGACGTTCGTCGGGTGTGAGCGGTTTCATGTCCTGTGCATTTGCTGAGAGGAGGATTCCCATGAGGGCAATTCCCCCTGCGATGATTCGTTTCATAAGGCTCTGGATGGTGTGCAACAATCGCGCCGAGGCTTACATCACAAGGGATGCTGCGCCCTGCACGGCATAGAGGATGGCAATGTAGCGCAGCGCCTTGCCCAGAAACATCGCCAGCGTGGTGATCCACACGTTGCTGCGCAGCAATCCCAGCAGAATGGCGACCGCCTCGCCGATGTAGGGCAGGAAGGCGAAAAAAGCGCTCCATGCCCCCTTTCCGGCGAGGAACTGTCCGGCGCGGTCGAGCTGTTTTTCGCTGATGCCTAAGTACTTGCTGAACCACTCGCGTTTGCCCAGACGGCCGATCCAGTAACAGGTCATGCCGCCGCCGGTATTGCCCGTCGCAGCGGCCAGCAGACAGAGTGCGGGGTCGAGTCCCATGCGGATGAGCACTACCATCACCACCTCCGAACTGAAGGGGACGATGCTTCCCGCCACGAAGGCCGAGAGGAAGAGTCCCCAATAGCCCCAGTCGATGCAGAACTGCGTGATCGTATCCAAGAAACCCTCCACAGTCTCAGTCGTTGAGCGGCCACGGCCGCAGTTCGTAGAGCTGGTTGCGCAGACGCGGCGTGAAGCCCGCTTCGCGGATCGCCTGCTGAATACCTTCGGCGTCGAACCGGTTGTCGGCGCCGGCTGACGAGACGACGTGTTCCTCGATCATGATCGATCCCATATCGTTGGCGCCGCTGTGGAGCGCCGTCTGCGCCGTCTGGCGGCCTACGGTGAGCCACGAAGCCTGTATGTTGGGGATGTTGTTCAGCAGCAGCCGGCTGACGGCGATGATGCGGATGTATTCGAGCGGTGAAAAATCGGTCGCTACTCCCTCCGCTTCGAGCCGCGTGCCCGTCGAACGGAAAATCCACGGGATGAAGGCCAGAAAACCGGGTTTCCCTTCGGGACAGCGCGCCTGCAGGTCGCGGATCGTGAGCAGATGGTCGACACGCTGGCGCGGCGTCTCGATATGGCCGTACATCATCGTGGCCGAGGTGGCCAGTCCCAGCGTATGGGCTTCGTGCATCACTTCGAGCCACGACTCGACCGACGGTTTGGCGGGCGAGATCGTACGCCGCACGTCGGGATCGAGGATCTCGGCGCCGGCGCCCGGCAGCGAGTCCAGTCCGGCGGCTACGAGGCGGCGCAGCGTTTCGAGGGTCGTGAGGCCGCTCACGCGGGCGATATGCGCTACTTCGGGTGCACCGAGCGCGTGGAGCCGGATGCGGGGGGAGAGCTGTTTCAGGTCGCGGAACAGCTCTTCGTAGAATCCGATACCGAGCTGCGGATGCAGTCCGCCCTGCAGCAGCAGCTGGTCGCCGCCCAGCGCAAGCGTTTGTGCAATCTTTTCGCGGTACTCCTCGCGCGTAGTGATGAAGGCCCGCTGCGTGTCGTGCGGCTTGCAGTGGAAATTACAGAACTTGCAGCCCGAGATGCAGACGTTGGTGATGTTGACGTTGCGGTCGATCTGCCACGTCACGACCTGTGGGTCGGCGACCGTTGCACGCCGCACGGCGTCGGCAGCCGCCGCCAGCTCCTGTACGGGCGTGCGCTCGTAAAGTGCGTAGGCCTCGTCGTGCGTGAGCGGCTCGCGCCGCACGGCTTTGTCGAGAATCCCGACGTCCATCACCGGCGGCGTTTTACCTGCGGCCCTTTGCGCCCTCTCTGCGGTGCGTTCGGCTGCGGAGCATCGGGAAGCACCAGATCGAAGTCGAGCTGGCGTTTCTGCAGATCGGCGCGCTTGACACGAATGCGCACGGCGTCGCCCAGCGTGAAGCGGCGGCCCGTCGAACGGCCCGTGATGGTATACTCCGCCGGATCGAAGTCGTAGAAGTCGTCGTGCATATCACGCATCGCCACCAGTCCTTCGATGTGGTTCTCGTCGATCTCGACGAAGATACCCCACTCGGTGATGCCCGAAATATGGCCGGCGAACTCCTCGCCCAAGCGTGCCTGCATGAATTCGACCATCTTATACTTGATCGAGGCGCGTTCGGCCTCGGCGGCGATCACTTCGCGCTCCGAAGCGTGTTCGCACAGCGCTTCGAACTTCGCCTTGTCGATCGCCTTGCCGCCTTCGAGATAGTGGGCCAGCAGCCGGTGTACCATCATGTCGGGGTAACGGCGGATCGGCGAGGTGAAGTGGGTGTAGTAGGGGAAGGCCAGTCCGTAGTGGCCGATGTTGTCGGTGGTGTAGTAGGCTTTGGCCATCGACCGCACGGCCAACGTCGTGACGACGTTCTCCTCGGGACGGCCCTTGACCTTCTGGAAGAGTTTGTTCATCTCCTTGGCCACGGGGCGCCCTTCGGCAGCCTTGAAGATGTGTCCGAAGCGGAGGATGAACTGCCGGAAGCTCTGCAATTTGTCGATGTTCGGTTCGTCGTGGACGCGGTAGACCATCGTGCGGCCCGACTTGCGGCCTTTCATCTTGCCGCAGAACTCGGCCACGCGGCGGTTGGCCAGCAGCATGAACTCCTCGATCATCTGATTGGCCTCTTTCTGCTCCTTGAAATAGACGCCCAGCGGTTTGCCCTTCTCGTCGAGCTTGAACTTGGCCTCGGCGCGGTCGAAGCTGATCGCGCCGTTGCGGAACCGCTCGCGGCGCATGGCCTGCGCCAGCCGGTTGAGCGTGAGGATCTCCTCGGCGTAGTCGCCCGTGCCGGTCTCGATCACCTGCTGTGCCTCTTCGTAGGCGAAGCGGCGGTCGGAGTGGATCACCGTGCGGCCGAACCATTCGTCGAGGATCTCGAGGTTTTCGTTGAGGGTGAAGACCGCCGAGAAACAGAGGCTCTCCTCGTGCGGCCGCAGCGAGCAAAGCTCGTTGCTGAGCCGTTCGGGCAGCATCGGCACCGTGCGGTCGACCAGATAGACCGACGTGCCGCGCGTTTCGGCTTCGGTGTCGACCACCGAGCCGGGGCGCACGTAATGGGTTACGTCGGCGATATGGACGCCTATCTCCCAGACGTCGTCGCTGACTTTACGTACCGACAGCGCATCGTCGAAGTCCTTGGCGTCGGCAGGGTCGACAGTGAAGGTCGTCGTTTGACGGAAATCGCGCCGTTCGGCGAAGTCCTTTTTGGTGATTTCACCCGGGATGGCTTCGGCCGCCGCCTCGACCTCCGGTTCGAAACGGTAGGGCAGGTCGTATTCGGCCAGAATGGCGTGCATCTCGGTATCGTTCTCACCCGCCTTGCCCAAGATGTCGATCAGCTCACCCACGGGACTCTTCGAGCCGGGCGCCCACTCTACGATGCGCACCACGACCTTGTCGCCGCTCTTCACGTCGGCGCCGTCGCGTTTGTGGAGGTAGACGTCGACGGGCATCTTGCGCGAGTCGATGCGCACGAAAATCGTGTGTTCGCTGACTTCGGCCGTACCGACGTAGCGCTTGCGGCTGCGTTCGACGATGGCCGTGATCTCGCCTTCGGGGGCGTTGCTGCTCCGTGCCTTGCGGGTCACGACCAGCTGCACGCGATCGCCGTCGAGGGCGTTGAGCGAGTTGCGCGAGTGGATGAAGATCTGCTGCTCCATCCCCTCCACCCGCACGAACATCGAGCCGGTAGCCAGCATCTCGACGACGCCTTCGAGGCGGGGACGCTGCGCGGGACTCAGACGGTACTTTTCGCGCGAGCAGCTCTCGATGACGCCCGTTGCGAGCAGCTGCTCGACGATCTGCATCGTCTCGCGGCGTCCCTCCTTGCTTGCGTCGCCCGACGCCGAAGCGAGGTGGCGCAGCGAAAATTTGTTGTCGGGCAGCTGCCGGAACAGCTCCAGAATCAGGGCGGCGCGTTCGCTGCCGTTATGGGTTTGTTTTTTCGTTCGTGTCATTTTTCATTCAACAGTTTGAGGGCCAGCGCCTGCATAAAGGCGATGCCCGTAGTGATGGCCTTCTCGTCGGGGTCGAAGGTCGATGTATGTGTTTTTCCCGACGCCGCGCCGACCCCCAGCCGATAGAAAAGCGAGGGATAACGGTGGGTATAGAAACCGAAATCTTCGGCTGTCGTGCGCAGCGGCAGGTCGACGACCTCCCACCGCTCGGCGGCCAGACGACGGGCGACGGCCGTGAGCGCGGGGTCGTTCACCACGCAGGGGTAGCCCCGTCCGATATCGACGGCGGTCCGAGTGCCGTGCCCGCGGTCGACGGCGGCGGCGATTTCACGGATGGCGTCGTAGGTAGAACTGCGTAGTGTCTCGTCGAAGGTGCGCAGCGTACCTTCCATCCGAACGTCATCGGGGATGACGTTCGTTGCACCGTTAGCCTCCACCCGTCCGATGGAGAGGACGCGCTCCGGCAGGTTCAGAGCGAGCAGTCGTCCGACGAGTTCGGCGGCGGCCGCCACAGGGTCGCGCAATTGATTGCGCAGTGCGGCGTGACCCCCTGCGCCGTGTACCGTGAAACGCAGTTCGTCGCTCGAAGCCATATACTTGCCCGCGCGGAAACCGAACGTGCCCACTTCGAGCGAAGGTTCGACATGCTCGCCCACGACGGCTTGCACGTCGTAATCGGCGAAAGGCTCCTGCGCGAGCACCAGCGAAGCGCCGCCCGGGTTGCACTCTTCGCCCGGCTGGAAAAGCCCGAGGAGGGTTCCTTCGAAATCGCGCAAACGATTGAGCTGCTGAAGGACGCCCATCAGTACGGCGGCGTGAAGGTCGTGGCCGCAGGCGTGCATCACCCCGTCGTGCTGCGATCGCCACGCCACGTCGCACTGCTCATGGATCGGCAGCGCGTCGATGTCGGCGCGCAGGACGACGGCGCGCCGCCGATTGCCGCGGCCCTCGATGCGCGCCAGCACCCCCGTGCCGGCGACGGTGCGGTGGGCGATGCCCAGCGCGTCGAGCGTGCGGACGATGTAGTCGTGCGTCGCGGTCTCGTGGAACGAGAGCTCGGGACGGCAGTGCAGCGCACGGCGGAAAGCGATGATATCCAACTCTTCGGCCATCTTAGAATACCTCTTTAACGATTTTCCGCACGTTCTCGGCGCGTCCCATCGTGTAGAAATGGATCACGGGGACGCCGGCCGCCTTCAGCCGGCGGCACTGGTCGACGGCCCACTCCACGCCGATGCGGCGGATCGCCTCGGGGCTGTCGGCGTGCGCCTCGACCTCACGGCGCAGCGCTTCGGGCAGTTCGATGGCGAAAGTCTCGGGGAGCAGCGTCAGCTGCCGCAGCGTCGAGAGGGGTTTTACGCCCGGGATGATCGGCACCGTGATCCCCGCTTCGCGGCAGCGGTCGATGAAGGCGATGATCCGATCGGCGTCGTAGCAGATCTGGGTCATGATGTAGTCGGCGCCGGCATCGACTTTGGCCTTGAGGTGGCGCAGGTCGTTTTCGGCGTCGAGGGCGTCGACGTGTTTTTCGGGATACCCCGCCACGCCGATCGAGAATTTCGAGTGGTGACACTCTTCCACCTCGCCGTCGACGAACTCGCCGCGGTTCATCGCCGCGATCTGCCGTACGAGGTCGATGGCGTGGGAATGTCCCTGCGGGTGGGGCATGAAATGGCGTTCGTTGGGACCGCAGTCGCCGCGCAGTGCCAGCACGTTGTGCAGCCCCAGAAAGTCCATATCGATCAGCGCGTCTTCGATGTCGTAGCGCGACAGACCGCCGCAGATCAGGTGCGGTACCACCTCGATGCCGAAGCGGTCGCGGATGGCGGCCGAGATGCCCACCGTGCCCGGGCGCCGCCGCACGCGGTGCCACTCGACGTGGCCGTCCGAGGTGAGAGTCTCCTTGATGCTCTCGCGGTGGAAGGTGATGTTGATGAAGGCGGGATCGAATTCGCGGAGCGCTTCTACCGTGGTGAAGACGCTGCGCGTGCCGTCGCCCTTGAGCGGCGGCAGCAGCTCGAACGAGAAGCGGGTTGCGTCCTGTGCGGAGGCTTCGCGGATAATATTCAGTACGTTCATGTTCAGACGTTGTTCGGAATGAGTTTTTTAACGGTTTCGACCGCCAGTCCCCGCCGCTTCGCATAGTCGCGCAGCTGTTTGGTGTCGATCTGGCCGATCGAGAAATAACGGGCGTCGGAGAAGAGAAGTCCGCAGAGCGCTTCGCCGGGTGAGATCATCCAGTTCTCCGTCAGTTGCATACGGGTCGTCTGCGCGACCGAGAGCAGGTCGAACACCTCGCGTTTGAGCGAGTGGTCGGGCGAGGCGGGGGAGCCGAAGGCCATGCGGCGGCCGCGATATTCGCCCGCGATGACCTGCTGCGGGGTAAGCTCCAGTCCGGTTTCGTAGCCCCACATCTGCCGCCGCACGAAGCTGTGTACCGTTTCGGCGAAGGCTTCGGTCAGACGGTCGGCGAGCAATTTGGCCATGATGGCCGAATAGTCGTCGCCCTCCGAGCGGAACTTCTCGCAAAGCTCCTGCAGGCCGATGCCGGCCGTAAGGGCGAAGGCGCCGATGTAGTCGGTCGTGCCGTCGCGCTCGTCGGCGATGAAATCCGCCAGAGAGAGGTTCTCGGCGCCGCGCGTCTGGTTGCGCAGCATGGCCAGTGTATGCCGGCGGCCTTTGGGGTCGGTGAGGAGAATGTCATCCTTGCGGCTGACGGCGGGGAAGATTCCCACGACGCCCTGCAAGGTCAGAAGCCGCTCGTCGGCGATGCGGCGCAGCAGCGCCTGCGCGTCGTCGAAGAGCTTGCGTGCCTCGGCGCCCCGCTGCGGATGGTCGAAAAGGGCGGGGTAACGCCCCTTGAGTCCCCATGCGGGGAAGAAGAAGTTCCAGTCGATGAACGGCTCGACGTCGGCGATGTCGAAGTCGGGGAAGACGAGCCGTCCCGTGTGAGCCGCAGGTACGATCTCGGAGGCGGGACGCGGCCGCCGGTTGCGGCGCGCCTCGACGATGGGGATGATGTTGTGCATCCGCTCGCTGCGCAGGTAGTCGTCGCGCAGCTGCTGCTGGCGGGCCTGCACTTCGGTGATGTAGCCCTTGCGGTCGGGGCCGAGCAGCGCTGCGAGAATGCGGTTGTTCTCGCTCGCATCGTGCGAGTGGATGACCGCCGCCGCCGTGCAAGGCGCGATCTTCACGGCCGTGTGCAGGTCGGAGGTGGTGGCGCCGCCGATAATGAAGGGAATGTGCAGCG
>OGHO01002691.1_pt1 | contig 13253 bp, 14 predicted proteins | sample 1571421 | NCBI WGS metagenome assembly OGHO01 (sample SAMEA2581937, study PRJEB24529) | metagenome | biome: Human gut stool | place: China | collected 2011
AAGAGATAAACCATCTGTACCCTACTGCATATGGTTTCTACGCAAGAAACCGTACTTGGAATATAAGGTTCTTATTTGCAATATGATATAATTTATGCTCGCAGATTTATTTAGCATTCTGCAATGATTGGTCTGAATATCAGATTGTATTGTACTCTTTACTGTTGATGAGAAATGCGATTGGAGAAATCTTAAACCGACCTTTTATATATAGCTGATTTTCAGTTGTATATTTTTCGGGGGGGGGATTTTTAAACTTCGAAAGGATCTGATTTGTTTGGTAGATAGAACAAAATATCTTACTTTTGTGTCGGTGTACGGTTTCTTGCGTAGAAACCATATGCAGTAGGGTACAGATGGTTTATCTCTTTTCAAGGATAAAGACAGAATATATGTGGAGTTATGAACCCTAAAATATGGAGTAGGAAGGTTGCATGAAATCTTCAGATACCTCTTTAATTAAATACATAATACGCTGTTGGTTAATATGTTATAAAACGTATTGGCAAGGACGCGAAGCGTGAATAGGGAGAAATGCTTTAATCTCACAATCAATGACACCCCTCTCCGAAATTCCTAAAAAATCCTCCTCTGCAACTACTGGTTCAACGCAGGGAATGAGTCGACAGAACAGACATCTTGTAAGATGGTATGTGCTGGTCTTTCCCTCCAGCCGCCGCGGGTTGACTACGGGTTTGCAGAATGAGTTGGTTCGGCGCAGCAAAGCCGGCGAGCCGATGTTCGAGTATTTCGCACCTTCGTTTGTGGAGGTGAAGGAGGTGAATGGACGGTTGGTCGATACGCAATGCCAGCTTCTATATAACTATGTCTTCATCCATGCCTCGGAGAGCGAGATTTACCGTCTGAAGCAGCAGTTGCCGCAGTACAATTTCCTGCCGCGCGTCAAAGACGGAAAGGACGAATATCACTATCCCTACCTCTCCGACGATGCAATGCAGAATCTGCAATGGATCGCACGTTCCTACTCCGATACCATCCCGGTCTATGCCGCTGACCCGGCATGGCTGATAAAGGGCGACAAGGTGCGGATCATTAAGGGACAGTTCAAGGATATCGAGGCACGGATCATCATCCAGCCCCGCACCAGACGCAAAGAGATAATGGTCTGCATCGAGAATTGGATGTGGGTTCCGCTGTTGCGGGTAGAGTCCGGCCAATACGAGATTATCGAACTACATACGGACAGCAACCGCCTCTATACTCATCTGAACAACGACCGGCTGCAAGGTGAGTTGCACAAGGCCCTGTGCCGGCGTCACGACGAGGGTACGACCGACGAGGATCGGGCATTGGCGGCCAAAACGTTGCAACAGTATGCCAACCTCACGATGTACTCCGACGTGATGCGCTGCAAGCTCTATTCGCTTCTGCTGCCGGCCTATACGATCTTGGGCGACAGGGAAAAATGCGAGGGGTTGATAAGTATCATTCAGATGATGCTCCCCGCCATTAAAGCCGAACAGTCGCGGGCGTTGCTGCTTGTGATGCTTTATGGCTGTACGGACAACAGTATTTATTACGGTCAGGCGCACGCGCTGGTCGATCCATGGCGGACAGAGGAACATCCCAAGAAAAGCAAGGCGCAGCTTATCCAACGGTTGGAGGAGTACGACAAGTGTTTTGGGCATCGTCGTTAGGAAGCGATTTTTTTGAAAAGGTGTTGGAACTGTGAATACTCCTCAGCAAGCGAACGAGCTGTCTGGAATACAGTTGATGCGGTTGATGGATACCCATCTGTTCCAGATTATCCGCAAGGAACACGACGACAACACGTGCATCCGCCTGTATGGTATAGGCGGCTACTGGGTTGCTTTCGAACAGTCGGCCTACTTGCTGTGCAGACTCTTCCCGTCGTGCGAGACCGCCATTGCTGCCCATGCCGAGTATCCATTTCCTGTGATAATGGCCAGCATCCCGGATGAAGAGCTTCGGAATTACGGCAAACAGCACATTTTCCGACGCAACGATCCTGATTACAAGGAACTGATTGCCTCTGAGATCTCAGCCAAGCAATATCAAACATGGCATAAGAATGAGGTGCAGACGTTTAGGTGAGACAGCCTTGAGTACTAAATAGCAGAACGGATATATACTGCGTAGGTAACCGTCCATTACAAAATATAGAATTTGCCTACCCATCCTCAATGTTTTGCGTAAACAGTGCTGCTGCTCCCAAAAAGGATAAATGATTGAAATATCAACGCAAAAAAATTAAAGTATTCTCTAACGAATGCCGAACGTTCTTTTTTATTAATGCAAAATAGTATAGCAAAAAATTCATTTTTTTTGTATGTGAGAATGATGATCGTTTTGATCATCAATTTATATACAGTCCGAATTGTATTAAATGCCCTTGGCGTAGAGGATTATGGTATATATAATGTTGTAGCAGGAGTTGTTACCATGCTGAATATCATTAGCAATGTAATGGTAACTGCAATACAAAGATTCTATTCATATTCTATTGGCAAGAATAGAATTGATCAACTTCGAAATATTTTCTCTGTAAGTATCAATATCTGTATACTTGTCGTAATTATCGTACTGGCATTTGGTGAAACGGTAAGTTTGTGGTTCGTTAACAGCCAACTTGTTATTCCGGCAGATCGAATGTATGCTGCGAATTGGATATATCAGTTTTCTATCCTTTCATTTATAACGACAATCATCCAAGTTCCCTATTCTGCTGCGGTCATTGCACACGAGAATATAGGTATATTTGCCATAATCACGACCATTGAAAGCGTCTTAAAATTAATTGCTGCGAAATCGCTTGTTTATCTTTTATTTGATACGCTGATTGCGTATGGTGCGACGTTATTGATAATTCAGGTTTTAGTTTTGCTGGCATACATACTGATAGCCCATAAAAAATATATTGAATGCAATTATCAAATACCGACGGAGAAGAAATTATATAGAGATTTGCTGTCGTTTTCAGGATGGTCGTTATTCGGGTCCCTTGCCGGTGTTGGTGTAGCACAAATAAATACAATTTTAGTAAATATCTTTTTTGGCCCCGTAGTCAATACGTCGAGGGCAATCGCATTGCAAATCAGTGCAGCAATAAATTCATTTTGCAATAGTTTCGTAATGACCATCCGGCCGCCGATAATTCAAGCATACGCAGGGGAGTCATATCAATATCTGAATACAATATTTAAGATGAGCAATAAATTTATATATTATTGTTTATTGATGATCTGTGTTCCCCTCGTAATTGAAATGCCGACTGTTTTATCATTGTGGCTTAAGGTAGTTGATGTACAGACGGTACTTTTTTCGAGGCTCATTGTCGTGTATTCTTTAATCTTGTCGATAAACAATCCAATATCAATAATTATTCATGCTACTGGTCATATCAAATATTATAACTTGTTTGTAGAAACTGTTACGATCTTATGCATTCCTGCCACATATATTCTTTATAAACTGAAATACCCTGCTTACACGACCTTTGTCGTAATGATTGTAACAGTCGTTATTTCACATGCTATTCGATTAATCTGTTTGAAGAAACAATATGCATATTTCAGCTATAGTGATTATTTTAAATCATTTGTTTTACCAGCATTGGTAATCACGCTACAGACATCGGTATTGGCTTTATGGATACATAGAATGATATCGAGCGAAATCTTGCGGCTCTTCGCAGTAACTATAATATCGCTCCTCAGCATTTGTTTGGGAGGATATTTTCTGGGCTTATCTAAAGTGGAAAAATGCGGAGTCAAGGCATATATACATCGTTTAATGCGTAAAAAGGTATGAATCGCGACGCTTTATTAGTAAGCAATATATGTATTGTCATCTATATTCTTGCATGGGTGATTACACTTGTCTGGTATCAGAAAAAGAAGAAATTTTTCGATGCAGGAAGTATTATCATATGTTCTTATATACTATTTGCCATAGCTTCATTTTTTTTATTCAATAATCAATATATGAAAGGGGAGTTTGATGATTTGCATTTATTCCCTTTCGTATATCTATATTTAATGCTTATTATTATATTATCTCCGATTGTCAAATATAACGAATTGCATATTGACAGAATACGGAAGCCGAGCAATCTCTTATTGAACTCGATGTGTGTGTTTTTAATTGGAGCGTCGTTATTTTCATTACCTGATTTAGTAGCAAAATTCCAAGATGGAATAATACAAATTGTGATTAATGAACAAAAAGGCGCTGAAATGTATTCCGCTACTATCGAGGAGGCCGCTACAAGCGGAGAAGGAATATCGAATTTATCATCTATAATATCGGGAGCATTATGTGATATCGGCATTTTTTGTTTGTTTTATTACTTAACTCTAAAAGATAAAAATAAGATCATTATCGCAGGGCTTATCGTATCATGCGTTATACACATGGTATCTCCTATCTCGAGAGGGCAAAGAGGGGGTGTAGTGGAAACGGCCTTGACAATACTCATAGCCTTTTTCTTGTTCCGCAAGTTCTTGCCTCCGACTATTCGTAAAAGAATTTTAATCTTATTTACTACTCTGGTTGTGGTAATCTCCATCCCATTTATTGCCCTGACAAATAGTCGTTTTAGTGAACGAGATGGAGGAGCTTTACTTTCCTCTGTAAACTATGCCGGACAAGCAAATCTAAACTTCAATAATTACGGGCTGGATGCTGGAGGTATTCGGTATGGAGACAGAACAGTTAACCTGTTTAAAAGAATCTTTTATGAGGACACTCCTAAAAATTATGTCGAGAGACGAACGAAATACGCACATTTAAATATGAATGATGATGTATTTTATACATTCGTTGGAGATTTCACATTAGATTTTGGCCCCTATTTTACGCCTGTCATTTTCATCCTATTTGCAGTATTTATCAACCGTAATACTAAAGCCAAAAACAGACAAATTTTTGTGCACCAGCTTTTGTTAATATATTTTGTGGCGTGTATTTGTATACAGGGAGGAATGACCTTATTTACCTATTCCGATACAAGAAATCTGAGAATCATTACTCTGATTATCGCTATTATTTGCTTTAAATTGGATTATGAAAAACAGAAATCTATGTACTAATGCAAAAAGATTATCCAAAAATATTTAATGAAATTTATGATGTCTCAGAATGGTTTCGGTTCCCGATATTTAGGAATAGTTATTCTATATCACCCGGATGTCGATCAGATCAAAATCAATATTTCCAGATATTTGCCATATATTGACAAATTGCTATTATGGGATAATACTCCGAATGATAATGGGTATAAAGATGAGCTTATATCCATTGATGAAAAGAAGATTATCTATAAGACAGATGGAAGGAATCGAGGTATTTCAGCGGCTTTAAATTATGCTGTTACTTTTGCCGCAAATAACAAATTCGATTTTTTATTAACGATGGATCAAGACAGTTATTGGCAAAATTTTGACGTATACATCCAATGTCATAATAAACTTAGAAATATTGCAGTCGGAATATATTCACCTTCGGTCAACTCCTCCAAAATACACGATACAGCAAGTGAGTACACAGAGGTCGATCATGCGATCACCTCCGGTAGTATATTTCCAATAAAAATGGTTAATAGAATCGGATCTTTCCGATCAGATTTTTTTGTTGATGGAATAGATATCGAATACGGTTATCGAGCTAAGTCGAATGGGTATAAAACGATTCGTATTAACAGCGCTTGCTTAATGCAGATATTCGGGAAAAATACGCCGCGTAAATTATTGGGTTTCAAGTATTCGGTTCCAGAATATCCAGCATGTAGATTATATGAAATTCTGCGAAATCACATCATAGTTTGGAGAACATATCCGACTGTTATAAGTAAACAATCGAAACGAACCATCGTCTTTACATATTTTTTTCGATTTTTTATAGATATACTTCTGTTTCAGGATAAAAAATCAGCCAAATTATCTGCTCTGATCTCTGGCGTTTTCGATGGATTACGCTATCGCATAAAGTCCTGTTGAGTAATTTAGGGAACCATCAGAATACGATTGCTTAATCTTGTAAATTGAGCCATGCAGACAGCTATCGCAGCCCAATTTGCACCTCTGAAATCTTCACATTCCGCAAATACTCTATGCATTGCATTTCAGATAGAATTGGGAACATCTGTATTCGCATTTTTATTTTGAGTTATTGTTAATAATATATTTAGTGTTTTATCGCCAAATGCCCAGACTTTTTGCCTTCTATCTTCCTCAATATTATCCTACCAAAGAAAATAATGCATGGTGGGGACCCGGATTCACTGAATGGACGAATGTGTCGCTTGCAAGACCTTTATTCAAAGGCCATTTCCAACCCCAGATTCCAGGCGAACTCGGCTTTTATGATTTACGGCTTGAACAGACCCGTATCGATCAGGCTAAATTGGCAGCTGAACACGGGATCGAAGGATTCATATATTGGCATTATTGGCTTGATGATCATACACGGATGCTGAATCTTCCTTATGATCAGCTAATGGAAAGCGGCCATCCTGAGTTCCCATTCTGTCTTGCTTGGGCAAACCACTCGTGGAAAGGAGTGTTTTTCGGATCTAATAAAGTGTTGGTGGAGCAAAAATACGGAGGGGATGACGATTATACCAAACATTTCTATTTTGTATTGAATGCTTTCAAAGACAAACGCTATGCGAAAGTTGGCAACAAACCCATTTTTTATATATTCTCGCCGAAACTAATTCCTGATTGTAAGCATTTTACAGAGCTATGGAATTCACTTGCAAAAAAAGAAGGATTCATCGACGGACTTCACTTTATCGGCGAAGGTATCGATCTTCCCAATAAAGAGAAATATGGACTCGATGCGGTTTCCTACACCAATCATCGTAAAATAGCTTCATATAATGTTTTAAATATCAAAAATAAATATTTACGCTACGCTACGTGGAAGCTCATCAAAAAAAGAGGGTTGCAAGTCTATGAATATGCAGACGCCATGAAATATTTTCTCAATGACAAAGTTACACCGGAAAACGTTTATCCATCGATAGTTCCCAATTGGGATACGACTCCGCGTCTGGGTAAAAACGCAGTTATTCTCAACAACTCTACGCCAGAGCTCTTCGGCAAGCATGTAGCACAAGTACTTGATTCCGTTAAACATAAGGACGCTGGAAATAACATTGTTTTTATTAAATCATGGAACGAGTGGGCAGAAGGAAATTATCTTGAACCGAGTTGGAAATGGGGAAGAGCATACCTTGAAACTCTTAAAACGGAACTTGAAAAACATAATGAAGATAAGAAATATAACGAGCCAATTCTATGAAACAAATAATAGTTCTGGTCCCTATGAAGGGACACTCTGAGCGTGTGCCGAACAAAAATATGAAACATTTCAACGGACGGCCTCTCTATCATTCAATTATTAATGCCCTGCAAAATTGTGGCAGAGTGAAAACGATCGTTATTAATACGGACAGCAAAATTATCGCAGAAGATGCTGAAAAACATTTTTCGAAAGTTAAAATTAATTGGCGGCCGGAATATTTGTGCGGCGATTTTGTTTCTATGAATGAGGTTATAGGGTATGATGTAAACAGTTTGGATGGTGAAGATCACTTTATGCAAACACACTCGACCAATCCTCTGCTGACAACAGAAACGATCGACAGAGCGATAGACAAATATTTTGAAGTGATCGAAAATGGCTGCGATTCGGTATTTGGCGTAACTAAATTTCAGTCTCGTTTCTATTGGGCGGATACAACAGCTATCAATCACAATCCCAAAGAATTGATTCGAACACAAGACCTGCCGCCTATCTATGAAGAGAATTCCAACTTTTATATTTTTTCACGGGAATCATTCAAACAGGCCGACCGCAAGCGAATCGGCCTAAGACCATACATGTTCGAAGTCAACAAATTGGAAGCTATCGATATTGATAACCCCGAAGATTTCATCTTAGCAGAATCAATAGCCAAACTAATCAACTGAATTACACATGATAGTAGACACTTTACAAAATATAAATCTCTATAAAAATATCTCAGATGATATTTTTACAGGACTCGAGTTCATCAAAAACGCTACTCCCGAAATCGGACTTGGAGTCTACCAACTGAACAATAGAGTCAAAGCGATGATAACCGCTTACGATACTAAAACAATCAATGAGTTGGGGTTTGAAGCGCATGTAGAGAATATTGATATCCAATATCCAATTATAGGAAATGAGCGTGTTTATTGGGCTCCTATCGGTAGAGGGACTCTTAAGGGGACATACGACAAAGAAAAAGATATTGGCTTCTACGATCTGGATAGAAAATCAGCCAACTATGTAGATATCGGTAGGGGTGTATTTGCAATATTGTTTCCGGAGGACACCCATGCGCCGCAATACTATGTTGATAAAATCGAACGGCTAAAAAAAATTACTGTAAAGATTAAAATCAGATAACGTATGGCACTGAAAGAGAAACTTAGAAACAATAAACCGACCTTCGGCTCATGGCTGACGATCGGACATCCTGCAATTGTTGAGATTCTGGCTTCGGCCGGTTTCGAATGGTTGACAATCGATATGGAACACACCACAATCGATTTGGCAAAAGCACAGGAACTGATTACCGTAATTCAAGCAAATGGAATGGAGGCTCTTGTGCGGGTAAGTAAAAACGAGGAGGTAATTATCAAACGGGTACTTGATGCTGGTGCAAACGGTGTTATTGTGCCGATGGTAAAAAGCCGAGAAGATGCTCAACAGGCTGTTGACTATGTTAAATATCCTCCTGTCGGTAAACGGGGTGTCGGTCTGGCAAGAGCACAGAAATACGGGATTGGATTTGAACAATATAAAAAATGGCAGGAAGAGGGCACCGTCATTATAGCGCAAATCGAGCATATTGATTCTGTTCGCAACATCGACGACATTATTCTCACCCCACATATTGACGGAACAATTGTCGGTCCATTTGATTTGTCTGCGTCAATGGGGATGCCCGGTGAATATCACAAGCAAGAAGTAATTGACGCCTTAAAATATGTAGAAGATCGGTGTATGGCTCTGAATAAGCCTCTCGGATTCCATGTTATCAATCCCGACTACCGTGATATTCAGGAGACGTTACACAAAGGATACACGTTTCTTGCTTTCAGTCTCGACTTTTTCTTTTTAGGAGACAAGGCAAGGGAACAGATGACTTTGCTAAAAACCAACCTATAGTTATGAAGCAGAAAAAAGTAGTCATATTTGGAGGTGCTGGTTTTATTGGGTCATACGTTGCCGATGAATTACAACATAGAGAGTACGATGTTGTAATAGCAGACATTAAGCCGGAGAAATATGCACATAAAGCTACTTTTGTAAAATGTGATATTACATCTCCTGCACAAATCGAAAAAGTTATAACTCCAGACGTGGATTATGTATATAACTTTGCCGGCTTTGCAAACTTAGAGCGCTCTATTCTGGATCCTATATCAACAATAGAATTAAATATAATGGGGAATTTGTATATTCTTGATGAGATCAGACACAAAAAGAATGTACAGAGATATGTTTTCGCTTCAAGTGCGTACGCCCTGAATGATAAAGGATCATTTTATGGTGTTTCTAAACTTGCTTCTGAAAAATTGATCGAGGAATACTACAGACGCTATGGTGTTAAGTATACGATTTTACGTTACGGATCAGTATATAGCGAAAGAGATTTCGATAATAACTATATCTATTCTTTGATCAAGAAAATAATTGAGACGCATAAAGTTATTCATGAAGGAGACGGCAACGAGATTCGAGAATATATTCATGCCTCTGATGTCGCTAGGATGGCCGTCGATGTTATAACAAAAGATGATTTCATTAATCAATACATGATTCTGACAGGTGTGGAGCGGATGAAGCGCAAAGAATTATTTTGTATGATTAAAGAGATCTTAGGAGAAGACTTCGATATAGAATTGAAATGTAACGGCTACGCAAACCACTATAAAATAACGCCATACTCTTTTCAACCTACGATGAGCCGGAAAATGGTAGCTAATTCTTATATCGACATGGGACAAGGTATCCTTGAGTGTATAAAACAGATTAAAAAAACCGATGAACGAGAAGAATAAGTGGCGGTACTTGTCTTATTTGGTTTCCGATAAACTCTCAGCCTACAGAAATGGTCCTCGAGTTGAACTGCTAAAATGTTCAGCGATAGAAAACGGCGATGTCAGCAATCATACCGCAGTTAATACGAGCCTTCATTTTGGTACTCATATCGATTTCCCAAATCATTTCTTTTGTGACGGTAAAACATCAGCCGATTATCAGCCGGATTTCTTTATAACGGAGAAGGTCGCAATTATTTTCATCAAGAAACTTACCCAGCCCAATTTACTATCAATATCTGATATTGACAACAAAATTAGCTGCTATACAAATGATATCGAATGCGTATTAGTTTACACAGGCTTATGTGAACGACGGCATGAAGAGGCATATTGGAATGATAATATCGGCATTAACACGGGGGTAGCCTTGTATTTACGAGACAGGTTCCCGCAATTAAGATATCTCGGGTTCGATTTTATGTCGGTCAGCGGAAGCAACTATCGGGAATTGGGGCGAGTGGTTCATAAAGAGTTTTTTGATAACGATATTCTGCCGATCGAGGATATGGATTTATCGCCGCTTCGACAGGGAGATACAATATCCCAACTTATAATATCCCCGTTTAGGGTGGCTGGAGCCGAGGCTGCCCCTGTAACCGTTTTTGGAAATATTTATTCTCATGATTAAAGCTATTTTTTGGGATTTTGACGGTGTCATAGCAGACTCTGTCAACGTTAAAACGGATGCTTTTTATGAAATGTACCTGCCTTATGGGAAACATATCGCTGATAAAGTCAGGCAATATCACTTGAATAACGGCGGCGTGTCGCGTTACTTGAAATTCGAGTACTTCCAAACTGAATTTCTGGGGGAGAAAACCCCCATACCCGAAACGAAAATAAACGAGTTGGCTGAGCGATTTTCAGAATTGGTTCTCAAAAAGGTCGTAAGCGCTCCGTATATCAGAGGTGTTGTAAAAGTCATACAAAAATACAGTACGATTGTAGACAATTATGTCGTATCGGGAACACCGCAGGTCGAAATGCAGACAATCATCGATCTGCGCGATCTGTCGCCATATTTTAAGAACATTTATGGTTCTCCCGAAAATAAAGACCAATTATCGACTCGCATACTCGATGAGTACGGATATAAGTCTGAAGATGTGATCTTTATCGGTGACGCATTGAGCGATTATGAAGCTGCGCAACACTGTGGGTTGCATTTTATTTTGCGCAGGCACAAGGACAATTCCGAATTGTTCAAAGATTATAATTCGTATGCCATAGATGACTTTATGAATTTTGATGCTCTTTTCGAAAAAATAAACAAATGTAATTGAAATGAAAATACTTTTAACTTCTACATCCTTTATGGATACGCCGGGCATCCATAAAGAATTATTGGAAAGGCAAGATTGGGAAGTCGATACGCAGCGAGGGCCATTGACCGAAGATCAACTTTTGCCGCTAATTGCAGACTACGATGCTGTTATATGCGGAGATGATGATTACACCGAACAAGTATTGAAGGCCGGATATTCCGGTAAGTTGAGAATTCTTTCAAAATACGGTATCGGTCTTGACCACATAGATCTGAACACGGCAAGAAAGCTCGGTATTCAGGTTGCAAATACGCCCGGGGTTAATCACACGACTGTTGCAGAACACACTTTTGCTCACATACTGGCTTTTTCTCGTAACTATGTTCAGGAGGTTGAATACGTTAAAAACGGACAATGGAAACGAATAACCGGCCACGAAATTTCCGGCAAACAACTCGCGATATTCGGTCTCGGAAGAATAGGCAAAGAGGTTGCGATTCGAGCCAAAGCGTTTGGTCTCAAGGTGAAAGTATTCGAGCCTTATCCCGATAAGGAATTTATTGAACGGTACGATCTGATACGTGTCGATACGGTGGCTGAATTGGTAAAAGATGCCGACATCATTACTATTCATGCGCCGTTAACCGCCCAAACTCATCGGGTATTCGATAAAACGATTTTCAGTTGCTTTACTAAACAGCCTTTACTTGTAAACATAGCACGTGCCGATATTGTTGATAAGGACGCTCTTGTATTTGCTCTCGACAACAAACTTATTTCCGGTTATCTGGCAGATGTAATGTGGGAGGAACCAATGCCGCAAGACGAAATACTGATCCAATACGACAATGTGTTCATTACACCCCATATCGGTTCCAGAACGTTTGAGAATGTAGCTCGTCAAGGATGTGCGGCAATTTATAATTTAATAGAAATGTCCAATAAAACAGATCGCTAATATGGCCAATTTCATAACTTTCATAATCCAGAAAACATATAAACTGCGAATAGCTGTCGATAAGGTAGTTTATTGGGGAATAAAGTCTTTTAATCATTGGGAGATTTTAGACAGATACAAAGGCCGAGATACCTTGGTTGTCGGCAATGGTCCGAGTATTAATCATACGAAGCTTGCGGATATTAACATGGTGTCTATCGGAATGAATAAAATCAACCTATTGTTTGATCGTTCCGAGTGGCGCCCTGATATTATCACATGCGTAAATGGTCTGGTGATTCGACAAAACAGAAAATTTTTCAACACGACCGATATAATTTTAGTGCTTCCCGCCCGAGCTTGGTATCTGGGGGTGAAAAAACGTAAGAATGTTCTGTTTGTAAATATACATGATTCTATCAGGTTCAGGAATAAAATTGATAATGGAATAGCGTTCTGTGGTTCAACTGTCACTTATACGGCGTTGCAAATCGCAGCATACCTCGATCCGAAGAGTGTCAATATAGTAGGAGTAGACCATTCCTTTAAAAATTATACAGGCAAATCGGCTGTTGAAAAATATGTGGGCGCAGATACCGACCATTTCGACCCTCGTTATTTCGAGAATTCGCTTTGGGGATTGCCTGATTTGGAAGGTTCGGAATTAGCATATAAACATGCGAAAAACTATTTCGATACAAATAGTATCCCCATAATCGATTACACGATTAACGGCAAATGTCCGATTTTCAACAGAGGCGATATAGAAAATATATACAATAAATAGCACATCTTTCATGTCTATATTTACAGACAAGGTACTATTAATCACGGGCGGTACGGGGAGTTTCGGGAACGCAGTTCTGCGGCGTTTTCTGGCCTCTGACATCAAGGAGATTCGGATCTTCAGCCGAGACGAGAAGAAGC
>OGHO01002695.1_pt1 | contig 13228 bp, 10 predicted proteins | sample 1571421 | NCBI WGS metagenome assembly OGHO01 (sample SAMEA2581937, study PRJEB24529) | metagenome | biome: Human gut stool | place: China | collected 2011
GCCTTCCGCCTGCTGGACCATCTGCATATGGACCCCTTGGACATTGCCGAGGTGGTCACTGCCATTGGCAACCACGACGAGGGGACAGGTACGCCTGTCAGTCCCATGGCGGCGGCGTTGATTCTGGCGGACAAATCCGACGTCCGCCGCAGCCGGGTCCGGAATCCGGATATGGCCAGCTTCGACATCCATGACCGGGTGAACTACTCGGTGAAGAAGTCCGTCCTGAAGATCAACGAGGAGCACACGCTCATCAAGCTGAAGCTGTCCGTGGACACGAAGTACGGCTCTGTCATGGACTATTTTGAGATCTTCATGGGCCGGATGCTCCTCTGTCGAAAGGCAGCGGAGAAGCTGGGCCTGCAGTTCAAGCTGATGATTAACGAGCAGCAGCTGATCTGACCGGCCGCCGGAGGGAGACACCCTCCGTCCCTCCAGCGGGGCGGAGAGATTGAATGGGGAGGGATATCTGTGATCTATCTGCTGGAGGATGACGACAGTATCCGGGATTTTGTGATCTATACATTGAACAGCCAGGGTATGGAGGCCAGGGGCTTTCCGCTGCCCTCCCTGTTCTGGCAGGCCGTGGGAGAGCAGATGCCTGCCCTGGTGCTGCTGGATATCATGCTGCCGGAGGAGGATGGACTCAGCGTCCTGAAAAAGCTCCGGGCCACGCCCCGCACGGCCAAGCTGCCGGTCATCATGCTGACGGCCAAGGGCACGGAGTACGACAAGGTGGTGGGTCTGGACGGCGGCGCCGATGACTATGTGGCCAAGCCCTTCGGCATGATGGAGCTGCTCTCCCGCATCCGGGCGCTGCTGCGGCGGACGGAGACGGAGAACGGCACCCTCCGCTGCGGCATTCTGGAGGTGGATCCGGGGCAGCACATCGTCCGGGTCCGGGGACAGGAGACCATCCTGACCCAGAAGGAGTTTGAAGTGCTGTGCCTGCTGCTGCGCAACCCCGGCCAGGTGCTTTCCCGGGAGCAGCTGATCGAGAACGTCTGGGGCTACGCCTTTACCGGCGAGAGCCGGACCGTGGACGTCCACGTGCGGACCCTCCGCCAGAAGCTGGGAGAGGCGGGCGCTTACATCGAGACGGTCCGGGGCTATGGCTACAAGATCAGCCCTGTGAACTGACAGGAGGGCTGGAGAGACATGACGAAACGGATCTTTCGCTCCATCCTGGGCGTGTCCCTGGCAGTGCTGCTGGCCAGCCTGGTGCTGATCGTGGGCGTGCTCCACGGTTATTTCCAGGATCGGGTCTCCGGTGAGCTGGAGAGTCTGGCAGAGTACATCGCCCATGGGGTAGAGGAGAATGGCACGGACTATCTCACAGAGGATCTGCCCGGCAGCTACCGGATTACCTGGGTGGATGCGGACGGCACCGTGCTCTTCGACAACCGGCAGGACCCGGAGGAGATGGGGAACCACGCCCAGCGGGAGGAGATCCGGGAGGCGCTGATCCTGGGGAAGGGACATGCGGTCCGCTATTCGGACACGCTTTCCCAGCAGACGCTGTATGCGGCCCAGCGGCTTGCTGACGGAACGGTGCTGCGGGTGTCCAGCGCCCAGTATTCCGTCTGGGTCCTGGTACTGCAGGCGCTGCAGCCGGTGGCGCTGATGATGCTGCTGGCCTTCATCCTGGCCATGGCGCTGGCTTCCCGGGTGGCGCGGCAGCTGGTGGAGCCCATCAACGCCATCGACCTCAATGACCCCGCCGGCAGCGAGACCTATGAGGAGCTGACGCCCCTGCTGTCCAAGCTCCGCAGCCAGCAGAGGCAGATCCAGCGGCAGATGCGGGATTTAAAGCGCCGGCAGGAGGAGTTCACCGCCATCACGGAGAACATGAGCGAGGGCTTCCTGGTGATCGACCAGGAGACGCGGGTGCTGACTTACAATTCCGCCGTGCTGCGGCTGCTCTACGCGCAGGTCCCCACAGAGGAGGGAGAGAGCGTCTACGCCCTGAACCGGGAGGCGGGCTTCCGCCGCTGCGTGGAGGAGGCTCTGGCCGGTCGGCGGTGTGAGCAGCTGCTGGAAAAGGACGATGATTGCCGCCAGATCATCGCCAGTCCTGTGGAACAGGACGGCCAGATCGCGGGTGCGGTGCTGGTGATCCTGGATGTGACGGAGAAGGAGCAGCGGGAGCGGCTGCGGCGGGAGTTCACCGCCAACGTCTCCCACGAGCTGAAGACGCCCTTGACCTCCATCCTGGGTACGGCGGAGATCCTGCAGAACGGTTTGGTGAAGCCGGAGGACGTCCCCCACTTCGCCGGGAACATCCACCGGGAGACGGAGCGGCTCATCGGGCTGGTGAACGACATCATCAAGCTGTCCCGCCTGGACGAGGGCGGCGGCCTGGGCCAGTGGGAGACCGTGGATCTGTACGAGGAGGCGCGAGCCGTCCTGGAGCAGCTGGCTCCGGCGGCCCAGCGGAAACAGGTGACCACCCGGCTCCAGGGCGGCGAGGCTCTGGTGCGGGGCGTACCCCAGATCGTGGAGGAGATCGTCTACAACCTCTGCGACAACGCCATCGCCTACAACCGGGCGAACGGCAGCGTCACCGTCACGGTGGAAAATACCGCCTTCGGCCCCCGGATCACGGTGGCGGACACCGGCATCGGCATTCCCCGGGAGGCCCAGGGCCGGGTATTCGAGCGGTTTTACCGGGTGGACAAGAGCCATTCCTCCGGCGGCACGGGACTGGGGCTCTCCATCGTCAAGCACGGGGCGGCCTATCTGGGTGCCCAGGTGGAGCTCCACAGCGAACCGGGCCACGGCAGCACCTTTACGCTTACCTTTCCGAAGGCGGGAGCATGAGGGGGGGCTTGCAATCCCGGCGGAAGTGTGCTAGGATAACCGGAGATTGATGAATGATTGGAGGGGTGTGAAGATGCGGATCTGACCTTCGTGTTTTGGCATAGAGGGTTGCTGCGGCGAAGACGCAGCGTCTTTTTCCATGCCATTGCAGGGAAGGCAGACCGCTGATCTCACCCAGGTATCGCACAGCCCCGGATGCGGGGTGAATGCCGTATGCCCGGCCGCGGGAGAGGTCTGCTCTCCCGCGGCCGTTTTTTGCTGCGCAAAAGCACGGCGAATCGGAAATGACGGATGAGACGCTCATGTGCGCGGCATTTGCCGAAGTCTGTGGTGCGCCAGACCGCACATGAGGGTCTGCGCAAAGGAGGAATGCGATATGTCCATGATCGACGTCTCGAATCTGACATTTGGATACGAGGGCAGTCCGGAGCTCATCTTTGACCATGTGGGCTTTCAGATCGATAGCGGCTGGAAATTGGGCTTTACCGGGCGGAACGGCCGGGGAAAGACCACCTTCCTGCGGCTGCTCCAGGGGGAGTACCCGTACAGCGGCACCATCTCCGCCTCTGTGGAATTTGAGTACTTCCCCTACGAGGTGGCGAACCTGTCCCGGACGGGCCTGGAGGTGGTGCGGGAGATCGCGCCGGAGGCGGAGGACTGGGAGATCCAGCGGGAGCTGGGGCTTCTGGACCTGGCAGAGAGATCACTGGAGCTGCCCTTTTCCAGCCTCTCCAACGGGGAGCGGACCAAGGTGCTGCTGGCGGCCATGTTTTTGAAGGAGAATGCCTTCTTGCTGATCGACGAGCCCACCAACCATCTGGACCTGGAGGGACGGCGGAAGCTGGGGAGCTATCTGGCCCGGAAGCGGGGATTTCTGCTGGTATCCCATGACCGGGCGTTCCTGGACCAGTGTGTGGACCATATTCTGGCCATCAACCGGACCAATATTGAGATCCAGCGGGGGAATTTCTCCTCCTGGTGGGAGAACCGCCGGAGGCAGGACGCCTTTGAACTGGCCCGGCAGGAGAAGCTGCAGAAGGACATCGGGCGGCTGACGGAGTCCGCCCGCCGTGCCTCCGGCTGGTCGGACCGGACGGAGAAGAGCAAGTTCGGCGTGGACAAGACCGGGGCCAAGGCAGCGGACCGGGGCTTTGTGGGCCACAAGGCGGCCAAGCTGATGCAGCGGTCCAAATCCATCCAGCGCCGCCGGGAGGAGGCAGTGGAGGAGAAGAAGCAGCTGCTGCAGAACCTGGAGCGGCAGGAGGCGCTGGCGGTTACGCCCCTGCCCTGCCGGGCGGGTGCGCGGCTGGCGGAGTTCCGGGACGTGGCCGTCTGCTACGACGGCCGCACGGTCTGCCGGGATGTCACCTTTGAGGTGTTGGCGGGGGAGCGGATCGCCCTCCAGGGCGCAAACGGCTGCGGCAAGTCCAGCCTGCTGAAGCTGCTGCTGGGGGAGGAGATCCCCCACAGCGGCACGGTGGAGACCATGAGCGGCCTGGTGGTGTCCTATGTCAGCCAGAATACGGACCACCTGCGGGGCAGCCTGACGGAGTTTGTCCGGACCCAGGGCCTGGACGGCAGCCGGTTCCGGACCATCCTGCGGAAGCTGGATGTTCCACGGGAGCAGTTTGAGAAGGACCTGGCAGATTACAGCAGCGGCCAGAAGAAAAAGGTGCTGCTGGCCGCAAGCCTCTGCACACAGGCACACCTGTACGTGTGGGATGAGCCGCTGAACTTTATCGACGTCATCTCCCGGATGCAGGTGGAGGATCTGCTGCTGGCCTGTCGGCCGACCCTGCTGTTCGTGGAGCACGACGCCCGCTTCTGCGACGAGATCGCCACCCGGCGCATCCGGATCCAGAGGGAATGACTCGAAACAAGAAGACGCCCTCCGCAGTTGTGCGGAGGGCGTCCGTTTTCCTTTGTGATTACCAGAGGTCGGGCCAGAATACCTGGCCGTCCTCCGACCGGAAGGGCTCGGGCACCGTGTCCTCTTCCAGCATCCGGGCCCGGATGGCGGCGGAGAGGTCCTCCACTGTGCCGGGGCCGTAGTCGGCAAAGGACGCCGAGTCCATCAAAATGGCGCCCGCCCGGGCCATGTCCTCCAGATTCACCCGCTGGATCTCCTCGGTATGGGAGGAGCAGCAGTCCGTCAGCACCACGGTGTTGTACTCCAGAGCGATGGCGTCATAGCAGGTGGTGCGGATGCAGTTGGGGGTGGTGGTGCCGGTGAGGATCACCGTCCGCACGTCCAGCCGCCGGAGGATCAGGTCCAGCTCCGTCTGGAAAAAGGCGCTCCACCTGGGCTTGATGATGGTGTAGTCCCCGGGCTGGGGGCGCAGGCCCTCCGGTGCCTGGGCGCTGTTGGGACCGGTGGAGGCGGGGCGGCTGGTCCGGCCGCCAGCGACCCAGCCGGGGTAACGGGTCAGCTCCACATCGCTGCCGTCAGCGCGGTAGAGCCGCTTGACAAAGAATACCGGAATGCCCTTGGCCCGGGCCAGCTCCACGGCCCGGACGCAGTTGGGGACCATGGACTGGGCGAAGCGGATCCAGTGTCCGCCCTCCGGATGAACAAAGCCGTTTTCCATATCGATGACCAGCAGGGCGGAGCGGGTGGGATTGGGTTTCATCAGCAGAACCTCCTGTCAGAGTTTTTGAAAAATATGAATGCGAAAGGAGATACGGGTGGTGAGAGACTCCAGGTCCGCCAGACGCTTTGCACCTGTCTTGGGGGTCTTCCAGTAATAGGGCGTCATCTGGAACAGGGCGCGGATGTCTGCCTGGCAGGGGAGGGTGATGGTGCCCTCCACCGGCACGATGGACTGATAGGCGAACCCCTCATAGGGGGTCTCCTTTTCCTCATTGGGATAGGGACGGTCGTAGAGGACCTGCTTCAGCTCCCAGAGGTGGTCCGGTCCGGGCACCACGTAGAGGAAGTGCCCGCCCGGCCTCAGCACTCGCCGGAATTCCTCCAGCGCCAGGGGGGAGAAGCAGTCCAGCAGAATGTCCGCCGCGCCGTCCGCCGCCGGCAGGTGGAAGGAGGAGGCCACAGCCCACGCAATGCCTTTCTCCCGCTTGGCGGCGGATCGGAGAATGGGCTTGGAAATGTCGGTTCCCGCCATCCGGGGGGATTTTCCCGCGGCGGCCAGGGTCCGGAAGATGCCGGAGGTGTAGAATCCCTCGCCGCAGCCCACGTCCCAGATCACCGGCGATTCGCCGGAAAGAGACAAAATCTGACAACAGAGCGTATTGAGAAGCGGATCATAATACCCCTTGGAGAGGAAATCCCGCCGTGCGGCGGCCATATCCCGGTCATCTCCCGGATCGGCGGAGTGCTTTTGATTGGGGGGCAGCAGATAGGTGTAGCCCTCCCGGGCGATGTCATAACTGTGTCCGGCCGGGCAGCGATAGGCCCGGTCTCCGCGGTCCAGCGGCGCCCCGCAGACGGGGCAGCGGAAAAGACTTTCCATCACGTGTCCTCGCCCGTCACATCGTTGATCCACTTCCGGCTCCGCAGCCGCAGGATACCCCAGGGGCACTTGCACACATTTTCCGACTGGATGCATAGGCACACCACCGCTACCGGGGCGTTGAACACCAGGGCAGTCAGGAAGGTCAGAGGTACAGCGATGACCCACTGGCAGCTCAAGTCGATGATGGAGGCCATGCGGGAGTCGCCGCCCGCCCGAAGCAGGCCGGTGATGTTGGTGATGTCAAAGGCCTTCAGCGGCAGCATGAAGAGATATACGACGCACATGGTGACGGCGATCTCCAGCGCCAGCCCCTCCAAATGGAACAGAGGATAGAGATAGGGGATGAACACCGTAGGCAGGAGGACCGCCAGGCACACCGACACCACGAGACCCACTCCGAAGGAGACCGTCAGCAGGCAGCAGCCCAGAGAGTAGACCTCCTCCCGGCCGGCGCCCTCACCGATCCGCTTGCCCACAATCACGGCGGTGGCGCCTGCGATGCCGAAGCAGGCCACAGTGGAGAACTTGTCGATGTTGCCCATGATGGCGTGGGCCGCCAGCATATCCGTGCTGATGGCCATGTGGCCCATGACGGCGGTCATAACGCTGACGCCCAGACCCCACAGCACCTCGTTCACCAGAACGGGGGTGGCGTATTTCAGGAAGCTCCGCGCCATGGCCCCGCCGGGCCGCAGCAGCAGGCGGAGCATCAGGGGCACTCGGCGGTAGCGGGGGGCATAGACCGCGACGATCACGAACTCCAGCACCCGGGAGGTCAAGGTGGCAATGGCAGCACCGGTGATCCCCAGCGCAGGCGCGCCGAACTTGCCGAAAATGAGAATGTAGTTCAGGCCCGTGTTGGTCAGCATGGAGATGCCGAAGACGATCATGCCCATGGCGGGATTCTCCGTGCTGCGCTGCATGCCGATGTAGACGGAGCTGATGGTGTTGAAGATATAGCTGAGGCCAACAATCCGGAGATAGGGGGCGCCCAACTCAATGAGCAGGTCGTTGTTGGTCACCAGAGCCATCACATGGAGGGGGAAGAAGAACAGCACAGCGGCCACGGAAACCGCAATGATGAGCCCGGCGTAAAGGCTGACGCCCATACAGCGGTTGATGCTGTCGGTGTCCCCCTTGCCCCAGTACTGGCTGGCCAGGACGGAGAGTCCGCTGAGCAGGCCCAGGATGATGATCTGGAGCAGGTAGATGGGCGTGTTGGCGGCAGTGACAGCGGACAGCTCATTCTGCCCCAGCATACCCACCATGAAGGTGTCCACAAATCCCAGGGAAGTGGTGATGAGATTCTGCAGGATCAGCGGCAGAGCCAGCAAGAACAGCCGCTTGTAGAAGCCGGGCTCCCGATGAAGATGACGAAACATAAAAGACGAAACCTCTTGAAACTGAAAAGTAAAATTGCCTTACAGCATGGGCATCCGCGTGTCGTGGTGGCGCCGCAGGGCGTCCGCACAGGCGTCGATGTCGCCCTTGTCAGTCTCCGGACCGAAGCTCAGGCGGATTACCCCGCCGGAGACCTTCTTGGATAGCTTCAAGGCCGCGATCACGTGACTGGGCTTGCCTTGATGGCAGGCGGAGCCGGCGGAGATACAGACGCCCTGGCTGCCCAGGTCATTGACAATATTTTGGCTGGGCCAGCCTACGAGAGAGATGGAGAGGATATGGGGCGCGCCGCCGGGGGCGGAGAGGATTTTCAAGTCGGGGATGGCAGACAGCCGCTCTGCGGCATAGTCCCGGATTTTCGCCATGCAGCGGAGCTTCTCCTCCAAATTTTCCCGCCGCAGCTCCACAGCCCTGGCAAAGCCCGCGATCTGGGCCGTGGCTTCAGTGCCGGCCCGAAGACCGCCCTCCTGCCCGCCGCCGGCCAGCAGCGGCTTTGGATTCCGGACCCGGGGACCGATGTACAGAGCGCCGATGCCCTTGGGCCCGCCGATCTTGTGGGCGGAGATGGTGAGGAAGTCCGCCCCCAGCGTTTTTGCGGAGCAGGGGACCTTCAAAAAGCCTTGGACCGCGTCGGTGTGCAGCAACGTCTGTGGGTTCTTCACCGCCAGGCCCCGGGCGATCTCAGCGATGGGATAGATGTTTCCCAGCTCGTTGTTCACCAGCATGCAGGACACCAGCGCCGTGTCCTGCCGGACGGCGGCGAGGACCTGCTCCGCAGAGAGGGAGCCGTCCTGAGCCGGGACAAGATACGTCACCTCGTATCCCTGCCGCTCCATCCAGCGGCAGGCTTCCAGCACGGCGCTGTGCTCCACTGCGGTGGTAACGATGTGGCGGCCCAGGTGGCGGTTCTGCCAGCAGGCGGCGGTGACAGCCCAGTTGTCCGCCTCCGTGCCGCAGGAGGTGAAGAACAGCTGCTTGGCCCCACAGCCCAGTGCGTCCGCCACGGTCTTCCGCCAGGCTTCCACCCGGCGCTTCATCTCCAGCCCCATGGGGTACTGGGAGCTGGGGTTGCCGAACTGTTCGGTGAGCACCTCATACATGGCATCCGCCACCGCCCGGGGAACGGGCGTAGTGGCGGCGTGGTCCAGATAAATCATGAAAAACGATCTCCTTGCGGTTGGGCCTTGCCCAACGGTAAAAATTACAGTATAATCGAAACGCATCAAGTTATTATATAAAGGTTTTGCGGAAAGTGCAAGGAGATTCCATGAAAGTTGCCATCTATACCTTGGGCTGCAAGGTGAACCAATATGAGACCCAGGCCATGGAGCAGGAGCTGCTGGCAAGGGGGCACACGCTCACGGAGTTTTCCGATGAGGCGGATGCCTATATCGTGAACACCTGCTCCGTCACGGCAGTCAGCGACCAGAAGTCCCGGCAGGTGATCCACGGCGTCCAGCGGAAGCACCCCGGCGCCGTGGTGGCGGTGTGCGGCTGCTATCCCCAGACCCACGCGGACGACGTGCGGAAGCTGGGGGTGGACCTGATCTCCGGCACCGGCGACCGGACGGGTTTTATCCGCCTTCTGGAGGAGGCCGCGGCGGAGAAGCGGCAGATCGAGGCCATCGACCAGCCTTTTGAGCGGCGGGTGTTCGAGGTCCTGCCCGCCGGCGGCCTGGGGGGCCGCACCCGGGCTATGCTGAAGGTGGAGGACGGGTGCGTCAACTTCTGTACCTACTGCATCATTCCATACGCCCGGGGACGGGTGCGGTCCCTGCCCGTCCCCACTGCCGTGGAGCAGACTCGGGCCCTGGCGGCAGAGGGCTACCGGGAGATCGTGGTGACGGGCATCGAGATCTCCTCCTGGGGCCAGGACCTGAAGAACGGAGAGACCCTGATCGACCTACTGGAGGCTGTCTGCACCGCCGCACCGGCTGTCCGCATCCGGCTGGGGAGCCTGGAGCCCCGGACCATCACAGAGGAGTTCTGCCGCCGGGCGGCCGCCCTGCCGAACCTCTGCCCCCAGTTCCACTTGTCTATGCAGTCCGGATGCGACGACACCCTGAAGCGAATGAACCGGAAATACGATACCACTCGATATGCGCAGTCCGTTGCACTTTTAAATCAATATTTTGACCACCCCGCTGTCACCACGGACCTCATCACCGGGTTTCCGGAGGAGACGGAGGAGGAATTTGCCCAGACGCTGGACTTCATCCGCCGGTGCGGCTTTGCCCAGATGCACATTTTCCCCTACTCCGTCCGGCCCGGCACCCCGGCGGCCAAGATGCGTCAGGTGCCGAAGGCCGTGAAGGAAGAGCGGGCCCGCCAGGCGGCGGCGGTGGCGGAGGCGCTCCACCGGAACTATCTCGCGGCCTGTGTGGGAGCGGTGTATCCCGTCCTCTTTGAACAGCCCAAGGACGGCAGGTATTTCGGCCACGCACCCAACTATATGGAGGTGCTGGCGGACGGGACGGACCTGCATAACCAGGTGCGGAATGTGAAAGTCACCGGCACTGACGGAGCATCCCTGCTGGGTGAGCTTTTGGAGGACTGACATGAAGAGCCATTTCTTTGCCTACATCTCCCGGATGCGGTTCATCCAGCGGTGGGCCCTGATGCGCAACACCGCGCCGGAGAACGTCCAGGAGCACAGTCATCAGGTGGCCGTCCTGGCCCACGCTCTGGCGGTGATCCGCAACGAGAAGTTCGGCGGCCGCCTGGACCCCGGCGCCGTGGCGGTGGCGGCGCTGTACCATGACGCCAGCGAGATCCTGACCGGCGACATGCCCACCCCCATCAAGTACGACAACCCGGCCATCCGAAACGCCTACAAGGACGTGGAGGCGGTGGCGGAGGGCAAGCTGCTCCACATGCTGCCGCCGGAGCTTCAGGGGGTGTACGGGCCCATCCTGACGCAGTCCGACCCGGAGGTGCGGCAGGTGGTGAAGGCGGCGGACAAGCTCTCCGCTTATATCAAGTGTGTAGAGGAGCTGAAAGCCGGCAACAACGAATTCCGGCAGGCCGCCGGCCAGACCCGGAAAGCCCTGGAGGGCTACGAACTGCCGGAAGTGACGTACTTTCTGGAGACCTTTATGGACAGCTTCTCCCTGACCCTGGACGAGCTGCAGTGAACAAAGAACCGCCCTGGCGCTGTACGCCAGGGCGGTTCTTTGTTCACTTGTTCAGCTTGGAGCAGATCAGCCCGCCCAGGCGGCGGACACCCTCCTCGATCAGGTCCTCCGGCGTGTTGCCGAAGCTCATGCGCATACAGTTCTTCCCCTGGCCGTCCCGGTCGGAGAGGAAGCCCTCTCCCGCCACAAAAGCCACGTTCACAGCCGGGTCTGTGGAAGACTCCTGCAGCAGGGCGGAGGTGTCGATGCCGCCGGGCAGCTCCACCCAGGTGAAGAGGCCGCCGTCCGGATTGCTGTGCTTGGTACCGGCGGGGAAATACCGGTCGATGCTCTGGAGCATCACGTCCCGGCGCCTGCGGTACAGGTCGCAGATCATCTGGTGGTGGGCCGGGTAACAGCCCCGCTTGAAGAACTCCGCGCAGAGGATCTGGGGCAGCATGGAGGTGTGGGAGTTGGTGGCGGACTTCACGTCCACCAGATGCTGGATGGTCTCCGTATCCGCCACCACATAGCCCAGGCGGGAGCCGGGGGAGAAAATCTTGGAGAAGCTGCCTGCCATCACCACATGGCCTGTGGTGTCGAAGTGCTTGATGGGAGGCAGGTCCTCTCCGCTGTACCGGATATCCCGATAGGGGTCGTCCTCCAGCACCAGCACGTCGTATTTGGCGGCCAGCTCCGCCACGGCCTTCCGCCGCTCCAGGCTGAGGGTGCGGCCGCTGGGGTTCTGGAAGGTGGGAATGACATAGATCATCTTGGGATGGCACTGCCGGATCTTCCGCTCCAGATCCTCCGGGATCAGGCCGTTGTCATCCATGGCCACACCCACGCACCTGGCCTCGAACATATCGAAGATCTCCACGGACTGGACGAAGGTGGGGGCCTCCACCAGGATCACGTCGCCGGGGTCGATGTACGCCTGGCAGGCCAGGTTGATGCCCTCCAGGCCGCCGGTGATGATTATGACGTTGTCCACGCCGCAGTCGATGCCCTTGGGAGCCAGCAGCTCCCGGACCACCACCTCCCGCAGGTCCCGGATCCCCTCAATGGGGCCGTACTGCAGGGCCTCCACGCCCCGGGTGTCCGTCCGCAGCACCTCGTCGGCCAGCTGGCGGATGGTGTCCACCGGCAGGGCCTCTCTGGCGGGGGAACCGCCGCTGAAGGAGATGATGTCCGGGTTGGTCATGGACCCGAACAGTCCTTTGACCACATTGGCCGTGAAGGCCATTTTTTCCATACGCTTGGCATAAGGCACCATTCTGCGCTGTCCTCCATTTCAAGGGCGCGCCCTTCCGGCGCGCCGCTGTGTGATTTGATCGTTTCAGTATACCACACCAGGCGGGAAAACTCAATTCCCCAAAAACAAGCCGTCCCGGGGCATTGCCCCGGGACGGGAGGATGGTCATTCCAGGGGAATTTGGATGTCTCCCACCTGCACGGCGGCGACCTGGCTCACGTCCAGCAGATGCTGGAAGGAGCAACTGAAGGACAGAGAGAAGGGAAGCGCCTCGTCGGGACGGCTGCCGGTGCTGCCGCTGAGTCCGCTCCGGGTCAGCTCCTGTACCGGCAGGGCATTGCCGTCCGTCAGGACCAGGGAGGTGGCCGCCCGCAGATCTTCGAGACCCTCATAAACGGTGTTACCGGTGAGCTGCACATGGATGGAGAAGGGGGACAGGACCGTCTGGACAAAGACACCGTCCTGCTGGTAGGAGGCCGTCAGCGTCTGGGAGGATCCCGTCGGCTGGAAAGTCACCAGGGCCGGATGGTCTGTCACAGCGGTGTCCACGCCGTCCACCCGTAGGACAGGGGGCGTCAGCAGCACCGTCACCGGCTGGGCGGTGAAGTCGGCGCTGCCGGATTTCACGGCGATATGAAAGAGATAGGTGAGGGTATTGGTCTCCATGTCATAGCCCTGGCTCTCCGAGCCGCCGGAGCTGCCGCTGGTGTAGTTGATCAGGCGGAAATCCGCCAAACTGCTCCCAGCTCTTTCCACGTAGCCGCAATATGAGGTGTAGTCTGTCCAGTCGATGTCCGCCCACCTGTCCTGGTCGGCGGCCTTCAGCTCCTCCCAGGAAATGTCGCCGGTGAGATAGTAGGAGATATCTGGCAGGTCGATACAATTTGCCTGCCAGTCCTCGCTTTCATAGGCCATCTCCACGAGCTCCCGGTCCACTGTGTCCGGCAGCCGGTAGTCCAGAATCAGATAAAGGTTCTTCTCGGAGACCAGGGCCTCCCGGATGGTCACGGCCACATCGTCGCAGACGGAGATGACATTCACCTTCTGGAAGGCCTTCTCCGCCATGGGGGTTTCCGCCGCGTCGGGGCCAAAGTAGCCGGTGAAAATATCATCCCAGTCCACCAGCCCCGCTGCCCCCACGGACAGCGTCAGTACAACAGCCAGCA
>OGHO01002700.1_pt1 | contig 13199 bp, 16 predicted proteins | sample 1571421 | NCBI WGS metagenome assembly OGHO01 (sample SAMEA2581937, study PRJEB24529) | metagenome | biome: Human gut stool | place: China | collected 2011
CCCCATTGGGGTTAAAATAGTACTGCTTTCCGCCTTCTTTGAAGCGGATACTGATGATCTCGACCATAATTCCTCCTGATGATCCATCCGAAAGGGACCGGCATGGCTCCTCCCGGTCTTAATGCTTAATAAACATACCTGCGCACAGCCAGCCGGACAGCTGGCCCGGGTTGGCGTTGAGCTCTGCCCCCCCACGCAGCTTCCGTACCAGCTCCTCCGCCCTCAGCAGACGGCGCGGGTCCTCTGACCGGGGCAGACGGTCCCCCAGAACGGCGGTCACCTGATCCAACAGGCGGGGCAGCTCTTCCTTGGGGACCTTCTCCAACAGCATGGAGGCCTCCAGCAGAGCCAGCTCGTCCCGCCCATCCAGGGCTGTGACCAGCTGATCCGCCTGCTGGCCCGGCCAAGCAGGCCCTGGCACTCCAGGGCCGCCCGCCGGACAGCCGCCGGATCCTGGTCCGGGAAGCGGACGGACAGCCAGCGTTCCGCCTCCGCTGGAGGAACGGGGACCAGATCCAGCTCCTCACACCGGGAGCGCACCGTTTGGAGCAGGCCGCCGCCGTTTTCTGCCAGCAGGAGAAAGACCGCATAGGCCGGCCCCTCCTCCAGCAGCTTGAGCATGGCGTTCTGAGCACTCTGGTTCATCCGGTCCGCCTGCTCCAGCAGATAGATCTTACGCTCCCCCTCGTTGGGACGGATATAGGCGTCCGAACGCAGGGCCCGCACCTGGTCCACTGTGATGGGCTTTCCCTCCCCGGGTCCGGAGATGACCGCCACGTCCGGGTGGACGCCGGAGAACACCTTCCGGCAGGGGGCGCAGCGGCCGCAGGGCCGCGCCCCGTCGGAGGCGGCGCACAGCATGGCCCCGCACAGCAGCCGGGCCAGGGTATGCCGCCCGGACCCCGCCGGGCCGGAAAGGATATAGGCGTGGGACAGGCCCCGGCCCCCCTCCTGCTGGGAGAGGACCGCCTTCACATGGGCGTTGCCCGCCAGGGCCGACAGTTCCATAACATTCCTCGCTTCTCCCCTGAAAGGGTGTTTCAAAGTATCACAGACACTTCGTGGTTATTATATCCTATTTCCCGCAAATAGGCCAGTTCTTTTTCCGTGATCCGTTCTCCGGGGGCCACCACCGGCACCCCGGGGGGATAGGGGGCCAGCTGGACGGCGGACACCCGCCCGGCGCAGTCCTCCAGGGATAGTTGCTCCGTCTGGGCGAACATCGCCTCACGGGGGGACAAGACCCGCTCCGGCAGAGGGGGCGCCGGAATGGGCGGGCAAACGCCAAGGAGCGCCGGGCCCTCCTCCAGCGCACACTCCAGCCGGTCCAGGTCCTCCTCGCTGTCCATCCCCGTGAGGATGAGCACCACATGGCCGCCGTCCTCCATCTCAGGCCACAGGCCCCGGGCCTCCAGCGCCCGGGCCAGGGCGGGACCGTCCACCGCGTTCAATGTCAGCCGGGTGGGATCCAGCGCCCCCTCCCAGAGGCTGGGAAACCGCTCCCGCAGGGCGGCGGTCCGCTCCGCCGTCCGGCGGTAGAGTACCTTTCCCTCCCCCTCCATCCAGGCCCGGGCCCCGTCCATAGAGATCATCATGGGATAGGACGGGCTCGAGCTGCCATACACTGAGGTCATCCGGCGCACCTGTTCCGGCTCAAAGCCGTTGGCAAACAGCAGGGAGGACTGCCCCAGAGCGGGGAGGGTCTTGTGGGCGGAACAAATCACCAGGTCCGCCCCGGCGAAGGCATCCACCCCCAGGAAGGGCAGGTGGGCCCCATGGGCCCCATCCACGATGAGCTTTCCCCCGTTTCGGTGTACAATGTTGGAAATCCTCTGTACGTCACACAACAATCCGCAATAACTCGGAGATGTAATACAAACCGTTTTGATTTCCGGGTGCTCTGCCAGGGCTTTTTCCACACATTCCGGGGAAATTGTGGACGTCAGCCGCTTCTCCGCCCACCAGGGCCGGGGGAGGTAGACCGGGTCCAGATCCAGCAGGGCCAGGGCATTATACACCGCCCGGTGGCAGCCCCGGTCAATGAGCACCCGGTCCCCCGGACGGCAGCAGAGAGCCAGAGCGGTATGGAGCCCCAGCGTGGAGCCGCCGGTGAGAAATTGGCAGCAGTCCATAGAGAAGTCCTCCGCCCACAGACGCTGGGCGGAGTCGAAGGGCTCCCCGCCGTGGAACAGGTCCCCGGTGGGACCCAGCTCGGTCACATCCAGGGTGGCCGCCCCCGCCAGTTCCGGGATGGGCAGGGGCTTCCCCTTGTGGCCCGGGATATGGAGCCGGACGGGATGTTGGGCCGAAAAGGCCCGGATCGCATCATAGAGCGGTGTCATGGTATTCCCTCCTGGGTGAAGTGAAATAAAAACGCGGCGGGAGGATCGTGTCATCTTCCCGCCGCGTCAGGGCTGAATCCTTATTTCTGTCCGGGGGCGTAGGCCACCACAGTGCGGCGGTTGGGCTCTACTCCGGTGGAGTAGGTGGTCACATTGGGATAATCCTGAAGGGCGGCGTGGATCACATGGCGCTCATAGGCGTTCATGGGCTCCAGCGTCATATTCTTCCGGTACTTGACCACCTTCCCGGCCACCTTGACCGCCAGGCGCTGGAGGGACTCCTCCCGCTTGGCCCGGTAGCCCTCGGCGTCCACATGGATCCGCACCCGCTTGGACTGGCCGCGGTTCACCGAATAGTTGGTCAGCTGCTGGATGGCGTCCAAGGTCTCGCCCCGGCGGCCGATGATGGCGCCCAGGCCGCGGCCCTGGAGCACCACCTGATAGCCCCGCTCATTGACATAGATATCAGGCACAGCCTGCACATGAAGGTGCTCCATCAGTCCGGTGAGGAACTCCCGGATACAGGCCGCCTTGGGGTCATCCGCCCCGGCGGGCTCCAGGCCGTCCTGAGCCTTCTCCTCCTGAACGGGAGCGGACTGCTCCTCGTCCCGGCCAATGAGCAGCTCATCACCGGGCTCCAGTTGTCCGCCAGCAGGCTCCGCCTGGGGCTCGGGCTGTGCCTTCGGAGCGGGCTCTGTCTGGGGGGCGGGCTCAGGCTGCTCCGGGGCGGCGGGGGCGTCCCCGTCGGGGACCTCATAGCTCACGCGGACCTTGGCGGGGTTCCCGCCGAAGCCCAGAAAACCGGATTTGGCCCGCTCCAGCACCTCCACCGAGACGTCATCCCGGTCCAGACCCAGCTGGAACAGGGCGGCGGCGATGGCATCCTCCTCAGAGCGGCCGGTGGTCTCGATCCACTTTCTCATCCTCAGACACCTTCCTTTTTGTCGTCCTCTTCCTCAGGGAGCTCCACCTCGATCTGCTCCACCTCTACCTCGATCTCCTCGGTCTCCGTGGGCTGCTGAACAGGGGCAGGCTCCTCCGCGGGGATCACCTCCTGGGCAGGGATGGTCTCTGTCTCAGGCTGCTTCTGGACGGTCTCTTCCTTCTTCTCCTCCTGAGTGGGGGCGGTCTTTTTGTTCTTCTTCCCCTTCTTCTGCTGCTCCGCGTCTATCTCAGCCTGGATCAGGTCGCTCACATCCCGGTACTCAGTGACGCCGCCGAAGCGGTCGGGGATATAGGCGCGGCCCCGGGCATAGGCGCGGATGCCAACGCGGCTGTCATCCTTGTTGACGCCGGGCTCAGTGGGCTCGTCCTTCTTGACGTGCTTCTTCTTGCCCCGGTTATTCTTCTCCTCCTCAAGGCGGCGCTGGCGCTCCAGCCGTGCCTCCTCCTTGCGGCGCTTCTCCTCTTCCTTCTCCTGGCGCTCCCGCTCTGCGGCGGCGGCCCGGGCGGCCTCATAGTCCTTCTTCAGCAGCTTGCCGCAGATGATCTCCTGGAAGATGGTGAAGATATACTGGGCGATCCAGTACACAGACAGGCCGGCGGGGACGGTAAAGCCGATCCACAGGGACATCAGCGGCATCATGATCATCATGGTGCGGTTGGTCTTGGCCATGGTCTCATCCTGGGACTGGTTGTTCATCTGGTTGGTCTTGAGGCTGACCTGCATGGACAGCAGGGAGATGCCCACAGACACCAGGGGCAGCAGGAACAGGCCAATGGAATCCCAGCCAAAGCCGGCGGTCCAGAAATTCCACTTGGGGATATTGGCCAGATTGATGCCCAGGAAGGAGAAGTCCATCACGAACAGCTTGGAGCCGGCATCGCCCAGCAGGGCCTGGAGGGCGGCCAGGTTGTCCGGGTTGATCATGGACGCCAGGTACATCTGGTTATAGGCGCCGTTCTGGAACACGGAGGTGAGCTTTCCATCGGCCACCTGCTGGACCAGCTTCTCCATCGCCGCCGGGGTGACCCAGCCGCTGCTCACAGCCACGGTCTGCCAATCCAGCTCCTGAGCGATGAGCTGGATCTGCTCGATGGACAGCCCCATGAAGTAGGTCAGGGGCTCACGGATGATCCCGTACAGCACCATCAGGAACAGGATGGGGATGAAGGACCAGAGACAGCCGCTCATGGGGTTGACCTTTTCCTTCTCATAGAGCTTCTGGATCTCCAGATTATAGCGCTCCCGGTCCTTGCCGTACTGCTTTTGCAGCTGCTGCATCTTTCCGGAGAGCAGATTCATCTGGATCATGCTTCTCTTTCCCTTCAGGCTGAAGGGGAACAGCACCAGCTTGATGATGAGGGCAAATAAAATCAGGGCGATGCCGTAGCTTTGGAAGAAGTCATAGAAGAACTTCAAAAGCAGGGCAAAAGGCATTAGAAAAATACCCACAATGGTACCTCCACATTGTTGAATTGGTTCCGGACCTCCATCACGGTACGGGGTCGTACTGGATGGATTTCTGCCGGTGGAAGGGGTTGCACCGCAGGACGCGGCGCAGCGCCAGCCAGCCCCCCCTCCAGGCGCCGTACTTCTCCACCGCCTCCAGCGCGTACTGGGAGCAGGTGGGGATAAAGCGGCAGCAGGGCGGGCGCAGAGGCGAGATCTCGCGTCGGTAAAAACGGATCAACCACAGCAGCAGGGCTTTCATCCCGCGCTCCCCCGGGGCGGGCAGATCCCCAGCTTCCGCATCAGCTGCAAAAAGCTGCGTTCCAGCTCGCCATAGCTGCCATAGATCACCCGGGTCCTGGCCACCACCACAATGTCATAGCCCGGCAGGAGCCGGCTCTCATTGGTGCGGTAGAGCTCCCGGATGCGGCGGCGGGCGCGGTTGCGCTTCACCGCGTTGCCCAGCTTCAGGCCAGTGGTGATGCCCAGCCGGCTGATGGGCCGCTTGGTCTTGCGGCAGTAGACGGCAAAATAGGGGGAGACGGCGCTTTTGCCCTTGCTGTAAAGCCGGCGGAACTCGTGATTCTGTTTCAGCGCAACGGTATGCTTCATGAAATTTCCTCCGACTTATTTTAAGATACGGCAAAAGAGAGGCGCACAGAGGGAACGGGGCGCGCTTGGCGCTCCGGGCTTCTTTTTGTCACGCTGCGGCGGCTGCACAACGCACGGCTTCCCTCCGTCTCGGACTTGCACCGTATCTTCTTGGGATACTGGGTGCGCGTCCTCGCTCCGGTCCATCCGTGCTGTTCCGCTCGCCTCTGCGCTTCTTCCTGTCACGCTGCACACCCTCCGCGACGGCACACTGCTCACCGCGCCGCGAAAAATGCCGCTGGGCTGTGCCCTGCCTGTTTTTTCGTCTCTGCGGTTCGCTGTGCGCCTGCTCCCGGGCGCTCCGCGCTTCTCTTTGTCACGCTGCGGCGGCTGCACAACGCACGGCTTCCCTCCGTCTCGGACTTGCACCGTATCTTCTTGGGATACTGGGTGCGCGTCCTCGCTCCGGTCCATCCGTACTGTTCCGCTCGCCTCTGCGCTTCTCTGTATGCACCGCAGGGGCGGGGGAATCATTCCCACGCCCCTAACTACGCGCTATGTCTTGAGTGTCCTTTTGTCGTATCTCATGGAATGATCCTGTCGCGTCCGGCTTCGGGCTCAGCAGGATGAGGCCCGCGGCAGGACAGGACCCGTCCTGTCCACGGATCAGTGGGTCAGACGAGCGCGGCCCTTGGCGCGGCGGCGGGCCAGCACCTTGCGGCCATTGCGGGTGGCCATACGCTTGCGGAAACCGTGTTCCTTGGAACGCTGGCGCTTCTTGGGCTGATAGGTACGAAGCATGGGGGACACCTCCTCATTTGATCTCAAGCCGGCGGACCGGCCCAACAACAGCCGTCTCCGGCTGCGGTTCACTTGGTCGTTCGGACTTTCTCCGGCCGTTCCGCAAAAGGGTACAAAAGCCCCTTTTCTCCTGGAACAGCGACATCCATTATAGCGGATGTATTTTCCCTCTGTCAACTACTTTTTTTATTTTCTCCACAAAGTTTCTATATTTTTCAGAAAAATCCAACATCTTGTGGCCGCCGCCCCATTTTCCCCATAGGAACCGCCCGTTTTTCCACACCACAGCCGCCCCCTGTGTCAGGAGGCACAATTTTTCATACCTATAAAATAAAAAATACCCGGGAAATCCTTGCGGCCAAGGCGCTTTTTTGGTATAATAGCGGGGGAAGAAATCTGCTTTTTCCCGCTCCGCCGCCCCATCTCCGGGCCGCGGGGCCGTTCCATCGTCTGACGGGTCCCCTGCCCGGATCTGGCGCGGGGGCCTTTCTTTTGTTTTATACCCCGCGCGGCCGGACTCCGCGCGCTCCTGTTTTTCCGCCACTTCATTCAAGGAGGTTTTCCTTCCCATGAATCCTGCCGCAGATGTATGGGCCAAGGTGATCAGCCTGATGCAGCCCGACATGACCGCCACCACCATCAATACCTGGTTTGACGACGCCACCGCCGTGGCGCTGGAGGATGACCGCTTCGTCCTCTACTCCCCTACCCGCTTCAAGCGGGACATCATCGCCACCCGCTATGTCTCCAAGATCCAGGCCGCCCTGCGGGAGCTGTTTTCCTGTGACATGGACGTGACCGTCCTCACCGAGGGGGAGCTGGACCAGTACCAGCAGGAGCCGGAGAAAAATGACTTTTTCCCCGGCACCGAGGAGTACACCTTCGAGCGCTTCGTGGTGGGCTCCTCCAACAAATTCGCCCACGCCGCCGCCCGTGCGGTGGCCGACAACCCGGGGCAGAGCTACAACCCCCTGTTCATCTATGGCGAGTCCGGTCTGGGCAAGACCCACCTTCTGTACGCCATCGCCCACACCATCCATAAAAACCACCCGGATTACAAGGTTGTCTACATCAAGGGGGACACCTTCACCAATGAGCTGATCCAGGCCATTCGAGAGGGCCGCAACGCCGAATTCCGGGAAAAATACCGGGGCGCCGACGTGTTCCTCATGGACGACGTGCAGTTCATCGCCGGCCGGGACTCTACTCAGGAGGAGATGTTCCACACCTTCAATACCCTGTACGAGCTGAAAAAGCAGATCGTATTCACCTCCGACCGGCCGCCCAAGGAGATGCTCCGCCTGGAGGACCGCCTGAAAACCCGGTTCGAGTGGGGCCTGTTGGCCGACATCCAGCCCCCGGACTATGAGACCCGCATGGCCATCATCAAAAACAAGGCCATCCGCATGGGGGTGGAGCTGCCTGACTTCCTGCTCCAGCTCATCGCCGAGAACATCACCGCCAATGTGCGGCAGATCGAGGGCACCGTCAACAAGATCATGGCCTATCAGCAGCTGATGGGGGACTCCGTGGACAAGGAGACGGTGGTCCGGGCGGTCAAGGATATGTTCAAGGAAAAATCCGACATCGTCCCCACCGCCGACGTCATCATTGACGAGGTCTGCAAATTTTACAATATCGAGCCGGCCACCCTCCGGGGCCAGGGCCGTGCCAAGGACATCTCTCTGGCCCGGCAGATCGCCATGTACCAGATCCGCCGCATGACCAACCTCTCCCTGAAGGAAATCGGCAAGGAATTCGACAACCGGGACCACACCACCGTCCTCCACTCCATCGAACGCATCGAGGACCTCATCAAGGTAGACCCGGAAAAGGCGGAGATCATCAAGGACATCACCTCCAACATCAACATCCGATATGAATGACCGGAGCGCGGCTTTTGCCGTCCCTCCTCAAAAGATCCAGGCCAGACGCCCCCAGCGGGCTTTTCCGGCCTGCTTCTTTTGACCCATTGTTATCCACACTTAAATGTGGATAACTCGTTGCATAATGTGGATAACTTGTTTTCCACCCCCTGCCTGTGGAAAGCGGCCAAAAATCCTCCACACCCCCTGTGGACGCATTTTTCTTAGAGCCTCTAAGGCTCGCGGCGTTTTTCCACATTTTTTCCCCCTACGGGCTACTGTTACGAAAAATATATCCTCTCCTCTCTTTCAGAGAGCGCGGGAGGAACGCAAGGAGGCACACCCATGAAATTTTCCTGTGAAAAGGCGCTCCTGTCCTCGGCGGTGGCAACCACCTCCCGGGCGGTAGCGGTCAAAAGCTCCATTCCCGCCATGGAGGGCATCCTGATCGAGGCGGATACCCGCCTCCGTCTCACCGGCTACAATCTGGAGACCGGGATCCAGGCCACCGTACCCGCAGAGATCCAGGAGCCCGGCTCTCTGGTACTCTCCGCCCGCCTGTTCGGCGAGATCATCCGAAAAATGCCGGACGATGTGGTGGTATTTACCGCAAATAACTATATGGTGAACATCAAATGCGGCCTGTCTGAATTCAACATCCTGGGGACAGATCCGGAGGAATTTCCCGAGCTGCCCACAGTGGATCAGCAAAACTCCCTTACGATGGAACAGAGCACGCTGCGTTCCATGATCTCCCAGACCCTGTTCGCGGTCAGTGACAATGAGAGCCGCCCCATCCACACCGGCTCCCTCTTTGAGGTGGACCAGACCGGCCTGACCTTGGTATCCGTAGACGGCTACCGCCTGGCCCTGCGCCGGGAGGCTGTGGAAAAAATCGAAGGGGCGGAGTCCTTCTCCTTCGTGGTGCCCGGCTCCGCCCTGGGCGAGGTGGAAAAGATCTGCTCCGGAGAGGGAACTGTTACGGTCAACCAGGGCGCCCGCCATATCTTGTTCCAGACCGGGGACACGGTGCTGGTCTGCCGCCGGCTGGAGGGCGAATTTTTGGCCTACCGCAACGCCATCCCCCGGAACAACCCCATCCATGTGGAATGTGACGCCCGCACCCTGCTGGCCTCTATCGACCGCGTCTCCCTGATCATCAGCGAAAAGCTGAAAAGTCCCCTGCGCTGTGTGTTCGGCGACGGTCTGGTGTCCATCACCACCAAAACGGGGATCGGAGACGCCGCCGACCAGTGCCCCATCACCGGAGACGGGCAGGAGCTGGAGATCGGCTTTAACAACAAATACCTGATGGACGCCCTGAAGGCGGCGCCGGCGGACCGCTTGCGCCTGGAGTTCTCCTCCGGCGTAGCTCCCTGCGTCATCCTGCCTGCCGAGGGTGAGGAAAAGTTCATCTATATGGTTCTGCCAGTCCGGCTGAAGGCAAACTGACGGCGGCTTGCAGAAGCCTGTCCACACCAAATGCACTGTCCTTGCTGTGTGGACAGCAGCTGGAAACAAGACTGGAAAGTGAGAAAGTTTTATGGAGAAAGCAACCGTTCAGATCCGCACGGAGTTCATCAAGCTTCAGGATCTGCTGAAATTCGCCGGGGCGGTGGAGACCGGCGGCGACGCCAAGCTCATCATCCAGGAGGGCCGGGTGTCTGTCAACGGAGAGGTCTGCACCATGCGGGGCAAGAAGATGCGCTCCGGTGACCGGGCGGTCATCGACGGCGAGCTGGAGCTGTCCGTACAGTGATCGTCAAGGCGCTGGAGCTGGAGCGGTTCCGCAACTATGTCCGGTTTCAAACGGAGTTCCATCCCAGGGTGAACCTGATCTATGGGGAGAACGCCCAGGGAAAGACCAATCTTTTGGAGGCCATCGCCTACCTCTCTTCCGCCCGGTCCCACCGGGCCAGGTATGACCGGGAGATGATCCGGCTGGACGGAGAGGACGCCCTGATCCGGGGCGCGGTGGAGAGCCGCGGGCGGGAATTCCTGTTGGAGGCCCGCCTGGCCCGGGGCAGGCGGCGGCAGCTGTCCTCCAATGGGGTCCGTCTGAAGACTGCGGGGGAGCTGTCCGGCATTTTGAACACAGTGCTCTTCTGTCCGGAGGATCTGCTGCTGATCCGGGAGGGGGCCGCCGCCCGGCGGCGCTTTCTGGACTGTGCCATCTGCCAGCTGCGCCCCCGGTATGTCCAGGCCCTGGCGGAGTACAACCGCCTATATGAGCACAAGACCCGCATCCTCCGGGACTGGCCGGACAACCCCTCCCTGCTGGAGACGCTGGAGGACTTCAACGTGCGCATGGCTCAGATGGGGGCGCTGGTGATCCGATACCGGGCATATTTCGTCCGGCGGCTTCAGGAGGCGGCCCCGGCGGTGCACCGGGACTTCTCCGGCGGACGGGAGGAGCTCTCCCTGACCTATCAGACGGTGTCCTCTGTATCCGACCCCACAGCCGCACCCCAGAAGATCCTGGAGCAGCTGCGGGACCACCAGGAGCGCCACCGTCAGGCGGAGCTGGATTCCAGGCAGTGCCTGTCCGGCCCCCACAAGGACGACCTTTTGGTGGAACTGGACGGCCGCTCGGCCAAGATCTATGGCTCTCAGGGGCAGACCCGGACGGCGGCCCTGTCCCTCAAGCTGGCCCAGCGGGACATTTTCTTCCAGGAGACCGGGGAATACCCCGTGCTGCTGCTGGATGATGTGCTCTCAGAGCTGGATACCCGGCGGCAGGCCTTTGTCCTCAACCATATCCAGGGGGGCCAGATCTTCATCACCTGCTGTGAGGAGGAGAAGCTGGAGGGCCTGGAGGGGGGCGCGGCCTTCCACATCCACGGGGGCGCACTGGTATAGCGCCGGACAGACCATCCGGCGCTGCGGAAAAATGGAACGGCTCACGCCGTCAAAAGGAGTTTTTATGCCCATTGTGATCGGAATGTTTTTCCTGCTCCCACTGCTGCTGGGGCTGGTGCTGGAGTACCTGTGCTGCCGCCTGCCCCGGCGGCGGATCTGGCGCGCCCTCCCTCCTGTCCTGGGGATCCTCCTCACCGCTCTGGTTGGGGTGGGCCGGTGGAGCCTGTGGGAATCGGAGACGGTCTCTCCGGTGACACAGCTTCTGATCTTCCCCGGTGTGCCCGGGACGGCCCTCCTGCTGGGCTGCTGGCTGGGCTGGCGGCTGTGGCGGCGGATTTGGCAGCCCAGGGTGCTGGATGGGCCTTGACACGGTTTTTTCCACATTTGTCGGGGAGAATGTGGAAAAAGAATGGAGAGGAGGCGGAAGCCATGTATCTGCACCTAGGCCAGTCGGTAGTGGTGCCTTACAGTCAGATCCTGGGGGTATTCGACCTGGACAATGCCAGCTGGGCCTATAAGACCCGGGAGTATCTGGAGCGTGCGGAGCAGGCCGGAAGAGTGGTCTGGCTGGGCGACGATCTGCCCCGTTCCTTTGTGGTGGTGGGCGGCGAAGCTGGTCCCCCCATGATCTATATTTCCCAGCTCTCCCCTGCGACCCTGCTGAAACGGGCGGAGGAGAACCGGTTTGAATGATATGCGGCCTGCGGGCTGCGCAGGGAACAGCTGATTGATTGGTGTTCCCATTGAAACAAGACAGAAAGAGGGGCCGGAGCGGAGCATCCGGATGCTCCTGGCCCCCATGACCAAACGGAGGTTACTATGGCTGAAGAACTGGAACTGAACTCCACCCAGGTGGAGCATGAATACGGCGGCTCTGAGATCCAGGTGCTGGAGGGGCTTGAGGCAGTGCGGAAGCGTCCGGGAATGTACATCGGCTCCACCTCGGAGTCCGGTCTGCACCACCTGGTGTATGAAATTGTGGACAACTCCATTGATGAAGCGCTGGCCGGCCACTGCACTGATATCACGGTGACCATCAACCCCGGCAACACCATTACTGTCACCGATAATGGCCGCGGTATCCCGGTGGATATCCAGCCTCAGACCGGAAAGCCCGCCCTGGAAGTGGTATTTACCATCCTCCATGCTGGCGGCAAGTTCGGCGGAGGCGGCTATAAGGTCTCCGGCGGCCTCCACGGTGTGGGCGCTTCAGTAGTCAATGCCCTGAGCGAGTGGCTGGAGGTCCAGGTTCACAAGAACGGCCAGATCTATGAGATGAAGTTCTCTCGGGGCAAAATCACCCAGGAGATGAAAGTGGTAGGCCGCACCGACCATACCGGCACTACGGTCACCTTCAAGCCTGACCCGGAGATGTTTGATACTCTGGTGTACAGCTATGAGACCCTCCATACTCGGATGCGGGAGGAGGCCTTCCTCAATGCCGGACTGCGGATCCAGACTGTGGACCTGCGCCTTGGTCAGGAGCAGGAGGACGATATGTGCTATGAGGGGGGCATCCGAGAGTTTGTCACCTTCCTCAACAAGAGCAAGGATCCTCTGCACAACGACGTGATCTATATGTCCGGGGCCCGGGAGGACAGCATGGCAGAAGTGGCGATGCAGTACAACGACGGGTACAGCGAAGTTATGGTCTCCTTTGCCAACAACGTTCACACCCCGGAGGGCGGTATGCACGAGGAGGGCTTCAAACGGGCTCTGACCAACGCCCTGAACGCCTATGGCCGGAAGATCAAGTTGCTCAAGGACGACGAGAAGGTGTCCGGTGAGGACTGCCGGGAGGGCCTGACCGCGGTCATCTCCGTCAAGCTTACCGACGCCCAGTTCGAGGGCCAGACCAAGGCCAAATTGGGCAACAGCGCGATCCGCACCCTGGTGAACAACATCGTCAGCGAAAAGCTGGAGATCTATCTGGAGGAGAACCCCGCTGTGGGCCGGGCCATTCTGGACAAGGCCCTTACCGCCAACCGGGCCCGGGAGGCCGCAAAGCGGGCCCGGGAGTCCATCCGCCGCAAGACGGCCCTGGGCGGGGCCGCTATGCCCGACAAGCTGCGGGACTGCAACGAGGCCAACCCGGAGCTGACCGAGCTCTACATCGTCGAGGGCGACTCCGCCGGCGGCTCGGCCACCCAGGGCCGGGACAGCCGCTTCCAGGCCATCCTCCCCCTGTGGGGCAAGATGCTCAACGTGGAAAAGGCCCGGGCGGACAAGGTGTACGGCAATGATAAGCTGACCCCGGTCATCACCGCACTGGGGGCGGGCATCGGAGAGGACTTTGACCTGAATAAGCTGCGCTATCACAAGGTCATTATCATGGCCGATGCCGACGTG